>Ga0123352_10010566_pt1 | contig 14486 bp, 6 predicted proteins | sample TergutLab28metaG_FD_89700 | JGI IMG/M metagenome (GOLD analysis project Ga0123352, IMG submission 89700) | Labiotermes labralis P1 segment gut microbial communities from Petit-Saut dam, French Guiana - Lab288 P1 | ecosystem: Host-associated > Arthropoda: Insects > Digestive system > Gut ... | reverse complement strand
TTTGCAAGTTTCAATGTTTTTTTTGTTCAAGATAGGGGGGGAAGAATGTGGTGCTTGAAACGGCTTAACGGTTTCCCGAAGAATGGGGGATACCTTTTTTGGGGGGGGGGGGTGAGAAACATGCTAAGTTTTTTTTGTGTTATTGTGCAATTAACGTCAACGTGGAATTGTGTATCTTTAATTTTATGGTTAAGCTGATCTTGACTTAACAAGACAGGAAATATATGTATAACGTAACATGGAGGTGCGTTCACGTAACCATTCCTGCAGTGAAAAATCAATAAGTATTACATATTCTGAGTGTGTGTGTGTGTGTCTGTATTCTAGGTTATCCAGTGTGCACAGTGCATGCGCCGTATTATATTGTCATCTACGGCCTGGCTGGCCGTACCATATTGTGACACGTTATCTCACTAACGGAAAGATTTTCGAGAAAATAAAAGTTATTGATTACAAAGTAATGTTCTGAAACACTTCTATTGTAAGAAACGTTCAGCGAGATATTATCATAAGTCTTCATATAAAGTACCCGTTATTCTTGTCAGATTTTAATGAAATTTGAAATTTCTCGACAGATTTTCGAAAATACTCAAATACCGAAATTCATGAAAATTTATTCAGTAGGAGGCGAGTTGTCCCATGCGGACGGAAGGACGGACAGATAGACAGAAAGTCATGATGAAGCTAATACTCGCTTCTCGCAATTTTTGTGAACGCGCGAAAATTGGACCTATTTTCACGAACATATTTTTAGAAGCCATGGGTGCGATCTGTAGTAATGGACCACTGATGAGATAAACATCGATCATCAAACGGTTAGTAAGTTAACTGAATTATGTATCGCAGTTGAAGAAATATGTAAGTTAATTTAAGGCTGTTAATTTATCAGTGACTTTTTGTGGCGAATATCTGAAACGTTGCATATAGTATCTTAAAGCCTTATTAAAGCTTACTATTCCGTGCACTTTTCGTACAGTAATTATTTCTTTAATATGCCAACAAAATGCATATATACAATAGAAAACAGGTATTATTATTATTATTATTAACACTCTCCTACATGTTTCGGCGGTTATTGCACCGTCTTCAGGGAGAACTCTGCCGTATATAACTACTGTTACATTGTTTGGATACATACGTTAATTTATACAGCGTGATTCAAAAAGATGAACTCAATTTCGTAAGTCTAGCCTATTTGCTCAAATTGGTGATTCCAACGACAAATGCTCTTCCTCGTTGGAGGTTGAATGTTGAAACGAAGACGAAACGCACGCTGCACAGCAGTCGCCGACTCGGTTGTATTGAACTCACGAACGCAAAAAATCTTGTGCTGCATAGTAGCCATTTTGCTCTCAACTGACGCTGCTGCACGGTTTTGCGCTAGATGAGCGCTCTTGCGGTGGTATTTGAAAATATTTGAACCTCCTCTTTCAAATGTTATGTAGATCATTCACATACCATGTATATTTCAGGAAATGTAGACGTACGAAATTGAGTCCATCTTTTTAAATCACGCTGTATTATACATAGGTATACGACTTTATTTACAATTAATTAAAACCCTATTTTTGGTTCAGCGCAATACTTAAAATGGTAAAGTCCTTGTGTAAAATTATTATTATATTTGTTTGTAGCAAAACGGCTACTGCTATTTGTTGCATAGAATGTATCAGGTAGTATTTGCCAACTATTTTTGTGGTCGCTGATGTGTCTTACCGTATCTGCCGCTCTGTGCGATACGTAACTTGTATGCGTCATTGCGTCACTCAAATCTTACAGAGGAAGACAGAGGTCATTTCTTTTAAGGGATTAACGATATTATTGATACTGAAGCAAACTTACATCACAGACTTTCTATTCTTAAAGCAGCTATTCCGATTGTGGCAAAGGAGCAGCTTTAAATAAGTAAATAAAAAAAATTAAGTCTTAAACTAAATAAGATATAATAATCCGTTACCCCCACATGATTATCCTGCTGTTCGAATCAAGGGTAATGAGATGGGCGGGGCATGTGGAACGTATAAGGGGGAAGAGAGGTGCGTAGAGAGTTTTGGTGGGGAAATACCAGGGAAAGAGACCACTTAGAAGACCTAGGCGTGGATGGGATGATGATATTAAAACGGGCCTTAAACAAATTTATTTGGATGGCGTGGACTGGATTGATCTGATTCAAAATAAGGACATGTGACGGGCTGTTATGAATACGGTAATGAACCTGCGGCTCTATAGAATGTTGGGATATTTCTTGACTAGATGAGGAACGAAGCTTTACACTACGGACTCTGCTGATTGGAGTTGGCGAGTTAGGTAGTTAAGTTTTCCCACGTTGTATTCCGCAATCATTTTCTCGATGAACAACACAGTACCTCCAATTTTAACACCATCTTTCACAGATTCTTAGTTGAACCACCCATCCATTTCCTAGCATGTGGAGCCAGAGAAAGTGTAACAGGAAAATAAAAGTGTAAACAGATACGGACGTACATGTCTGGAGGGTGGAAGAGGCCAATAGCCTTAACTCTTAAGCCCCAGAAAATAAGGCAAAATGACAAGTTGAGTGTCGTCTTGTTGTGAATCAAGCTTAATTCTCAAAGTGTCAAGCCATAAATTGGACGTAATAACGGTCTCAGAAGGCGGTAATACACAATTAACCCCAATCAGAACATATATTGTAAGAGTGATCATGCTGTTTCCACAAACGAAATCGGAGACGTAATTTGGTCTAGTTAGTAAATGGTATACAAGTTTCTTGTGTCTCTTAAAAGCTTCATACTAATCATTTGAACGGTAACGTTGACTCGAAGTAGGCGAGAAGAACTGTTGTGTGATCAGACTTACGAAAGGTGCGAAATAACACCGAAACGAGTTGTCGGAACGCGCGAATTGATTCTGCCGCGTTCCATATGTTATACATTAAGGTAGGAAATAATAAATGGGCCGAAACGTCAGTAGTACGCAGTACGCAGCCGCGACGGTGCACGTACACTGCACTACGTATCAGACGAACGTAACGCTTGTTAACCGACTTCGCCTCTCTGCAGACCGCCTATGACAATCTGTCCGCCCTTCCCTCGACGTGCATCTAATGAAGGAATCTACGTAGCGTTTGATATTAAGAGATTTTAAGGGAAATTGTAGAGACTTAAACTTGGATTAAAATCGGACAACTTAGAATGGACATTTGGAATGACAACGTAGCGCGTTGAACCAGCGGCGAAGATAAAGCTCCTGCAGGCTCCTTGGCGTGGGTGGCCCCCAAGAGTACAGAATATTAAAATTTATTGTGGGGTTTCTCGGACTTGCTCCGTTCTCCTGAAAGAAAGCAGCATTCTGGATTCTTGTTATGAGATTTGGAAGTAACTTTGCTAATAATGATAGGGGCATCCCGACTATCGAGTCGCGGGGAGGCCTTGTGCGTCAGGTGCGCCCCCAGACGAGCAGAATAGTTCTTTCGGACTGGATTCCATTCTTCTGACAGAAGGAAGTGTTCTGGATCCCTGTTACGAGATCTGGGACTAATTTAGGGAATATTATAGGGGACCAATGCCACTGCATTGAACAGTACGATCACTGATGATATTCAAGGAAGTGGCCGTGGTCTAATCCAGGTAATATCCAGGCATTTGCCTGAGGACACCGAAGTCAACACGACAAAACTTGTGTAAATAGCCTACTACCAAGCAGAGGTTTGAACGAGGCCTCTCCCGACTGAGGTCTAAAGAGAGATCCACACGATCATGTATATGAAAGTAGCCAGTCGTGGGCAATGTTAATACTAGCCACTTGCCCTCGTATGACGGGTCCTTTAATATACACGCGCCACTCCACTGAAACAATGTAACCTTCCACTACTGTCGATGGTTATCGATTATGATCAATGATAAACGGTACTGAATGAATACTGTCCATAGTAATCTATAATAATGGGTAGAAGTCGATAACAGTCGGGAATCGATTACTGTAATCTACCGGTATGTGACTCATCCACTCACTCTGTCACACCTAACGGATTATATAAGGTGGATACTATCCGTGCATTCGTGTTGGCAGACCGTTGAACCAGATTAACAAATTGTGGTGCTTAAGGAGTATCACGTCAGGACAAACGGGCCATCTCGTCAAATCGCGGTTAATGGAAGAGCCGGTTGAAAATCGCATTCCTTTTTTTTTTTTTAAGTGAATGTACTTTTCTCAGGCTTCGCCCGTTTGTCCTTCTGGTAAGAGCAAATTGTAGATGATGAGTTTGAGAATCGGTGATATGATGCTGACAGAGAAACCCGAAGTACTTGGTGAAAAAACTGTCCCAGTGTCATTTTGTCCACCATAAATCTAAAACAGAACTGGGATCGAAGCTGGACCTCCACGTTGAGAAGCCGGCGTCTAACCGCCTGAGCCATGACCCAAGCGATTAGTCGCCGGTCTCTCACCGCACAGGCCCGGGTTCGATTCCAGTTCAGCCTGGATCAGACATTTAAACAGCTTCTTCTCTCCCCCACATAGGAAACAGTAGAAAAGAGGATGCGTTAGGCTGCAGTCCGACGAAATGGCTGTCGTCTGTATCCTCCTCCTGATTCACATTTAACAGGCGTCAGCTGTCAAAAGGACTTGAAGGGGCCCATCATCACGTTACTACTCAATTACATACAATAAAATAGGACGGATGGACGTGTCACTGGATGTCGCCCGTTGCGGCCTCATTGGCTGACAGAAGCGAGACGGTTAAGCACAAAGATTCCAACTTACTTTAGTGAAGTAATTTAATCTAACGCCATGCAGCAGAGCGCTATTTAGAAGCTAATAGTTTCTCAGCTATTCAAGAAAATTTTCCAAATTTTATGAAGTCTAGTTCACTACAGCTCTCCACTTGTCCCTATTCATGAGGCAGGTGAATCCTGTCTATGACCTCCGAATATATTTATTTTAAATCCAGTTTAATATTATCATCCCATTTACGTACGATTTGGTCTTTCAAGAGGTCTGTTAATTAAGGGCTTCCCCACAAAACCACTGTACGTATTTCCCTTATTCCTCATATATGCACTATGCCTGTTATGATTATTATCATCCTAAGGGTTCAAAAATTTTGGAAGGCCTCTCTACCAGTCTACACGGCGTCACATCCCAGATTACAGTAACATTAATATTAATCGTCGTCAGAATACAAGATTTTTATAATTTCCTTCTTTCTCAAATTTCCCTCTTTTATCCAAATTCATCACCATTTTCTTCACTTACTTCACTTCCATCTTTCAACATTTCCGCTACTTCTTCTGGTCTTCCCCTCCAATACACCGCACATTTCCCCTCTCTATTTTAACCTCACAATTGTGGGTTTAGTTCAGACATGTTCGAAGCACGGACCATGTTCATATTCTCGCAGCAGTCAGTGCTATTGTCCTCTCTTTGGGAAGCAACAGTTTCAATTGGTTGCCATGAAAGCCAATTACAGCACATACGAGTATATGGGTTGGGTTCTCACAGACGTATAACATTCCTGGAACTCATCACTGCTCTTTCTGTCACATTCTTCAGGAAATGGAACTGAAACCACATTACAATATTAAATTTCAGAAACTGACCTCTAACCCATCAAAAAGAATTTCCGTCTATATATAAACGAGCTTTTACTTTACTACAAAAACACCCCTCCCTGTCCCGAGAGGGCCTGGGGTAGCTCAGTCAGTACAGTGACAAGAATACGGGCTGAGCGATTTGAACAATCGTGTTTCGATATCCGGGAGGCGCAAGGGGTTTGTGTCTTCTATAAATTGTCCAGACGCAATGGGACTCATTCAGCTTCCTTTTCGATGGATGCCGGATTATTTTTACCCGAGGGTAAAGTGGCCGGCGCGTAAAACTCACTGCACACCTCCAAGCAGGGTCGATATTAATAATGCAAGAGGTATACCTCCACTCCCCCATATGTCCTCATGCTGTTGTACATCCATTAAGAGATTTACTTGCATGATTGATTATTTGCGTTTTTTGCAACGTAAAAACTATACTTTACTGTATTAGGTGAACTTCAACCGTACCATGGCTCATAAATAGCAGAGAGAAAAGACTGAGCCAGTGTGATACCTTCCGCAGTCAGGGACCGAAGGGTGTAGGGTGAAATGGAGGCTGCATATTCTTCTGAAATACACGGCTGGACATTCTCATAAGAGCATAGCTTCGCTGTGATAGGATCGAGATGATTGGGATTTGTAGGGCATGATGCACGTACGTAGTGTAGACCAGGTGACTGATAAAACCCTTCAACTTCCAGTAGGGTAGGGCTGCTGTCCAAGGAAGCTTCTGTCCACGTCCTTTTGAACTGTCCCACCCGTCAATCCCACAAACCCTCTGCCTGTCAGCTGTAAGAACACTTCACTTTTGTTTCCATAACCTTGACGAGGGTTAAGCCAAAATGTCCATTTTACCTTAACCCCAATGAGAAAATACCACTGACCAAGACCACACACACCAGGCTACACTAGGCCATTGATTAATTTAGTTTCCGTGGTATGCCTGAAACGTCTATTGGTTTGATGCTGGTACAGTGAAATGTGTGTGATGTGTGTGTGTATAGTCGCTTGTTTTAAGTATACCTGCTTCATCGCATAGCTTTGTATTTAAGAAAATCAGGAGCGGATATAGCTCAGTCGGTGTAGCGACAAAGCTACGGACCTGACAGCCGAGGAATCGTGGTTCGATTCCCATCGGTGGTAGGAGATATTTTTGTTGTACGAAGAGTCCAGATCGGCTTTGAGGCCCACCCAACCTTCTCTTAAATTACCGGGGGCCCTTCCCCCAATGGTAATGGAGCAGGGGGCGTTAAGCCGACTGCTCAGGTACATCGAGTGACGAGGTTAAGAATGCGTGGAGCTATGCCACCACATCCCTATAATTTTCATGGGGTGCACAGGGGCAATTTTTACCTGAGAAAATTAATCAGTCAGCCTGTTGTAATGTAAAAACATGTCCTCGAATTTGGAATACGCAGACTTTTGAATGTATTTTTTGTGGGTATAACGGGATTTGATATTAATATATTTTTCTAAGATTTGTAATGGGTACATCGCGCTGGACAGAGGAGCGGAGGATAAAAGGGTGTAGAGAGGACAAGAGAAGAGAGGAAGAGGGAGTAAAGGAAGAAAAATAGAAGGGTAGAGAAGAGATGAAAAGAAGGGAGCATAAAAGGAAAAAGAATAGAGGCAAGGGAGGACAGTACAGAAAGAAGAGACGATTAATACGGCAGAGAACTCGTACCCCCCGCTACTGGAGTGCCAACAACTGTAATTTTCTTATTCCCACCATAATACTGAGCGGGGGCGCGCGATCTTTCACCAAAATTTGACGATCTCTGATCCAGCACCACGTCTGTTCTACTACTAACATAGGGGTGAAACAGAAAGGGTAGTTTATTGAGTTCGGAGCAGAAGGTTAGAAGGTAGCACGTTTATTTACTTACTGCCAAATCCGTTCCCACTAGACATACGTGCAAAGCCTCACCCTTAAACCAATCAATTTCCTGACACATCGCGGGGTTGATGACGTCATCTTGGGGGGTATGCTACTAGATCCCCCCCCCCCTTTTCGCCGACGCCAATCAAGAAGCTTGCATTCACAGTGGAGTATAAAGTAATTTGTTGCAGAAAGAATGAAACTAGACATAAACCACCATATTACAATTCTTATGTATTTCTCTTGCGGTCTGATAAATCCCAGGAAGTTATCACATGCATTTCGCCACGATACAGAATCACTTCCAGATGGCGTATACCCTACGCTGTGCTGAAGCACTGCAATCCTTCTGGCACCGCGGACTCCCCCCACCCCCCTCCCTAACTAATTCGCGCAGCCTCCCAAAATAATCTGAACTGGCGGTAAAATTTAAAACTTCGAATAACTACAAACAAGAAACGTACCTCAGCTTAAAAAGACCTTAGTAAGTCTGCGTAAAAGTCCATTATAAACACCACGTTATTCCTAACAGCAACAATAAGAAAGCCAAGGTTAGAAAAAAAACCCTAAGCGAAGAAACTTAAGTCTTAAGATATTTCAGCCCTGTTGGGTTTACAGTACACTTAGAAGTACAAAATATTTAATTTAAAAAAAAAAACTACTTATTTCTGTAGGAAATCAGCTACATGTTTCGGCCAAATTGATGGTTACATGTTTTAGCCCGAGACAGGCAGCTGATTTCCTTGAAAAATAAATAGTGTAACAGTGTGTTCAGACTGGATATTTTGTACTTGTAATTTTTAAAAAATTACGCTATACTGTGTCGAATATAGTGTGTCAAAGCATTATTACAGATAAATACAGGGTGACTCAAAAGTCTCCGTACATGGGGAAAATTGTCTCTTTATTTACAAAACGCGTCCGATATGGGCATTGTAGCACTGAGAGCACATACGGATGCCTCTGTCCCACTGACGGCGAACTCGCTTTAATGCCTTCTTCTAGGTGGTCGACATTTTGTATTTTCACCTGGTACACCATAGCCTTCAAATGCCTCCGCAAGTAAAAATCAAGTGGGGTGAGGTCTGGAGACCTCGGAGGCAACTCCACGGGACCATGGCGAGAAATCCAATGATCTGGAAACTGCCGATCTAACCAATGGCGCACGCAGATGTCATACCTTAGTATGGAGACTTTTGAATCACCCTGTAGATATAGTAAAATATCAGAATACAAAGTTTCTACCCTTCTGACTTAAAATCTTCTCCTTAGTCGCTACACCTCTGTAAGTTTTGGCCTGCTCAGTGATCCATTTCCATCCATTCATACTTTCAGCATGCTTTTTCCAAATGATGGCGTTTCATAACTTTTAAATCCTGACTTAAAATGGTCCACGCTTAGTTACCCGCTGCACTACAGCGCTGTCGTCTTGTGTACTTGTGTCATATTTTGAGTTCAAAACGACTTCGTACAGGAGATTTGAGGTTCTTAAGGTACTGACTATGAAATTGTGCGAAGCCGTGTAGTTTGTCGATAGACATGTCTCGTTTTACGATGTCGTTCATACGTGTGTTTATTTTCTTTTTCAGGAAACAAGATCCATCCACACGGTGAAAACTCAGCGTTTACACAGCAGTCTGACAAACATGTTTTCGCCCTCACAGCATGTAAAATGAAGTGCAAATAACGTCAAATTACCAGTGATTTTTGCTAAGTGTTTATTCTGACCGTGACAAGAAATCTGTTAGCAAAATTTGAGACATGGTGTGTTCAGAAATAAAGAGACAAAAAATGCATATTCCACGACAAAGCAGAGAGTCGGAAGAAACTAACAAGAGACGCCAACCTCTGTTTATGTGCAACAAAGGGCACTATTTTACAGTTTCTGATCCATGAACAAAGAAACGTTTACTATTTATATTCTCTACCGCACAGCTTTTTATTTGTTTTGTGAGACAAATTACTATTCGTGTTACAGTTGTTTATAATTATTGTTTTCGGGAAAGATAGAGTTAAAACTGAAAAATTAACATTCAGTGCACTCTGTCACATAAACCGTCAATTTTAGTTTGGATAACAGAGTTGTGACTGTGTGTGGAAATATAGCAGTTTTATGGCAAATATAGCAGTTTTATGACAAATATAGCAGTTTTATGACAAAAACGTAATTTAACAACAAAAGAAACAATGAGGAAGTCTCCAATCCCACAAGCAAGTTGGTGAATTGTTGAAATGTCTATCTGAAACATTCGTTCGTGTTTTACATACGTCGCATGGTAACTGGCGGTGAGAAATACAGGGTTTTGTGAACCAGACAGTTCAACATTGCTAAGTTGCGGAAGGAAACACGAAATGTATCAGCTGATTACGCAATGACTTGCTCCAGTTCAAGAAGATATCAAAGAAGTGAAGTGTTTTCAGTCAAATATGCAGTCCTTGTAGTCTTGCAGGTACTGTTGCTGTAGGTGACACATGATGTATCGTGACTGGTACCTCGTGCCTGTTATATTCATTCTGATGTTGACACAAAATGGCAGCTCGGCTGAAAAATCTACGGGAACAGGAAGTTCCACTACTAACAGCGGAAATAGTGGCGTTAGTAGTAGCAGTGGTGGTGGGGCGTCAACTTCATCATCATCATCATCATCGTCAGCTGGAGCAGGCACGCCATCAAGGTGCGAGGAGATCACAATTCCGATGTGCCGAGGAATCGGCTATAACTTGACATCGATGCCTAATGAGCTAAATCACGACACGCAAGAGGAAGCTGGCCTTGAAGTTCACCAGTTCTGGCCTCTTGTGGAGATCCACTGTTCGCCAGATCTTAAATTCTTTTTGTGTTCTATGTACACGCCTATTTGCATAGAAGACTATCTCATACCACTGCCGGCTTGTAGAAGTGTTTGCGAGAGGGCGAGAAATGGCTGTGTACCCATTATGAAACAATATGGATTCCAGTGGCCGGTACACATGGCGTGTGAGAAATTCCCAGTGCATGGAGATCCTAATAACCTTTGTATGGAGCAGAATAATAGAACAGACACTAGTCCCACAACAACGGCGAAGCCTACAAGAAAACCTACTCTAGGGTGTAGGCCAGGGAAAAAAGGATGTCCGGACATTGTCGTTCCTCCCAAAAATGAGTGTGAATGCAGATGTAGGCCACCACTTATCACCCTGGGGAGAGACTCCGAGTGGTTCAACAGGAGTGTCTCGGTGGGCAAAGTGCAAAACTGTGCGTTTCCTTGCCGCGGGGCCTTCTTTTCGCAAGAGGAGAAGGATTTTGCATCCGTAAGTAATCAATTATTCTTATTTTGTAGTTCAGAAAAAAAAAAGGGCTCCGTTAACTAGCCTACTCGTCCGTTTTAATAAAAACAGCATTGGTAATTTTCACATTTGTACCGTGCATCCTGCTATTATCAAAGTTTTTTTTTATTACCAACTGATTCACAAGAGAATTGTTTTCACAGGAGTATTAAAATTTACATTAAAATTAATTTAATTGCAGACCTGATAACATATGCAGCCACACCACCAGATTAACCAAAATGATGTATTTTAACCATCTGTTTTAACATTGTAACATTAGCAAGCTCACACAGTACGCTCCCCGATGATGGTGATCACACCGAAACATGTTGAAGCTGTTGTTAATTTTAATATAAATTGTAATACACTTTCGAAAACAATTCTCTTGGCCATCAGTTGGTAATAACAGTGTTGGTATTTGGAACATTATACATTCAGGTTGCATCTACCCAGTTTCGTGACGTACTGTACTTCTATGTGGAACATAGGGCTATAATGACTAGACTATACGCTTGATGACCGAGGAATCGGCGTTCGATTGTCGGCAGGGGCAAAAGATTTTTGTATTATCCACACTGTTCAGACTGCATTTTGGAACCATCCAGCCACCCGTCCTATATGCACAGGGGGTTTCCTTCGTCGCGGCTATACAATGGGTGGCTCCAGAATTTGAACACTTAACTTTTAACTAAACGCGGAGGTTAAAACACATGAAGCTAAACCTCCAGCCTTCCATACGTCCTTATTACTTATTCTTAATTAAACACAAGGTCAGCTTCATGCATACATTTACGTCACTCTGACTGCACTCAAGTAACTCGCAATTCATGTTCTACCAATACTGCTTAGCAAATTTAGTATCGTACCGCGATGCAAAATATTGACGAAACTGGGTAGGTTTACCATACACAGTACAAGTGCTTTGATTATGACGTATTCTTTAACAGATAGACATGTTTACCTGTATAGAAGGCGTTAGCTTCTGACAGATGTGAATTGTTACTCCATAAAAGTTAAATTAGCCTGAGTAATCAGCGATGCACGCGACGCACTGTAATTTATTATGTTGTGCCTGATCCATTGCTTGAGGTGTAGTTACCCCTCTACAGCCCAGTGGTTACTATATGTACCACCAGGTTTCAATTACAAACATTACGTTCTGCCCACACACAGTGTATTTATGTGTTTTGTATGGATCTCAGAACAAACAGCGATTATTTCGCTATACAGCATTAAATGATGGGGTGCCATAACCCAGACTGACAGTGTTTACGGCGCAGTACGAGCTGAGAACCGAGATTGTGACTTAAAGTAGGTCACGACCGCTTCAACGTTCATTTCCATTCATTCTCGACTATCCAGTCATTCGGCGGTATACGCACCGTTACAGACAGCGTCGTTAAATGAACTACAAACTGAGAACACAGGAAGTTATAAGTTTTAGTACACACTAAGACAAACCCTGACCGCTTCTGTGTAGACGAGATGCCTGCTGCAGAGAAAGTTTACGCGCGTTCGCAAAATTGCGAAAAGTGACTATTAGTTTCGTTATGTCTGTCCATCCGCCTGCTTGTCCACATGCAAACACTCGGCTTCCACGGTACGAATTTTTACGACTTTTATATTGGACTGTTTTTCAAAAACATTTCGAGAAAATTCCAGTTTGATTAAAATCTAACAAGAATAACGGGTACTTTACATGAAGACCAATATACATTTTTTATCATATCTCGCTTAGTTCTTCTTAGAGTCAGAAATGTTTCCGACAAACTTTGTACATGGAATCAAAACACACATTTTGTGTTCAACAACCTTTTTCGAAAATCCTGCCGTTTATGAGATAATGTGGAGAAATACAGTAGTGGTTGGCAGGCCACAGATGACAATATGGCACATGCACTGTGCATGATGGGTACCTAAGGCTACAAACACACACTTGCCTTCTAAGCCCAGTGCTTACTTCATGTACCACCAGGTTTAACACGCAACAAGACAGGCAATGTACGTATAGGGTAACAATGAGGCGCGTTCGCGTAACCGTTGTTGCCATGAAAAAGCAGTGAGTGTTATATATTCTGAGTGTGTGTTTGTAGCCTTAGGTACCCATCATGCACAGTGCATGTGCCATATTGTCATCTGTGGCCTGCCCACCACTACCGTATTTCTCCACATTATCTCATAAGCGGCACGATTGTCGAAAAAGGTCGTTGAACACAAAATGTGTGTTTTGATTCCATGTACAAAGTTTGTCAGAAACATTTCTGACGCTAAGAAGAACTAAGCGAGATATGATTTAAAAATGTATATTGGTCTTCGTGTAAAGTACCCGTTATTCTTGTTAGATTTTAATCAAACTGGAATTTTCTCGAAGTGTTTTTTTTTTTGAAAAAATCGTCAAATATAAAAGTCGTGAAAATTCGTACCGTGGAAGCCGAGTGTTTGCATGCGGACAAACAGGCGGATGGACAGACATAACGAAACTCATAGTCACTTTTCGCAATTTTGCGAACGCGCGTAAACTTTCTACATTCTGCCCGCGCAGTATATTTAGTGTGTTTTTGTATGTGTGTCACAATAAGCAGCTATTATTTCCCTATACGGCATGAACTGCCTGGTCTCAGCTGAAGATTCAAGTCGTCCGGAAAGTGACGCTGTGTCCAGCAGACTTTAATATTACGGACTTTGTGTCCTCTGTGGCGTAGGAATTGCAGTATTATACGTGACTGAAATTATGGACGAGTGACAATGTCCAGCATTTCATTCACAACTATGACCATATACTATCTCCCCATTATTTTATATGGACGCGAAATATGGACCCTTAGAAAAAAGGATAAAAAAAAAAAGATTGACTTCAATTGAGAAGAAAATTTTCGGAAGAACAGCCAGGTATACCCATTGTGACCACAAAAGGAATGAATAAATTTTGGAAGAGATGAAAGTAGACCCAGTTGACGAAAAACTAAGAAGTTACAAATCAAACTGACTAAGATATTTAACAGGAATGAACAACACGATGCCAGAAATAATACTGAATTATAGACCAAGTGGACGAAGACGAGTTGGAACACCCATGAAAAGACTGTTAGACAGGCCGAAACAGGCCTATAAAGGCCTAACTCCTGATGGATGGTGATGATGATGATGGTGACCGTGTAGCATTGACAGTATCCTTTGAAGTTGAACTTTTGTACATTTGCTGCGTGAAATGTGGGCTTCAGAGGTTTCGTGGGCAAGACGTAAGAGTAACTGCCACAACTTCCATCTTCAAGATTAGATGTCATTATTCTGAAAGATGGTGCATTATTCTTGGTTGCCTACCTAGTATCTGCTTTCGTCTGTCTGAAGAAACTTGAAAAACTGCTGAACTCACTTCACCGTTCATATTGGAGAGTTAAAATAATTTTTCATGGCCCAACCCAGTCTTGGTTAAAACTAGACATAAATAAAAGGGCATTGAATTTTTGCGCTCATCTTCAGCGTAACTCTATATATATTTGATGGAACGAAAATTGTTTGGAATATATGTTGTAGAGAGAACTTTTTTTGTATTACAGTCCACAGTGTCAGAACGTCTTGTGATACAGGTCATAGCACTACAGTTTCTTGTTTCTTGCAACACAGTTCCTTGTACTAACGTTACCTGCACTACAATAACATAGTCACAGTTTCTTGCAACACAGTTCCTTGTACTAACATTACCTGCACTACAATAACATAGTCACAGTTTC
>Ga0123352_10010563_pt1 | contig 14487 bp, 4 predicted proteins | sample TergutLab28metaG_FD_89700 | JGI IMG/M metagenome (GOLD analysis project Ga0123352, IMG submission 89700) | Labiotermes labralis P1 segment gut microbial communities from Petit-Saut dam, French Guiana - Lab288 P1 | ecosystem: Host-associated > Arthropoda: Insects > Digestive system > Gut ... | reverse complement strand
GTTGCGCTGACCACGTGACACCCCTCTATCCGCAAAAGTTGGCACTAACTTCGCCGACCGGCGGCGGCCGCTCTGTCGGTATAGTTCGCGTGCGGACTAAGGCCACGGAGTTTAGTTTAGGTGGTAGCTAGAGGGCCACAGAGGGTGTCAAAGCGCCGTTCTCGTACTAACTTCGGTAAAGACGAAATTTTCATGCGCTCCAAAAACATGAATATTCTTTTCGGCATCTGCAGGTCTCGGTAGCCGTGAGGTCTAAGGCGTGGGTCTGCGACCGTTCGCTTGCTGGGATTGCGGGTTCGAATTCTGTCGGGAGAATGTTTGTCCTGTGAGTGTTGCGTGTTGCCATGAATAAGTCTCTGTGTCAGGCCGATCAAATGTCCAGAGGAATCATACAGACTCTGTGTGTTTCACTGAGTGTGATCAGACGAAATAGTAACAATTTACACCTAAAATGAGCAGGTAAGGTTGTCAGAATAAAAAAGAAAGAGAGAAAATGTCATCATTTAATCATTAATCAGTGATCTGTTAGTAAATTTCGATAAGAATTGTGTATTGGAATTCGAACACAAGAACAAAACTCTCATGCATTATGTGAGTTAAAACAAAGTAAAATGTTACGCTCATGAAACCTGTGGATGTAAGCTTGTTGAAATGTGGTTGTTAGGCGCCTTTCAAACAGCTGCGACTGCTAAACTCTCTATGTGAAGCTGATGCCAAACGACAGCCGACATAGCTATCTCACCTAGCACACGATATCCTGTCACCCGATAATCATGTCGTCGCATTAGCCTGTGCAGGTGTAAAATTGTCCTCGCCCGCACTATCTCCATTACCACCATCAATATTTTAACCTCTACTCAACACAACTCCATCACCCCATCTGGATTCATTTTGAGAGGTAATTGGCTGGAAGAAGCTGTGGGGCTGAATAAAAGGAGTGGAAGCACGAACTGTCTTCAGATAAGAGAGACGTGATGAGAAGAAAAAAGAGGTGAGCTGGAGCAATTCCAGACATGTTAGTCGAGTTTGCGCCGTTCACATAACTACCGCAACACTGTATTACATGAACTGAACAATACAGGAAATAAGATATACCTCTCCTGATTTTATAGGTGTTTTACAAATTGTGCGTTCAAACTCTCTTCCAGTCAAAGGTGAAACGTTCTTTTTATGCCTTAGCATGGCTAAAATGGTTAAAATGTAAGAACCGGGTCTGGAGTCTAACCCACTTGTCAGTTTTTATATGGATTACGAAAGGCCATCCTCTTGGTAGTCGCTCTATGTGACGCCTCCGTCTGCTAAGTGCACTCGCCTGGTAACCCAAGTGGATCCAGGGATCCATTTACAAGTAGTTTTGATATTCGCAGAGCACAACCAAAAAGATGCGACGTTTCTTAATTTATTTATTTCTGTAACATGCTCTACACGTTTCAGACGGGTTTTCCGTCCATCATCAGGAGCTTAAAACTGCATATACAGTGCCAGGTATTTGTCAGACCACTACTGCTAACTGCTGCTAGCCTGGCGGGGATGGAACCGTCCCGGCCAGGTTAGCAGTAGTTAGCAATATTGGTCTGACAAATACCTGACGCTGTATGTGCAGTTTTAAGCTCCTGATGATGGACGGAAAACCCGTCTGAAACATGTAGAGCATGTTAAAGAAATAAATAAATTGAGAAACTTCGCATCTTGTTGGTTGTACTCCGCGAATATATTAGCGATGCACGGACCTGTGAATGTTAAATTTAATTCTGGCATATTCCAGTTTCTTAAACTTCCTATAGTTTTCGAACAACAGTCACGCAGTCCTGACACCACACACCGTACAGGCGGTACATTTGTCTGAACTGTCTGGTGGAAGCAGCGAGAGAGGTTCCAAGACATGACAAGAAAATCACGTAGCTTCCGGTCCTTCATCCCATTATCCTACAGGGCTAGAGATACCTGAAACGATGATCTTAATCTTTAAGGCCGAATGGTAACTAAACGCACGTCTTGCGTGTATCATAAAGAACTGCTACGTGTTTCCCATACAGTATTTCACATAAATCCCCCAGTTTTCACGGTTAATATCCCCCAGCAGTATTAAGGGATTGATCTTCGTAATGGTCACTGGCTGCACGGTCTGTGAGACAGACACTGAATTTATAGGCGCGTTCGCAAAATTTGGAAAAGTGACTATTAGCTTTGTCATATCTACCTGTCCGTCTGGCCGCATGCAACTTATCGCCTCCAGTAGACGGATTTTCATGAATTTTGTTATTAGAAAATTTTTAGAAAATCTGTCGGGAAAATTCACGTTTCATTAAAAATCTGACATGAATAACGGATAGCTTACATAAAGACCGATATACATTTTTGATCATATCTAGCTCTGTTCTTCTTAGAATGACAAACGCTACAGACAGACGTTCAATAACTTATTTTCGTTTCGAAAGTAACGCCGTTTGCGAGACAATGTCGAGAAATAGAATAGATTCGCACAGGCCACAGATGACAATATGGTGCATGCGCATTGCATGCTGGATACCGAAAGCTACAGACACGCGTTCGGAATATATAACACTTAGCTGCTTTTCCACACCAACATTTGTTGCACGAACGCGCCTGTTTGTCACGCTATACGTACATTGTCTCCCTTGTTTATATGTAACTCAGATAAACGTTTGTATTCAAAGGGTTAATTACTTTTATGGTATGAAAATATATTCATTACGTTATATTAAGTAAAGATAAACCGGCAAAATAAAATAAAACAAAGAACTGCAGTCAATTCGCGAAGAAAATATTTATGGTTCAAACTGCTCGAGGATTGGTTGTTACAAACCCATTTCCTGCAAACTTGTACTAAAAAAATTATCAAAACTTTAGAGAATTTGTATAACATGAATGTGTATGTAACTTTAGAAAAAATAATTTACCATTATATTGCAGCTTATTAATATGAGAGAGAGAGAGAGAGAGATAGATAGAGAGAGAAATTTTGAAGCTTGGATGCAGGACAACAAAATATAAAACTTACTTGCCAGCATGTTACATAAATATAATACGAACTAACATTTTCACCTGTATCAGATTACTGAAACAGCCCTTTGTGAGTTCTGTACCTAATCTAATTGTTACATAAATATTTAAACTCTCAGTAATTGCATTCGACATTGTTACAGAGGGACGCATACTTTGCACACACTGGCGGATATACCTGACCTCACCGGGCATTGACACTGGAAAGGGAAGAATATAGCCCTTTAGACAAGGTTGGATCACATCTGCGAGCAGCGAAACCACCAGTGTACTGGCCTAGCAACTTAAAAACAAACTTTGAACTTACACGTTTCGGTTCACCGCAAATCCCACAAGGCTACATTACGTGTGAACCCGGTAGATCAATAACACAGGACATGCGAAAGAAATCTGTGGAACTTATGTAATGGCTTCTTTCACCGAACTTGTTCTAAGCGTAAATACTGTTAAGCCAACAGATAATAAAAGGACTAAAGGATTTGAGTCAATCCCGGTGGCCGTATCGTCCAAGATGTAGGTCTGCGAGCGCTCGACTGCTGGTATTGCGGGTTCGAAACCCACTGGGGGCGTGGATCTTCATCTTTTTTTTTTGTTCTGTATAGTTAGCGACTTCTGTCACAAACTGGTCGTCGTTCGGAGGAGACTGTTTGCGTGCGTGCGTGCGTATGTGTGTGTTCTACAAAAGAAAGCACTGAGGCGGCCTACCACAGAGTTGGGCTGCCGCGCCACAAAAAATATTTCGACTGTTTATTCAGGTGCAAACTGTTTCAATTATCTGTCGAAATGCGGGTTTTGTAAAGACATTTCACAGACCTCACTTTTACGAATTGAAAATTCTGAAATAACAAGCGTAATTTGAAATAAGCTGCGATCACATACATATTACATCAAGACTTAGCATTTATAGTTATAATTACATAAGCAGTTCCATAAGTGATCTCGTTAAAACAATACACTGCAGCAAAAATATATTGGTCATTTAGAGAAATACACACGTGGCTACATAAAGCATACGTTACAATGGAGTTGTCTCTTTTCATCTAAGAATTTGCACGTTTCTACAACAGAATAAGAACCACATGCCCGCACTGTATTCTCTCGGACCTCAGGGGCTGTACATCAATCATTTTCTTCTTCTTCACTCTAACAATAAATAACGTTAAAAGTTTCTTTGTGAAGAAAGAATTGGTTGGCCTCAGTGCCACTGAATTCGGTCTGAACTGAAATTCCAAGAAACCAGAAGCTTAAGACATGTCTGGGGATTTAACATAAACATACACACACACACACACATGTATAATAAAATTGTGTATTTTTTGACGTTTTGCAGTCCTATGTTCGTGATGTTGTACAGCCAGTAGGGTAAGAATTCTGCCTTTTTGTGAAGCTGCACAGTTGGTGATGACTGAATGGATGTATTGTTTGTGTTTTTTTTTTTTAGTTTTGCTAAACGTGCATCTCAGTATAGTTATCTCAGTATTTAACCAACTTGATGCACAAAATTTGTTTCACAATAAGTCTTATTTCATGCCTCTACACCTGTTACGCTAAGGGCAAATTTTATAATAACAAATTTGCTATGTTCTTGTTTTGTTATTTTAATTTGTGTGTAAGTGTTACACAGCATCTTTGGGAGCGAGATTAAGACGGGTATATGACGTCATACACACACACACACAGGTGTGATGATACCAGACGCTGTGTAATGCAATTTTGACATCTTGATGATGAGCACATGTGCTCGAAACATGTAGGCATGAAATAAATTTATTGTAAAACAAAACTTTTGTGCATAAAGTTGGTTAATTACTGTGTAAAAAAATTATGTATATTCCACTGAAAGAACAAATCAAATTTATTTTCTCTTAATTTCTTAAAATTCGTTACGCTATTATTTATACTGTATATACGTGAATACTTTTGTAAATTCCACCGAAATTCCTTATAAAAAGTCATTTATTTTTATATTTTACAGACGGCCTTTCAAATACGCAGCTTATAGAGCGCCAAATCATATGCCAGTTGACTGTGATTGGAGGATAGGAAAGCACTTAGAAGATGAATGGAAGCTATTTAAATGCAACATACTGGCATTTAATAAAGAAGAAGGAAGCCTAACTGGATTGGTCATATCTTGCCTAGGCACTGCCTTCTGAAAAACATTTTTGAAGGCAAGTAAATATGACGGTACGAAGAGAAAGAAGAGGTAAGCTGCTACCGGATGATCTTAAGGAAACGACAGGAAACTGGAAATTAAACAAGGAAGCATTAGATTGCACATTCTGGAGAAATCGCTTTGAGAGATGTCATAGATCTCTAGTAATACATAATACTGAGTTAATACAAGACTTTAAATGAAGGTGATTTTTTAAAGTAATTTAATTTTTTGAACTGCGTTGCTTATGTAGCATTGTAGGGCAATTTACTGTAATTGACCAATAGATATGCACGTCACCAGAAGCAGAACGGATGTCTTTGACGTACTATTCAATTGTGTGCCCTGGAACTGAGGAAAACCACGTAAAACCTAAGCAAAGGCATCAGGTTTCTAGGAAGAGATTCAAATGCAATACGGCCAAGACAGGTGGCAGAAGGCTGAGGACTGTGCTGAATTAAATAGCGGAAAGCGACGAAGTAAGAGAAACCGCCAACAGGATAGATTCTAACTTTAACCATACAAATGAGAGTTCGAAATGTGCGCACTCCCACTCGTTCGAATAGTGCAAGTCTGCAATATCTGCACACCAAACTCGTTCTACACTTGTTTCCAATACATATACACCAACATGTCGGATTTGTACTGTAGACTGAGAGTACAAAACACACGCTTATATTCGTGCGCTTGTATCCAATGGAATTACTTTTATGTACAATTTTTATTTCGAAAATTACGATAGATACTTAAGTACTCCATATGTTGATATAGCTCTTAACGGATCGAACTGCTGATAGGTCAGTCTGCCGTACTTACACGATACAAAATAGGATAAGAAGAAACTTTGTGCGGGGGGAATTGAGAAATCCTACAAGATTATAATTTATGTGATCGACAGAATAATGTCTAGTTAACACCTGGAAACTAGGCAAGCCTTCATGCCTCTGTGCTTAACAAGAAATGTGTGTGTGTTTGTTTGTGTATATACACGTAACTATACAACGAGTTGTGGTTTTCAAATAATAAATTCTGAACATTTCATTCTTTGTATAATTTCGGATTATTTACAGCACAAATCGGCAAAACCAGGTTGTAAATATAAACGATGCCTGTATAAAATGAATAATAATTCAATTCTAACATGTTGATTATACAATAGTATTATTCTTCTTCTGCAATATACTTATACACAGTACCCGAAGAAGAACGGAAATAAGGCCGAAACATGTAGTAGGATTTTAAGTGAATGGAGAATTGTGTACTATTTTTCTTTTTGTTGCTATATGTGTGTATGTGTGAAACACGACATACCATATCACGCGAATAAAATGGGTATTCGAGCTCAGAATGATGTGAAAGATGTTTGGTGTTAATAGGGAGGAAGTACGAGAAGGCTAGGGAGAATTTAATAATGCGGAACTTTATGATTTGTATGCATCAACACCTTGGTTAGGGTAACCGAAACAGTGTGGATCAAATAGACGTGGAGAAGAAAAATGCACAGAGTTTTTGGTGGGGAAACCTGAAGGAAAGGGACCTTCTACGAGAACTAGATTGAAGGATGATATTAAAACTGATCTAAAATACATGGAATGGAATGGTGCGAGTTTGAATAATCTAGCGTAAGATACGAACAAGTGGCGGCGCTTTGTAAAAACGGTAAGCGAATATCAGGTTCCGTGAAGTGCAGGAAATATCTTGACCAACTCAAGTACTGTTACATTTGAATATCCAGTTTCCTTGGCTATCAAGCAGCGCTGAAAAGTAGTTCCCTGCCTAAGTTTCTGGACTCAAAGTGGTCCCATCGTCATAGGATGAATGATCAGATATCAACGAGCAGTGAACCTATGAAGATGGGACCAGTATGAGTTCCCGAAACGTCGGTACATAATTACTTTATAACTCTACGTAACAGCCCAGAAAACCTAAAATTTCATTCGCATGACGGTGTAATCTTGAAATCATGCTGTGAACTGCTAAAAATGTACTCTGTGGAATTATTTAACCGAGTGAAATATCCTACCAAGTTATATAAAAATTACAAACCCCAGTTTATTGACTTATTGCTTGTTTAGGAATGTTGTCAGTAACGCAGCCTAAATGCACGTAGCGTCAAATATTTCGCTTGTTGTAACATGGTGAAACCGCGTTATTTCGCAGAGTGTAGTTGTGAAATTTATATAATTATTCTAACGAACAGTGATCCTTTCTATGCACAATATTAACCTATTTGTGAAATTAGAAATGCATTTCAAATACTTTTCATCTTCAAGCTCCAAAGCGTTCAGACATTTTGAGGAATTCGCTCTAAATAGGCGTGAAAATAATTCATTAACTATAGGTGGCATAAGTTAGATGTGTCCCGAACGTCTCTGAAACAGATCAACCGTATCTGATCCGTATTTTTTGGTGTAATTCTGCTGAAAAACGTTCAAATGTTCCAATTTACCGCTTGAGTTACCGATTTTTAATTTCAATTGAAACACGATGTAATTGAACAGACAAACGAAATCGGCGCCCAGTCAAATTTCATTAGCGTAATATAGTCTGCAGTGTCGTTGGATTACACAACTACCTCCGTCCTGGGACAGACTATTTATGTAGAAGCTGTCATTAAGCTGATCACTACAGTCAGGGTTTTTTAATTTAAACCAAAGGTCTGTTACCTTTTCCACAATAACCCGGCGCTGGCCACTACTCTGAGCCACTCAAATCACTTAAAAACCATCACTTTCTTTATCTTTATATTCCACTTATTATTAATCGTTTCTGTATGTCTGTCATAGGCTGTGCATGTGATCTACTTTTTTATCGCGTTCTTCCATTAAAACAAGTTGCTGTTACAGAGACAGCAACTTCGTGATCCTCTCTGTCATTCGGTGTTCGACTTCTGCAATTTTGACAGAAATTCAAAGCTACACTGCTATTAAATTTACGCGAGGCAACAAATCATTTATGTTTTTTTATCAAATTTTGGAATAAAATGGACAATAGAAAGGTCATTTTATTTAACCACTCCTTTTGAAACAACAAAATTGTTCTTAATCTTAGTAATTAACCAACTTGATGCACAAAATCTTGTTTTATAACAAGTTTATTATATTCCTCTACATGTTTCGAGCACATAGTGCTCGAAACATGTAGAGGAATATAATAAACTTATTATAAAACAAGATTTTGTGCATCAAGTTGGTTAATTACTAAGATTATACTGAGATGCACGGTCAGCAAAACATACAAAAAACAAACTATTTGTTTCAAGTACAAACACACTTAAAACCACATTACGTTAGTAATGGGATCTTAAACATTCCGTTTAAAGTTACTTTTAACTTCAATACCGCACACCTTGCTATTTGTTGCCTTTTTATTCTTCAATTAATTTTACATTTTAAGTTGCAGTAAGCTTAGGACAACCAACATTTAAATTCACGGTGTTCCTGTTTATACATATTCAGTAAAGCGTTAACGTATAAACTTTCCTACACATGTCCAAATGTAATTCCGTAAGCTCAAAAACATTGATATATCTTTAGTTGTAACCTAATTAGAATATATATTCATATATATGGTGCTTATTAAATCAACAAAGGAAGCGGAAAACACCCTTGCATAATGAATACCTACCCAGGCCGCAGGCCCCAGAGTTATTACGACAATGCGTCAAACGAAATGTGACTAAAAATTCACCTGTACAATATTACTGAAATATAAATCATAGTGGCAAATGCAGCTGTTTGTGTTATTCGTTTTCCAGTCCACACCAGCGGTTTTATTTTTCATTTCAAAATGAAACTTGCTTTGTTTAGCATACCACTGAATTTAAAGTTACGTTACAGAGACGGGTGAATAGGATCTAAATGAGTCGGACACAAAAATTACAGTACCTGTGTAACTCCAAGGGCAGAGGAAGAGAGAATGATCCACACACATAGACAACAATTTTAAGTTTCAAAACTTCTAGACATCGAAAGGGACTTAAGGTTGCAAAAGAAGAAGAAAGATAAGAACAAGAACGAGAACAAGGACAAGAATAATAACAAGAACAAGAAAAAGAAGTTAAAGGAGAAAATGCAATAAGTGGTTCAGAGCAGGTGGAGAGAAAAAAAATGTGTAGTAAACTCCTCCCAGAATTTATTTTCGTATGGAAAAAAAAGATAATTCCATAACAAAGATAAAATTTCTCTTTTTTGTCGTAGTGACATGGGCACTATTCCCCTTAGAACTGTGAACTGTAATAAACTCACTTATCAATTTCCGGGTGATAGGAGAATGAAAATGGAGCATTGTTGTCATATCAAATGATGGGGTTAATGGGGTACATTGTGGTATCCGAACAACAAAACTGCCATCTTGACAAGGAATCAAAGAAGACTGCCTGACGCCACAGACGAAGCAACCTGCAGCCATACAGCAGCTTTACGCCCAGATAAAGCAGCAGGCAGAAAGGTTTTCTACATTTAAAGACCAGTTTTTAAGTTTAGAGAAGGCAAGTAAAAAAAAAACTTTAGACAGCTAAATTTTAGGAACTAGTCCGCGAATTTAACTTGTTCTTAATTTGACAAATTTTAATTTCGCCTATTTCCAAAACAAATGCTTGAAATTTCCCATATTTTTTAAAAGATTTACTGTTAGCACAAGGATGTAATATGCAGTCCAATATGAAGAGTTAAATACAAAAAAAAAAGAAAGATCTTAAAATATTATCATATCGACTGCTGATGTTTAACAGTGGTAACTGATGGCACACCGATCCCAGTGGCCGTGTGGTCTAAGGAGTGTGTCTGCGGTCGTTCGCTTGCCGAGACTGTGGATTCGAATACCGCCGGGAGCATGGGTGTCTGTTTCTTGTGATTGTTACGTGTTGTCAGCTAGAGGTCTCTGCGACAGGCCGATCACTCATCCAGAAGTGTCCTACCAAACCTGTGTTTGTCAGTGAGTGTAATTAGGTGCAACTATCATCCTCTACACCTACAAGGAATAGGTAGACATAGGTCAGACTTAGAAGGAAGAAAGAAAGAAGAAAGAAAAACTAATGACACACTACCCAGTAGAGAGAATAGTATTTATTTCTGTGCATTGTGTTCTAATGGTTTGCAAATCCGTATACGCACCTCAAAACCAGTCACTGATTCTCTATGTTTACTACGTACATATTTGTGCTTCAAAACAAATACACTGGAAGAAAGCCAAAATTAAAGAATTATAGATACAAAGGAATTCTTTCAAAAGAAGACTGTAAATCCATGTGAAGAAGGCACATTTATGCATATGTCTGTAAGCCTGTACCTGCGTCTGAATCATAGTGACCAACCCGCCGATAACCAGACTGTATTATGTTGCCCGCGGCCACGTGTTTCAATTACGTGTGTACTACTACATTTGCATAATAATTTAGTCCGTTATATTTACTAATTATTTTTGCTTTTCAACTTGCGACTCGAGTAAACATGCCACAAAAACGACTGTGGCACCTTACCACAAAAATTATGGACGCCCACTGTCTAGCCCTTTGGACAAGCAGGCCTTCTTTGAAATCTACTAAATTGTTCGGTATTTACTGTTTCGGTTAATTGCAAAAACGTCTGGTCTTTTACTTGCATATTTGAAGGCATCTAAAGGGTAGCTCGCTAAATATTGATAGAAGCTTAACGCGTTCCATCCAACAGTTGTAGAGGAAATGAAAATCACTTTTCAATTGCCCCGACTTTTTTGCACACATCTTAAGGACCTAGAGGTAAAAGAAAGGTACTACTTTTACTGTTTCACCTCATAGTCAGAGAATAATTAGGCCGTTATTTTGATTGTGTTGCTGCAAAAGGAATATTGATTTCGGTATAAGTCCCTCCGTGTTCCCATTACCTGGTATTAGATCGTTCGTGTTCCTTTGACCTGTTATCAGACTTTACTGTGGTGAAGAGATGTGTTTAAAATTCGTTATGGTAGACTGTTATTAGGAACTGTCAGGAAATTCCTATTTTCGACCACATTGATCCAGAACAGCGTCCCCTTGAGCCCATAAATGGATATCGTAACTCAACAGCCAATATATTTCGTAAAAGAACTGAAAGCCAACTCAATAAAACAAATTTTGAGTTGTTGTGAACCATAATTCGCTGCCTTGTTTAGTGTGATAAGAACTATTCTATTCCGGAAAATTCCAAAGTTACTAATCTAGCTGAAGGAAAATTACTGAAAGAAACACATTATTATTTATTTTAATTCAGTTTAATTACAATCCTTTATAATTACAATTGATAACCAACAAGATGCATTTATTCTTATTTATATACTGCTAATCAGCTCTACATGTTCCGGGTGATGTTTTCGCCCATCATCAGGAGCACATCACTGTAACTACAGCTTGTGGTAATGTCCACCGATGTTGCTGCTGGCTGGTGTTGTGTATTGGGTGTATTCGGTGTTAACCGCAAATGATTAGGACGCAAACTTCACACGTCTTAGCGAGCAAGAAGTGTAGTCTGTATTGTTTGTCCTCTCGTCATGAAGTGCTGCAAATTGACACTTATCTGTTTAACTTATTTATTTATTTTATAATATACTTTAGAAATTTTTGACCGAACATGCATGAGATAACTTGAGGGTTGTTTGAGCTTGCATCTTCGTCATGAAATAACTTGAAATGCCAACTTGATGCAACAAGGTTATTTTATTAATGTATTTTTAGCTCCACATATTTCGGGTAGATACGTCCATCATCAGGAGCATTAGATGCTGAGTTGCAGCATATGGTTTTTCTGCACCGAGCTTTTGGATGGGTGGTGGTCTTGAGAACCGCTGCGTAGGTCGTGTGTGCGGTGCGGATGGTGCCGTGCGAGTTGCACGACATCATCCGCGCCGTAAAAACACACCACGCAGCGGCTCTCAAGACCACCACCCATCCAAAAGCTCGGTGCAGAAAAGCACATACTGCAACTCAGCATCTAATGCTTCCGATGATGGACGTATCTACCCGAAACATGCGAGCTAAGAATACATTAATTAAATGACCTTGTTGCATCAATTTGGCATTTCAAGTTATTTCATGGATGAGATAATTATGAAACTATTTGAGTCTCTGAGCAAGAAATTAACACAGAAATGTACTAAGTTTCAAAACGATAAACTTCATAAGTTGAGCCACTAACACTAAGAATTAAGAATAGTGATGTGGAAGGAGCATACAACACAAAAAGTATAAGAGCAGTTTTGATTGCAAATATTCGCCGTTTTGTGGATGTTTTATTCTTCCTTTTGGGTGATTCCCCGGCGTCTAAATTTTGTGTGCAGAAGTCTCTGAACACTATGTCTGTTCCAGCTTCATAGGTAATTGTTCACACGACTTATAAAAATGGAACAGATTGTTCCGAAACTACGGCACAAAAATTCAGACGCCCGAGAATCACCCAAAAGGAAGAACACAATACGCGAGAAGTCTTACACTTTTTGGGGTGCCTGAAATTAAGGCACTAATGATGCCTAGACCTAGGCGGAAGGATAACGTTTTAAGGTGAACTTTAAAAAAATTCCACAGTACGGGCTGGATTACAGCAACTTAGGCCAGGATGCAAGGTTTGGTACTTGTATAATGATCCAATAGCAGTAGGGAATTTTGTGATAGACTAAGCGACTATCATACATTTAAACCGAGGTACCACCTAAATATTTTGCCACATGGCTATGAAACTACACACACTTTGTCTATGAAAGATCACAGCGCATGTTGCGTGAAACAGATAACAACCGTAGGCTAATAAGAGTAAATAAAGCAATGAGAAGCTGCTACTACTACAACAACTAATAATAATAATAATCACACTGTAACAGCGAGGCAGCATCGTCTATAGAAGGGCACGTTATTGCCTGCTGCCATCAGTTCCCATTAGCAACCCCTGTGTGTATCTACACCCTCTTTAAGTCTTTTGAAACTCACTCTCCTCAACTTCAACTACTGTATTTGTTTTCGTCAGGGCATCATTCAGCTCTGATTAACTGAGTCTGGATTCCTGCGATTAACAGAATTATATTAGCTGTGGGAGTTTTGTGCACTGCAAATACATCGTCTGCATTAAGAAACAAGCAAGCATACAAATATCACACAAGATACAAGTACATTATCTTTAAAAACAAAAATTTTTGTAATATGTATTACAGTTTATCGAATTTGGTTCAATATACGTTTTGAGGTTAGTAAACCTTTTGTTAGATGGCCATAAAATGTCTGCAGATATCATATCTGCAGACATTGTATGGAAAAATTTTAATATATTAATATCCCATCTATGTTTTAAACATACGTAACTTATGTTAAGTAGCTCCCATAAGATGATCAAGATAGATCGGAACGTAGAAGAGTTACGACAAATTGCGTGTCCAAATATATTACTATTAGTAAAGTTTAGGGTGTTTATTTTATGAAAAGCTTATTAATGTATGGACATGAATAACATTAAAACAGCAAATTTTTTTTATTTCACGTGGAATAACATCTGGATTAGACGTTCGTACCATAAACTGCTTCTGTTATGGCTGGCAAAGAAGCAGGGCTTGTAACGTCACTACACAAGACAGTCGGTGATTACTTTTGTCGTTTTATTTTATACCCTATTCTTCATCATGGTGGATCGTTTGCTATATATCACAATTATGTGGATTATAAAAATTATTACTGAAGTTGTTAACTTCATTCTTATTGTGCATTAAATAAAAGACGGAATAAACATGCACATAGAATAAGGGTCACATGAAAGAATTTGTCTCATTCGTGGGTCTAGTGTCTGAAAGGAATACAATTTTATAAATATCTTTAGCAATGACATTCAGTTGTAATATATAAACCGTTTATATCACACTGGGATGGCACTGGTTAAAATATTACCTGCCATTCAGGCTCGCCACATCAATTCATGCAAGATAGTAGAACAAAGATTGTGCACTACAATAGCAATATGTACTTGTATCATTTCCTGTGCTGAAATAAAACTCCTCTTGGCGGGGAGCTGCAAAATTATCTGAAATTCATACTCAGTGAATTATTATAAGTTTTTGTTTTTATTTAACTGTGACCTCACTTTTATTAGTTGAAAATTAAGCTGTAAAATTTAGAGGCTCTGTTGACATTATATTTATTATAGTATCATCATCATCATCATCTCCTTTATGTAGGGTATTTATACTTATATTCATGAGACAAACTATGTCCCTAGGGAATACAGTGTTGCAGCTATTCTGTTGTTACTATTCATTGTGCTTATATCGTTAGTTTCAGTGTTGAATCTATTGTACTTTTACATTAGTACTTTCCGAAG
>Ga0123352_10010562_pt1 | contig 14487 bp, 10 predicted proteins | sample TergutLab28metaG_FD_89700 | JGI IMG/M metagenome (GOLD analysis project Ga0123352, IMG submission 89700) | Labiotermes labralis P1 segment gut microbial communities from Petit-Saut dam, French Guiana - Lab288 P1 | ecosystem: Host-associated > Arthropoda: Insects > Digestive system > Gut ... | reverse complement strand
TTGTGTTTTTTTTTTTCTTTTGTTTAGGTGGGTGTGTTTTTTTAAATGGCAGTTTGGGGGGTGGTGGGGTTGGATAAGAAAAGGGGGGGGGGGGGGGGGGGTTGTACATTTGCCAACACTGTAATTGCGCCTTTGAACTTGGAGGCCAGAGGCATGTCTTGGCAGGCGACCTGTGTTATATGTAACAAATGAGAAGTTATTGAAACTTGGTGATTTGGATGCTTCCATGTATCGGCTGATAGCGGCACAGTTCTTTGGTTTAAAATCTTTGGGAAGAAATCGGTCTTTGAGACGACTTCCGTGAACCCCACAAATGTGGGGTAGTTATTACTGCAAAGTTTGTTTGGGTTTAAGCTTGTCAATGGCGGTATCTGTGAAGTGTGCATTATTCTGGGACGACTTGATTTGTATCCAGATATAATTTGGATGATCACATTAATGAGAACGTGATGTAGGGAGTGAGAGAGATGTGGGTATAAGGACATACATAATTTTTACCGGACACTGGAAGGAAAAGAAAATTTGAAAAAAAGTGGGTGTGGGTGAGGTTAGTACAAAATGGTCCATAAAGAACCATTTTAATTTTATTCTGTCACACCAGCGCCTAGATTTTGCAAAGTTGGTGTAGTGACTAAGCTGCAGGTTGGATGACTGAGAAGTTGGGACATAAATCCCGGCAGAGATTCTCCACACCGTCTGTACCGGCTCCAATACCCGGAGGGGCGGGAGTGGGTTGCTTATTTACCCCCACAGAAAAGTAGCCAAGGCAAGAAGCTGACTGCTCATCTGCCTCTAGTGCCTGGTTAAGAATTAGTGGATCTAGACATCGACTCCCCCATTGGCGTGTCTGCTTAATTCAGCACATGTGCAGTGTTACCTTTACATGTGTTACAGAAAGGGCAACTGGATTTCTCTTGCTCAGAATTTCGGTCGGTGCCGGGAGTTTGTGAATACGGTAACGAGCCTTACGGTTCCATAAACGCCGAGTCGTTTCATGAGTTGCAGAGAGAATTTTACGCCTTGAGAAGTGGAGGATTCTGTTCCCCTATAACTGGGCAGGCTCATGAACCACTGTATAGAACTTTAATAGGAATTCGTCTAGGACTGGCTATGGTTCCACACAGCAGTGGAACGCCGCCCGCTGCATAACGATGCAGTTAAGTGCTGAGCACTAGGTGCCATTCTAACTTCGTGTGTATGGGAATTGTACGATTATACCAGTAATAATTGGAGCCACTGGAATAGTAACGAGAAGCTTAAGGAGAAATTTGGAAGCTGTACCAGGAAAACATTCGATAGATTCACTACAAATGACAGCTATACTTGGAACAACTCGCATAATACGGAAAGTACTGCATTGTGAAGCTTGAAGCCTGAGCGATGGGGATCACCGCTGATTCAAGAGAAGTACCAGGAAGAAAAGGCCTGTGACAAGAGACATCCATATAAAAATAATAATAATAATAATTTGTCACCTTTATTCATTTTATTTACAATTGCATATACCCGAAACAAACCATGTTTTGTAGTGTACTCGTATGTAATGTTGCAGCTATTTATGATTCATGCAAGCTATTTATTGAGTACATCGTTAAATACTTTAAAAGTAAGTTAATATAAATACTTCGGTTTGTGTGTCTTGTGTTTTTTCGTTTCCAGCTATTGAATCCTTTAACCGTTTTGTGTGCAACTTCATACTAATATTGTCCACGCCGTCCCTCTGTCCGTATCGTTTTCCTTATCGCGGCTGTCTGCTTTACCCTGCTAGTGGCAGCAGATTTCCCAGGAACGTTGCCAGATTTGTACCAGACTATACGACATCACATCCCAGAGTGCATTGTTCCGCATAATGTACGAAATACTCCTTGTACATGCCAACTAGCGAAACTTCCAAGTTGCAGACCTGTTGCGACAGTGTTACTTATCCAGAATCTATAATAACAAACGGTAGCAGATTTGCAGCGCAGTCAAGCTGTGCGGTAGCAAGACAGGCTTCGTGCGCTCTGAAGTGCCGATTGCTTAAACGCAGAGACCGTTACTATTATCATCATCATTATTTTCGTCGTGCATAATTCTAGTTTCGCACTGTTACCGTTGGTTGGTTTGACGTTTAAACAACGCTTCACACGCAATACGTAGGCATACCGGTCGTCAGTGCTTTATTTGGTATAGCAGGCCAAATCTTTTCGGGAACCAAAATTAAGGGCGTTAGTCCGCCCCCTTCTTACAAGCTAATGCGAGCGCATGTTATTTTACAGACTGTAGAAGACGATAGCGTATGGCCGTGCTGTGGTCGGTAGTGGCTTGAAGTCACGCCAAGGTTAGTGAAAACGGTCTAGTTCATAGTTTCAAAGGACGACGCACAGACAGGCATAGTGATCACTTTTTTAAGACTCCCGCGTTTCGTTAAGAAAGGAAGCATTCTTAACATGTAAGATAGGCTCCCGAAACTGGCTTATCGGTACTGATAATGAAGACATAAAGATAATGATCGCTGTGTGCATTCTCTGTGTGTGTAATTTAGTGTTTTCTTGTGTAATCATCATCCGTCACGAGTTTAGGCCATGATAGACCTGTTAGGCGTTGTTGAATAGTCTATTCAAAGGTCTTCCAAGTCGCCTTCGTCCATTCAGCATTATTTTTTGTCATCCTGTTGTTCATTCTTATCACGTGTCGTAGCCAATTTGAATTTTGCCTTCGGAGTTTGTCGTCAGCTGGTTCTACTTCCAGCTCTTCCAAAATTTCTTTATTCCTTTTGTGGTCATAAAGGGTGTACCTGGCTGCTTTTCCCAAAAATTCATCTCGATTGATGCCAGTCGTTCTTTATCCTTTTTTCTAAGGGTCCAAATTTCATCTCCATATAAAAGTTGGTTTGAAAGTGTTGTTAAGAATTCCAGCTTTTCAGCAAATTTTGCTAGTTTTTCTTGAATATCCTTTCATTTTCATATTAAATTTATTTACGTTATTTCCAATTTTCTTCTTGTCTCTTGTTTCGTTGTTTTCTTTCGATGTTTTATCCTTCATAACCGCTTCCTCTGCATTGTTTTCTCTTACTTTGTTGTTCTGGTGTTCATTGTTCTGTGTTACATTGGCTGATGAGCCAGTCGCGGTGTAGTAGTAGTGCTAGCAGTCTGATCATGTGTACAGGAGGGTTCTGATAGTGAATATCGGCCGATATACCGCCCATACAGGCAGAAGCGCCTAGTTTTCCTCAGTCGTTCCATGCAAGTGCCTATATGGGTCCCGTATTAGTCCACGATCCCTTCCTTCCTTTTTTCCTTCCCTTCCCATCCTCCCTCCCCTCCTTTCCCTTCTCTCCTTTTCTTTCCTCTCTTTCATCGTTCACTACATTTCGTTTCCTTCGCTTCCCTCTCTTCCCTTCCCTTACCTTCCCTTTCCAGTTTTATCATCTGTTACCCCAGCCATTTGGCAGTAGACACTGACAGCACAATATACCATATAACTCGCCTTGCTACGTTCATTCAAGGTTTGTACTGTACCTGTTAAGGCTGTCATGTCGCTGTATGTAGCATAAATGGCTTGGAATGCCTTGCCCTTCGTTCGCAGTACTTTGTAACGACTGTGCAATTGAAGGTCACATCTGTAGAGGTCATGGAGAAGTATTTCAATGTCATTGCCAATAGAGACAGCGCTTATTCAGAATCGTTCGACAACGGCATTGCTGCTGTTCGTTACCGTCATTTCCATAGCGTTAGGCTCTTCCCCATAGGCTTACTCAAGACGGCTGTGCGCACCCCACTTTTTTCTGTACCGCATTAGCAGAAGGTCTGCGACTGATGGACTAATTATACACCCGTTTGCAGTCCTACGTTGTCATCTTACGTAACTGATCAGACTCGACGTCATCATGAAATGACATGTATAAGAAACTGATACTCTGATTGTCCTGTGCATTTTGCACGGGTAAAATGTGACCGCCTGCACGTGATGCTGTACGCTGCAAATCGAAAGTTTGTGTATTTGGATATTTTTCCTGACCGCGCGTTGTGATAGAGTGGTTTTTTAGCACTCATGTACCATATTCGGGAGTTCCCCGATTTATATCTCGTCTGCGAACATTTTTATTCGGACATAGCCTCGTTGCGAGTTCTCGAAGTCTTCCCAGGCATACGGCTAAATAATACCTAAAATTACGCCACGACCATTCGGCTGTACATGATTCGCCGTTCACTGTACAGTGCTCATCCTGCCATTTCATGTTAAGTAATATGAAACATTGTTTAAATAAACGTTACGTACAGAAGATTATATTTTGTTCTATATGAGCGTCAAAATTTAAGAAAGAAAATCTTCCCTACAGATGTAGAGATTATTCGCAGATCAGTTCACTTACTGGTTATGGGCAGCCGGAAAGGAGTAAGTAAGGCTTTTGCGTTCAGGGCTCGGCTTAGGACCAGCACAACTTCACTTTTGTCTGATTTCGTTGTAGTCTGTGTTCTGAAATATTTCCTTAGTGTTTGATTCTCTACTAGTGGAGTAGGGCTGTATCGCTGTGGAATTGTTCCTTTCCGACTGGCCCGGCGTCCATCCCCGGATGACATCAGTTGGCAGGAGAGGAAGATACGAAAAACTAGAAGAACCTGTGTAAATTCACTCTCCAAAACCGCACCTGCAGTGGTGTAGACACGAACCCAAAGTCGCGATGTTACACCAGCGACTGTTGCCGGAGCTTTGAATGGCGCGGCATATGGAACGTTTACTGAGCTTAAAAACAAAGTTGTCGGCTGGAAAACATTTCGGTGAAACGAGGACGAAGTCGGGAAGTTCCATATCACGTGACGAATGTTACACGGTGTTGCCGAATCATTCTGCTGTCGCGTGTGTGACGTTCAGTCCGGAGGTTACTGGTTCCCAAAGTATGCCCCGCGGATCTCTGGGGATCCGTGGATACCCTTGCGTAATGGCTACTTTCAGGTTTAACTTATTCTTTGTTTAAAAGAATATTTTTTTTGTTAAAAATAATCGCGCAGCTTATTTAATTGGCGATATGTTTGTCACGTGACCGTTAGAATATCTAATTAAGAAACTTCCTGTAACCACAAATCGAGCGTCAGTCATTTTAATGAAAGTCAAATGCAAAGCCTTGTTACGTTTCCTACTGGCGTGTAGTCTAGCTATCTAAAGTTCTGGGATGAATTTTTTATATTGGATGCCTGTCATCCGGACACACTATTTATTGTGAGCAAGGATGTGAGGATCCGTGGTTATTTTCGAAGGCAAAAAGGGGGCCGCGAGTAAAAAGGTTTGGGAAGCCCTGACATAGAGGACCAGAAACCCGAGTCACCAGTAAGTACGCTCCAGGCGATTGCAATGCAGTACGAACAGAGAATCATAAATAGAGGGGCGTTGTGGTTTGTGGTTATGACGTAAAACGAGGTAATTAGTTCGTGGCGCTGCCGCAATGTAGCGTGATGAGTTCGGGAAGAAAGGAAACGTGGAGTAAACAAATATTGCGTGTGTGTACGGTGTCACGCCGGTTAGATGGGGCGGGAAAAAACACGATGATAAGTCTTCAGTGTCGATGCTGTGAACTTTTTAACATCAGAGCGTGATAGTTTTGATATCTGTGGAATGTCAAGGTCATCTGCTGTAAGCTCGCGAGAAGAGATCGGTGGAGGCTGCGGTACAAATGGCTTGACCGGAGTCACAAAGCTCCCTGTCGTGTCCCACAGGTCATGTTCCTGCCGTGTGGGTGTTTTGTTGGGCATGAACGGAAAAGGGCCGAGCCATGGCTCGGATGGTTAGTCGCCAGCCTCTCACCGCGAAGTTTCGCGTTCGATCCCAGGGCAGTCCACGTGGGGTGTGTGGTGGGCAAAGTGTCACTGGCACAGAGGCACAGTACTTCGGGTTTCTCCTGTCAGCATTTCACCAGTGCTGCTTATTCGTTATCCAGCACCGATGCTGTGTATTCTTAGCAATGAATACAGTCTGTACGTACAGTACGCTGAAAGGCGCCTCGTTAAGTATACGCATGTTATTTTCGAATACGCCCCATTCTCTTTTGCGTATGTCAGTGCAGATCATGTTCAGTAATTGGACTCAGATCTGTTGTTGCAAAATTGATCACATTGCGTTATCTGTGAAATATGTTTGTATCCTTTTCGTTAAATGGTAACGACGAGAACTGTTCCATGTAGATCTCTGGTGGCACAAAGTGAAAGAATGCAGGTTATATTGAATAGATAGAAACAAAAATTAATTCACCCTACCTTTTCCCTGCACAAACCCCAAATACCACATGTAATTAAATTCGTTTGTAGTTTTGTTACGAAACATTAAATCTGGCAAACATAATGTCCAATTCATGCTTTCACTTGATGCACGTAATGCGTAAGTATAGTCAAATCCTTCAGTTCTCTGAACATGATGAAGGAAGATTATTGTATGCCATGTGAAGCTTTTTCTTGTTGTCATAAATAGATGTATATGGGGTTTTGGTACGCAACAGTAAATGTCGTTTTGCGGGTATTTTTAAAGACAATCGAATGCGACATGGCATTGTATTCACCTCAACTCCCAGAGAAGGCCGGCATTCTCGTATTTTCTCCGTACCCGCCTCGCTTGTATTGAGTCACAGTTTCGAAAATGTTGTGATAAGCAATTTCGAAGCCTAACGCGGGGTATTGTTTGTGTAGTATTTATGAACCAAAGTGTAATTGTGCACGTTTTAATAGTAAGCAGAAGTTGAATACGGTGATTATTTTAAACTTTGTTTCTTTCGTGAGAATGAAAATGGGGGACTACGAAGAATTGTGTAACAACTTTCCTCTTATCAAATATTATGGGGCGTTCTAATCAAGGTTGTTGGGGTGGGAATGTGAAGTGCATGGGGGACGAGAAATGTGTGCAGCGAATTGGTGGGGAAGCGTTTCGGAAGGAGAGCGCTAGGCCTAGTTAGGAGCAGAGCATTCGAATGGGTCTTAAAGAACTGGGTTGGCCAAGTGGCTGGCTATGAATAGGGTAATGAACTTACAGGTTCCATAAGGTGGCGGGAATTTCGTGAATGGTGGAGGCAGTTTACGGACTGTGCTGCCTGGTTGGTGTTACAGCTTTTGACATTCATGTTGTGATCCGCCAGCTTTAATAAATAGCAGGTTGTTCCATGCGTGTTACTGAAAAGGACTGAAAATTTATTGTCCTGTTGAAGCCGTTGTGTGTGAAGTTATGCTGTTTCGTTGGTGAAATATTTGTGCTGTGTTGTTAGTTTTGACGCATCGAATCATGGAATGGGAGTGGTGAGAGAGTTCTGCTTGTACCATAGGTGACAAATTCCGTCTGGTGTTGGCCACCACCCTGCGCGAAGATGGATATCCGGACAGTGGTGACTGGAATCCAATCGACACCGAGGGGTCGCGGGCCGACAGCTTCGAGTATGTGATGTACGGCAAGATCTACCGGATTGAAGGCGACGAGTCGTCCACCGAGCCGTCAAGTAGATTGTGAGTACAGCTGTCATTACTGTAGGGGCATATGGTGTCGGGGTGTCGGGGCTGTCCAGTTGGCGAGGAGTTTTGGCAGGACTTCGACGAGAGAATGTGCCAGGAAGTTGGAGAAAAATTGCTTAGTAAAACATACACATACGTACGTTGGCCTCGTCTAAGAGAGGCAGTTACATATACAATGCTGTAGGAAAATGGGAGGTTTTAGAATGTGGATCGCCGACATACGACTAAGAGGGTTGGTAGTATATTGCCCAATGGGCTCTGTTGCTGTGCGGAAAGTCAGCGGTTCCACCATCCGCCACCCGCAGAGAAACCTGACATTCTTTTTTACGAACTTAAAAGAAGCAGTACAAGAGTGGCTAAAAGCCTAATCGTAAACATTTCATTTTTCACGGAGTTCTGACGCGTGTAGATCGTTTGATCAGTCACGTGATAGGCGGGGAGGTTACCTACTAAAGCAACATAATGTATGGCTATTTTGTAAGAATTTTAATGAAACTGTCTTTAATTTTTGTACGTATCATCGCCATAGATCATTTTGAAACTGGACAGCCCTTATTTATGAAACTGCAGTAGAATTATCCGATTTTGTTTTCAGGGGAGTGCAGCAGGACTGTATGATCTGTGTATTTTATACCTTTATAGAATGTCTTAACTTCTCTGGCTAGTAAGTGCTTAATGTTGCGTTTCGAAAGTAGACGGCATGTCTTTGAGTAGGCATTCAAGTACCTGAATACCTGTGGAAAATTCAGTGTAAACTTCGGAGAATTCCCATCTCCGACTGCTGCCTCCACACATAACCATTACATCGACCATCTGGTATACAGTACAGCTCTTTGGGGAACGACACTTTTGGTGTCGCGATTTCATCGAATGCACATGCTGTGGACTGGAGACGTTCCGGAAGCCAGGTTGATGTCATAAATATAACAATAGTGGCCTAGAGGTACCCCCCCCCCCACCCACCACACGCGACAAAGAAACTCGTCTGTTTTGTTCATTTCAATTTTAACCTTGTTAATTTTATTTTATCCTCGAAATGCACACTTGAAACATGTAAAAACACGTATCACGTGTCCTTTCAGTAGCATAAAAACGGCGTGCCGCAGGAAGCTGCGTTCTTTCGTACAATAATATAAATAAAAGTGGACATTCCAGTGTTTACTGCTGCCGTCTGGTAGTTCTGTCGTAATCGAGATTTCAGTTTGGTTTCCTTGGCAACGAACGATATGCCGACGGACAAACAGCCCGACGAACAGTTTACTGCTTACATTGCTTCTGTAATGATATTAATTGGTTGTGCGAACATGTCGTTTTCCCATTTGTTTCAAGAGTGGAAGAACAAGCACAGATGATGGACACGTTCAGACACCAGCATACCATAATCCTAGACCCACATTTCAGTAATTCCAAGTAGTCGTGTCGGTTTCTGATTTGTACACCCCGCCTTTTTGAAAATGTTCCAAGGGACCTGCTTATGTCGAACACGTACGTACGTGGCCCGCGAAGCGATTTGACATAATCTCCTCTTAGCCGCCTGGAAAAAAAAATAACTTTTTGCAGCCCGTACGTCGAACATAGACAGGCCTGGGATTCGACCCGGACCACTAATATATGTCACGAAAGTATGCGGGCAGTTTTCGTATATAACTTAAAATGACGTGGTGGAGGTCGCGCAAAACCTGTAGTTCGCTTTTAGCTCTCGGTTCCACAGTGATGACGAATGAACCGTCGTGTAAGATACATTGTAAGCATACCCACAGATTTGTGGAAACATTTTGCGAGTGCTAACAATTGAAAGCATGGCGTCTGTTCAGCAAATGTTATGTAATCGGACTGCGTATTACTAGGAATTGGAAACAACAGGATTACTGACTTGTATAATTGTGTATTGCTACGCCATCCGTTTAGACAGAAGCTTTGAAAATGGGTAGACGGGTGGGTTGTGGCCAGTAGCAGTCAAGCATATACAGTACTATACATTCGTCTAGGAACTTTCGGAAGTATTATTTCTGATAACGGCTTTCGTCCGCAAATATCGCAAAGCCCTCGTGGATTTTCCGGTATTTTTTACCTGTGGGATTTCCGAGAAGGGATTTGTCGCGGCCTACAGATTACTTCGAAGAGTCACTGCGGATGTGTTGTTATATTCGCGCGTAATGCTTCGCACTTTATTTCTGAAATATCCCATGTTTTAAAATAATGAGGCGAATTTATTGTACTTACTTTTTCCTTTTAGAAACATGATACAAGCAGGAATTCGATACGATGTATACGGGGATTGAGAGAGCAAGACGTGTCTGCCCGCAAGGGTTTGTATTGCGCGTGGGATTGCTAGGTTTCTGGGCATTTCCCATCGTCTCATAACCTAGAAACAAGACGTTTCGGGAGTTTTATTTGCCCCGTTCTCAAGTTTTAATAGACAGGCATGTGCGGGGCTGGGCCCTGATTGCAAGAGGTATTTGTTCTTAGTCGCTGGACAGTCTTGTACCAGTCAGATATTTAAATTTTTTTTTGCTGCAAAATCGAAGTGTTGTTTCGACTGTAGTGTGTATATGCTACTGATTGTGTTATGAAGTAAATTACCGCACGTGCTTCTGCCAGTCTTGATATTTATGTACTTAGGTTATAATTATTGGCCACCATATTTCAAGCCTAATTTTTGTCCAAGCCACAAAGTATGTTGGACTTTCCCGTTATCGTTTTCTAGCCTTTTCCGATGACGTTACTTCAGAATTGGGTATGACTCATTGCTTTTCCCTATGGGTAGAAAACGCTCTGGGAGTCGGATGTTTGTCGGTCGAGGGTATCGCCAGTCCGTCTGCATGTCTGTCTAGGGGTCGAGCCGTTGGGTAGGTGCTGCCTTTCCCACCCGCACCCTCAAAAGTTTGGTTTTGGGATTTATCCTACTTATTTGCTTGTTACTGTCAATTGTTTTAAATACCGTATACATAGTGATGGGACTTTATTTATGGTAAGAACTGTACAAATACTCTAAAGTACTGGAGATGGCCATTTGCTCCACCTTTGCTAGCAGTTAAGTACGCAAAGCGAAAACGGCTGTCTGTGACGCAATAACAGCCAATTTAATTTTGGCCCGTGTTGCTTCAGTTGGAACTCCTGCTTCCCGTCAAGCTGAAGTGGAACATCCCCCTCCCACCACCGCACCCCATGTGTTACGTAATACAAAAATAAGAGTGAAAGTCTCCAAACTGTAAAACGTTGATTCGGAAAAAAAATTAAAAAAAAAAATAAACTGGCGCCATACAATATGTAGTCTTAATTTTCTTTGGAATGTGAAATTTGCAAGAAAGTATTTGCCCAGAGTGGGCCGGGTAGCGTAGTCAGTAGAGCGACTGGCTACGAGCTGGACGGTCCGGGGATCGAATTCCGGTGGGGGTGAGATTTTCCGCAGACCGGCCCTGGGGCCCACCCAGCCTCCTGTACAATGGGTACCGGGTCTTTCCCGGGAGTAAAGAGCGGGCGGAGTGTGACGCTGACCCCTTGCCACCTTCTAGTGGTCAAGAAAGAGTGGAGCTATACCCCTACTCCCCATATGTGCCGTACTGCCTGTACAGAGCCTCAGTGCCTGTACAAGGGTGAACTGTACCTGTACCTTTATTTGGCCAGAAGTGTGTTGTACGTGCCCGTGGTGTCCAGACGGTTTTTCTTCGTTGGCTTTACTGATTAGCTTTGTTACGTGATGCACAGATTCACTGAAGCAACACACCGGTCGGTATCAAGTTCCAAGAATAACTTTTATCCCCTGTTTGTTTAATTGTGATATATCACTTCCCTAGATTATTTAGGCTTATGAATTTGTTTTGACAAGGATGCGACAGTTAACAGGAACTTTTAGATTTTATTATTAGACGTGAAATTAAATACGAGCAATAATTTTTTTTTATTTCGTAGCAGTATTATTTTTCCGAGCTTGTAGGCTTCCACGGCGTTGCAGTTGACTTATTCGTTACAGCGTGGTGGTCCTATCTAGAAAGGATCGAATGCCTAATCATCATAGTGCTGTCCCGAAACGTCGGGCACCCGTCACCCATTGACGTGGCGCAGAATCAGAATAAGAGAGAACTCATATTGTTTTGTTTTTAATGCTAAAGCTAATTTTTCCGTAGGAAACATTTAAGCGTAAACGAGTGGAGACGACAGTGAGTCTCTAAGTTGTACACCTTGCCTAATAGATAGGGTATTGGTAGAGTGGTTAAATCAGTAGGAATATGACAATAGATGCATGTAACAGATAGGGCCCGTATGGTAATATTTTTGTTGGTACGCTCACGAGACCAGCTGTGATTTAGAGGCTGGATAAAAGATGTTAATACCGGTGTTATAAAATTTGGCAAGAAGTGGCTTGCATTGAGATATTTACGTCAGGGTCCAGTGAGTGTCTTTCGTGGACACTGGTTCCATATTTGACATTCAGAGGACCGTGTATCGTGATGTATTCTTATAATAAAACCAACGAGATACGCTAATTTTTCAAATTTATTTTAGGAATAGAAAGCCACATGGTTCGGGCAGTTTCTCTGTCCATCATCAGGAGTCTAGTACTGTACGCACAACAACAGGTACATGTCATACAGGTTATGCTGACTGCATGCTAGCAAGCAGTCAGCATAACCTGTATGGCAAATACCTTATTGTGTGTACAGTACAGGACTCCTGATGATGGACAGAGAAAGTGTCCGAAACATGTAGATTTCTATTCGTAAAATAAATTTGAGAAATTAGTGCATCGCTTTGGTTTTATTATAAGAACTGGTTCCATAATACACGGAATTCATTCACGTTTGGAATATTGCGTTAAGTATAGTTGCTGGAGAAACGAACTTGATCTGTAATTCGTCCAAATTATTGGCATCGAGGAGGAGGAGGAGGAGACTGCACGAGTGAACTCCTGTTCTCTCAACGGAAGTGATCCAAATGAACAAGCCGTTTGTTGTGTAGGCTGATCGCGATATGAAGTATTGAGCATGCATGCATTAAATGGGATAATTTTGTGTGTGTACAACAAAAAGTGAAGGGTAGCCGAAGGTGAAATATATAAAATCATCCAAAGTTTTCAGTGCCTTTCCTTCTTTCCTTCCGAGAATTAAAATTGACGTAACAGACTGGTTAGCGGAGTACACACCTCAGACATGTGTGTACAAAATGTGATGCACGTAGACTGCCCACCATTGCTTCGGAAGAAGCAAGTGGCTGTGACCCTGGTTCCATCAGACTTTCCTATTTGGTGGTCTACAATCTCACACTGTCGTTGCCATTGTGCGGAACGTGACTGCAAAATTGAATACTGCCACTGCGTGCTAGTTTTTCGTGGGTTTCCGAAACTTAGCTGAAGACCGTAAACTTGTGTATTTGATCTCTCGGGGGACTTTCGACTGAAGATTTTTCTATGAATCGTTAAAATGAAATAAAATATATACGTCGTCAAACACAACTATCTTAAATTAATAAAATATAAGATTTTTTTACGAAGTGTATGTTTCGTTTTAATATTATACTCAACATAACTGGATGTCCTCTGCTAAAACTATGAATTGTTGTTTTTATGAAATTTTGTTCTATTTACGTTAATTCTGTACAGTGTTTTGTTATTGTGGGAAAGACGTGCTAGGTTACGAATTCCAAATTTGGGTGTCCCCCAGGGCTTCTTGGCGTATTTAAGGTAAAAAGGCGCGTAATGCCGGTATTCGTATTACTTGCAGGCAATACACAATTTGAAGAATATGTCGCATCTGAAGTGTGTCATTGCATTAGTTCTTTTTCTGTCAGAGGATAGATTTATTCATGAAACAGCCTTGTGGAGCCATTCTGTGGGATTCTTGCGATGTATCATACTTTGTATCATTCACTGTTTGGACTTTCTCCATTGCCCTTGTAAAAGATTCGGTGAAACATTGACTGTGAGATGGGTCAGATAGGCAAGGCTATTCTAAACCTCGAATAGGTTTGTGTCCATCGAGTCCATCTGACAGTTGGTGTTCACTGACTTGGCTGAAGACGCGACTGGAGCAGTCCTGTCCTTGAAATTGAGTGTTTTTAACTACTGTTGTAAATGTGGACGATACAAGATGTCCGAACAGTGAATGACTCCAAACGTGGGTGAGGCAAGTGTCCGGAAGAAGGGAAAGGGACACGTAGAGGAGAAATCACCGGTAGAGTGGAATTACGTATTGAGATACCCTGACATTTATAAGAAAGTGTGTGTAGACTGATCAAGTTTTGGAGACGCTGAAACGGGGTCGCTGAATTTTGTAAGCGAACTAACGGGTGCCGATATAGAACTTTGAATGAATCTTCGCAGAACGTCAGACGTGGTTTCATTGTGTTGGCTTTCTTGTGTTTCAAAGTGTGTTTCATACGTGAAATTAAACTCGCCGTATCAAATTTATTTTTATTGCTGGAATATGATACTTACTTGACCATTCGCTTTGAGAGTACAACGTATTTTTACGTTAATAGCATTTTTACACATATTTGTAAATTAGTGTTCATATTCACAAATTTAATATCATGGGCGGTGTAATTCGTGTGGAGTCTTCAGTAAAATAAAATTGAATTTTTTTTGCGAGAATTTTACGGGAACCATCATTCATGGCAGCAGCGAACATGAAACAGCACTTTGTCATAACCCACCGATACACGGTTTTACAGGAGACAAGAAAAACTTGGCCGATCCTTAATAGACAAACATTTAAGCATGTTATATTTTTACTAAAATATAAGGGCAAGCATTTTTTTTTTTTGGAAACAGCATTTTGACAGAAGGTGTGTTTGTAACCCAACTTAGTAATGCGGAAATGTCAGTTTGAAGAATTGTGTGGGTTACGACAGATTGATGTTCCATGAGCGATATTAAAGGTAGAGTTTTCCCGTTACAGCCCCGGTGTGGCCCAGAGGGTTGGTAGACGTATAGCTCTACTCTTCCATGACCGCGGCACTAGAAGGGGGTGAGTGGTCAGCAGCACGCCCCGGCCGCACTTTACCCCCGGGAAAGACCCGGTAC
>Ga0123352_10010561_pt1 | contig 14488 bp, 9 predicted proteins | sample TergutLab28metaG_FD_89700 | JGI IMG/M metagenome (GOLD analysis project Ga0123352, IMG submission 89700) | Labiotermes labralis P1 segment gut microbial communities from Petit-Saut dam, French Guiana - Lab288 P1 | ecosystem: Host-associated > Arthropoda: Insects > Digestive system > Gut ... | reverse complement strand
CCTCACGCCTGGGACAGTTAATGAAGTTTAATGTTTTAATTTCAAATTAAGCAAGTGTATTGTTGTCTTCAGTTAATATATACGCGGTGTGATTGATTGTAATGAATGGAAGACAGAGAAACGCCACGGATGCACAAATATGGGGAAAGTAAAAGACTCGAATTATGGTGGCAACTGTACCGCACGTCACTTCCGGTTCGGGACTTCAAAAATTTCAGGCCGATAGATTTCTGTTCGACTGAGTGTACGTGCCTTACAACCGACTGACAGACTACCAACCTACCTGCCTAACTAACTAACTAACTCCATGTAGAAGCTAACATACCCTCAGCTAGTCAAGAAATTTCCCTCATTTTATGGAACCCGAAGAGTCGTTCCCGCTTTCACAACCGCCTTTCACCTGTCCCTAATGTGAGTCAGATAAATCCTGTGCATGCCTCCCCATCCCAGTTCTTGAAGATCCATTTTAATGTTATCCTCCCGTCTGTGCCCAGACCGTACAAATAACAGTTCTCTAAATACCAGTCCCTGCTGGCACGCCTAAAACATGTGTTGAGCACAATGAAGATTAGCATTCCAGGGACATGGTGTTGGTGAGACGGACTCCATTTCAGGGGGCCGCAACCACCCACTGCAGAACTCTGGTTGTGTAAGGTGAGGTAAATTCAGTCAAAAACACAACTATAAATATATGGCTAAATGACGGTGTTTATTAGCAATGGGAAACTACATGTTTTGGCCTATAGCGGCCATCTTCAGGGTTTGAAAACTTTCTTGCTAAAAGATTTTTATATAATATGCAAGAAAACTCTTTTAGCAAGTTGTCCAAACCTGAAGATGGCCACTATAGGCCGAAACATGTGGTTTTTCCATTGCTAATAAACACCATCATTTAGCCATATATTTATAGTTGTTTTTGACTGAATTTACCTCACCTTTTAGTTTAAACACACAACGGGGATGGCACACCTCAGAATCCTGGTTGTGATCCTCAGCGTACCCGTAAACGGCTCAAAGGCGGAAAGAAAAAAATACATGACAGGGTGTTCGAAAAGTTGCGTATCATTGATCCGTGTAACATGCTCGTTACGTTCAGAACATCCTTCATGCTGTAACTTATATTTTTGTGTACCGCTGGATGCTAACCTGTTGTTCAGTCATGGTGTATGCCATTGATCTGTGGTTAGAGCCGTCTCTTGAAGATTTCACAATAAACCGAGTTCTAGGTACTGTGATACCCATTACATTGGTGCCTTTCGCCCCGGAATTACGGTGCCAATATTGCTTATAATGTGCTACTTTGTAGACTTCTTGTATTAAATCATTAAACCAAGGAGTAAAACGAAAGTAGCGTTTTTTCCCGTTTCTGTGCATTTTCACGCACATCTTTAATGTAATATACCGGATAGACAAGGTATGTGTAAGGTTACACTGTGGCGCGTTCGCGTAATATTTATACATCGCCAACTGATAGACTTTTAGTCGAAGAGAGCCCTTTCATGGCGATTTAATGACGCCGGCAACAGTAACACGCACTTCTTCACGTAAATTGCCCGATATTTTTGCCCGCTTGTAACCAGACTTCCCGTTAAGTCGGTCCATTGGGAGCCGCACTGATAGATGTGAAAAGACGGACCGACCGACATAGGCACTTGTCGCGACTGCGAACGAACGTAGAAACTGAACTGAAATATGCAGACGACGTGATTTAAGCCGTATTTCGCGGACCACCGGTTGAGGAGGAAACCCGTATGTACTGCAGGTCCAGCTGCTTATTTCTGTGTGTTTACAGACTGACAGATACCGAATGGCGCCCGTAGTGTAGAATCAAGATTGTAATAGCAGAGTGCGAGTGCTGTGAGCGAGCGCGTATCAAAGACCTTGCATTGATCCCGGTGCAGGCAGCATCTCGTGACACAAGGAGATAACATTATCGGTCTACTGTGGAAGAAACGAGTGCTGAGTACAGTCCAAAAGGCTCTTCTCGTTGATGCATGTGTTTACTAAGCTCGTGTCAAGCAGAGCCAGTGGATCAAACGTTTTTGAAGTCTTCTTTAGTTGTTTGATGGCTGTACATCACGTTGTATGGACTGTACGCAGAAAATGTGCAGCGTTATATAAGGCGTTGTTGGTGTTAGAGTGTCTGTTGCACCACTTTTGCTTGAAACTGATATCTGCTGCAATTATTTAAAGCAACTTAAAGGATTATTCTGTTATTGTGAACAGTGCAGAACACCTCGGAATGGTGATCTGCACCCGTCCTAGGGTGGAGAGATTGTGTCCGATGAAGCTACAACGTCGCAGACCAACCGTGTTCTAATCACGAGTACTTTGAATCAGAACGTTTTACTTGTGTACGGAAACAAATTCCGTTCTCGAAGCCCGTTTAGAATGGGCGTCGTTTACCGTGGACATTTTTCCTGAGGGTAAAACAGCCGGGGCGTGAGGGTGACCACCTTCGTCTAGCACCTAGGTTAAGAATGAGTGGGGCTGTCCCTCTACGCCCTTCATATCCCTGTGGCGTTAACAGTGATTTTTACCTTTATATGATGGACTTCGTCTTGAAACGGCGGTGATCATTGTGATGACCTATCACAAGAACGTCCAGGATTGTCTAATCAGAATATTTGTCTGTGCCTTGGTACAGGTGTAATCCAGCAACTGATTGTGTCCAGGTTGAGGAAGTAAAATAAGAACATTAAAGTGACATCATATGAAGCAATACAGAGCTTAGTAGTCGTGACGTTTCACAGCAATATGTTGCTAACCTTGTTGGGCTGATTTGCAAACAAGTGTATCGGCGTGGCTCATAGGCGAGTCAGATTGAAGCCCTTGAAATTGAATTTTAGCATTGGAGCACCAATATCGGAAAGTCAGAATTCTTAGGATACGGAATAAATTCGATACAGCAGCAACAAATTTTTTTATGCTCAGGCGACCTTGACATGTTGATTGATACCGCGCTGGTCAAGACGCACAGAACACTGAAAGGTCGGGTGTGCACCCCAGCGAATCCCGTCGTTGGTCTGTTGAATCATTGCAAACCCTGTTCTTCCAGTATTTTATTTTACGATCCGTGCCCGGATCTCCCACGCGTGTTTTTGCTTTCAGGTTACCCAAGCGCGCGGGCACGCACGCACATACACACAAGTGTGTGAGTTTTGATCGTTAATTTAAGTACCAACGCAAATGCAAAATTTCTTCAAAAACTGTTAATTTAGTGTAGGGATGAACCTAGAACAGGGGAGGATACAGCCATATTCGAGGATTGTTGTCACGATATTCCCCGAAAGATGTAATTTTAGTTGCAAGTGACTGAAATCCCCGGCGCCTAGAATGAAAATCCGCAACCATTTGGTTCTCATACTAGGCGAACAACGCCATATTCTGTGTGGGAGTGTACTTGATGTCGTGACTGGGCCGACGTGTCTAAGATTTGCATCTTCTTTGTCCTTTCCTTTGAAATGTTTTGGAGTAACTCTTTATGATGATGTTGAGGTTATCCGTCACGTAGTCTGCACCATCCGTGAGGGTAAAGCGCATTCTTCATCGCTCCTAATGACGGCTGCCTTCTTGAAGTTTTGTGCAGTGTACAGTATCGAACCCACAAGTTACCGATTGCAGGCTACCATACGGCTGTCAAAATAGATTAGAGATTCGAATGTGGTGACCGGTGACGTATTTCTAGCACTGATGTTCAGTGATATTTGCATTGCTATATATTCAAGGCTGTTTTTGAAGCATGTTGTACTCTCCGATTTTACCCAATCCGTGTGCAATCGCAGTGGCAGTAATTAGTGTGTGGCAACGTGCGTGTTGGAAGAAGCAAGCCTGAAGACGGGACCGATTCCTTTTACTAAATGTCAGTACATGTGATGATAATGTCCGTAAAGCCAATGAGTTGAGATGTATACCATCATTACCCTGCAGAATACGGTCCAGGCTCGTTCCGTCGTCATTGGTGATGGTTTCGGTCGACTGCATTTCTTCTGCTGGTGGGGGCGTATTTATACACCAACTTGGGAATGAGATAATGCAAATAAAATTACTTTCCTTTAGCTTGCATTATCTTAGTGCTAATAAAATTCTATGCAGTCGATGTGCCTTCGCATGTTCTTGGATTACGTACGATTTGTGGGCAAGGCTGCACACTGTCAAAATCCAGGAGACCACATTTGGGGCTGTTACAACTGTGACACAGAAACGTGTTTGTTACCGTACGCGTTCAGAATGAACGGATGCAGGGTACAGGGCCATTGCAAGGCTGTCGCAGTCTCTGCGACTGCATCAGGCCCCGAAAGGCGTAGTTTTTGTGTGGGGTGTATTCTGCACGTAGATAGTTACACAGCTTCATCGAAATTGACAGTTCAGGACTACGCATACGTAGCGCTTACTGAATCTGTGTATGCACTGGGCCGGTATGTCTCGTAAACGGGCCTGTGATAGGATGATGGGGAAACTTGACATATTCGGCTGTGTTTTCATATAATACAGTTATGGTGAAATCAGTGAGGAATGGATATAGTGTGTGGCGGAAGTGAGCAATGAAAATCGTGTCTCGGTACCTCGCAACAATGCCGAAATTAAGTCTCACGTCCTCTTGGGTTCTAAGCGATTGCATTTGCATATTGTCATCGTTCATCATGAAAGCTAGACATAAACAATTGACTTGGTTCTCTTCGTAGACTCCACCACTAGACAACAGGCATTGGAAGGTCATTCCGAACATGATTTTTTTAAATGTATTCTCCCCGTTTTGCGTTGCAGTAGCTGTATTGTGTTTGACAGAAAGTGCGTAATCGTCTCTGTGCAACGAACGGATTTCATCGATAGCAACCTAGCTTTTGATTTTCATATAGTTGGCGTAAGCGGATATCATTACATGGGTGAAGTTTTATTTGGCTACAACTCGGTGATAGACGGACAACATGTTGGACGACGTGCGTTCGATTCCTGCAAGGGAGCAGTGGTTTCGACATACTTCTTTTGATCGGCACCAGTTGTTATAATCACCGAGCCTCCCGTAGTGCTGGGGGTTATTCCCTCCAGGGTTATGTGACCGAGGCATGAAGCTGATCACTCGTTTTCATATAGTGCTGAGGCTTAGAATGTATGACGACGTTCTTCCACTTCGTCGTACGTCTTAGTGGCGTTGTTCTTAATTAACACTTGCAAGACGAATATTGACTTGAATGGCATTTAAAGCTGCGGTATGTTCCGCGCAGTATAAAATTCGTGAGTTAGTGCTGTAAAAGGGAAATGACGCGGTTTATATCTTGAAACATATATAATCGTTATCCGTCACGAGTTAGGCCTAATAGACCCCTTTTCGACCTCGCTTGATATCACCTTTAAAGGTCTTCTAAGTCGTCTTCGTTCATTTTTTTGTCTGCAATTCAGCATTATTTTTGGCAGCCTGTTGTTGTTGTTGTTGTTGTTGTTGTTCATTCTCGTTACATGTTGTAGTCAGTTTGACTTATCTTCTTAGTTTCTCGTCGACTGGTTCTACTTTTAACTCTTCCAAAATTTTGCATTCCTTTTGTGGTCAAAAAGTGCATTCCGCTGTTCTTCTAAAAAATTGAATCTCGATTGATATCATTCGTTTCTTACCCTTTTGGCTGAGGTCGTCAAATTTCGCTTCCATATAAAAGCGTGGGGAGAGCCAGTGCATTATATACTTTTATTCTTGATACATACGAAGCACATAAATGCTCTGTTTGAGCAGCAATTCTAACATTTTAATGTTAAGCCTGGTGGCATATGATGTAACCAATTGTCTTAAAGGGTTTAAGTACAGATTATCGGCAGCAAGATGGAGTGCGTTAATAAGCAGAGGGAGCTTAACGACTATTTTTTTCCAACATTTATCTGACCATAAATCCGAAAGTCTTGAGATAATTGGAGGTATCTTTGTATTACGCTTCTAACTAGGCATGCCTGCGGGAATAACGCCCTGAAGTTAAGAAGATAAGGCAGATTGTGTGTGATTCTATATGTGCGTTCATTCTTATTGAATGCATGGAGCACGGTCCTTCCTGAGAACCAATTTAGTCCCCGCATTGTATGGAAACGGAGGGTTGATTACCATATTATAAAGAGCTCGCTATTTGCCCTTATCCTGAGCCAGTTGAATTCGGTCAACCCATCCATGTACTCGCGTGGGCTCAAAATGGCCCCTCCTCTTCAAGTTTCTCCACGAGATTCCTCATTGTACTTCTCTTCCCCCCGCATCTGTACCTGATTCCATAGATGTGTAGCCTAAGAACCGTGTTGTTCTTGTAGACTGAGGCCAGGACTTTGCTGTAGGCTAAACATAGTCGCAACCGCTTCATTAGCGAGAACAGGAAACATTAAGAAATTAAACGAGACAAGTAACTTTGTAGTTTGGGAGCGGATTCATTTGCTAGATTTATGAGACTGCAGTATAAGAGCTCCATAATTTTGATGGGATGTGTACAGGAGTTGCTGAAAATGCACTTCAATGGATTGAATGCATAACTGAGCCATGTCGTGGTCCCCACTGAGAAATAATTTCTGGCGCCTATTGTATTGTTACCAGTCGCTCCATTCTCAGATTAGCTTACTTCGTGATTATTTAATTATGAAGTAAATTACAAGATAGAGTGATGGTTGGAGTTCTGCAGGAGTGAGGTTGGGCGATTGCGGAGGCCACAGAATCAGTCTGTTCTGTTGCCTGTCGGAATGGGTAGTATGAGCTCCAAAACTGTTTTCTTCGCGGCAAAATGACCAGGAGCATTTCGTCGCTTGGTGCTAGTAGCTGTTCGGTTTCAGCAAAGGTATAGTCATTTCTTTGCTCGCAACGAAGGCGATTGGAAGGTGGGGCTTTTTCACCTCGGCAGTAGATGGTCTGGGTGTATAATTTCATTGCCGGGCTACTTAACCCTAAGGGTAGGCCGCATGGTTGGTCTGGACGCTTTAAAGAAGTAATCGGTCTCTTGCTCTTGGCAGGAATCGAACCACATAGCTATTCACTGTACCTACTGAGCTGTCCCATTTGCTACATTATTCAGTAGTTCCAGTTTATTTTGCCTTATTTCGCTAGTAGGTGGTTGGTACCAAACGTTTGTATGATACGGATGTTTTTGACCTAGGATCTCATCGGTGGAACACAGTCCTTGTATTTATTGTGTAGGTATAGTCAAGGAACACCCTGTAAATCGCGATTTCTGGTAGATTTTAGTTTCGTGTTACACAGACGAGAGTTCATCGTTCTTGTCATGCGAATATACAAATAGACAGGCTTCTTGCGCCACAATTCAGCGCTTGGGAAGAATTAAGTTTTCATATTTTCTTACCCCTTCTACGTGGAAACTTGTATTTTGCAACGATGACGTCGCAGTTTATTCATGCCTTCTCGCCATCGCCGACGTACTGTGATAGCACATAACAATACGCACGCCTCTTTTGTCTCCTGCTCTTCCCGTCTCTTAGTGCACAATCTCACAATATGAAAGTGCTCTCACAGACGTCAGACGGAATATTTTCCGTTTACTGTTCCTGCTGCATGGATAAAATCTGCAGTCGAGTTTTATTCCACAGGCGTTTAATTGCTTCAGGCTTTTCAGACATCATTGGTGGTGAGAAAAGAAGAGCGATGTATATGACATTTGAATGGTCACAGTGATGTACTGTTTGTTAAAGGTACGTTCTGCTTTGTGCCTATGCACCGAGGCCTTAAGAGGTACAAGAAGCGTGCACATGTAACATTGTGATAGGAGACTTTGGCATTAGTAGAGTTAGAAGTGCGTTTTTTGGTCGGGTCGCTGTATAGCTGAGATAAGGGTGCTAAATTGAGGTGGTGCCCTGTGGATGGCTGGTCGACTGACCGTAGGCGTGGTTCATACTCGGCCTCTTGTTTCGTGTAGTTATGTGTGACGCTGTGCTGTAATTAATACTGTAGTTGGCGATTTGCTTGGCGTTCATCACCTCCTTTGATACACCATAAGGACATTATGAACAAGGTTTTCCATGCGTCTTTTTTGTACTGATGTGAACCCTGGCGGCTCATCTTGAGGGAAGAACATATATGGAGGCGTTCGGGAATGGGGTGCTGAAGAGAATGTGTGGATATAAGAGAGACTAAATACAAGAATACTGTGGAATATGTGATGAGCTGCATCAACTGTACTGTTCGCCATATATATTGTAAGACCGATCTCATGAAAAAGAATGAGATGGGCAGGGTTTTGGGACGCATGGGAGAGATGAGTATTGCAAGTGCAGTTTTATACACAAAGCCATTACGAGAACACACTTAGGAAAGAGGAGGCCAATGTTAAGACATGCAAGGATGTGCACTGCAGTCGTGTGAGTAGGAATGTAAGGAGAAGAATGTCTGGAGTTATTAAGGAATTGCTAGTTTCTCAAGGACCTTCTTTTCGTTTCCCATCCGAAGTGCGTCCGGATTTATGTTCGCTTCGCAGACACCATTAAAGATAGCAGAGTTGGTTGTTGCCCTGTGTTCTTTACATCGTATTTGCACTGATGGGGCGATTCTTGTCACTGAGCAAGACAATGTAGCGAAATGTGTAGAACGGGTAGGATTGCGTGAGGAGGAATGTGCGTGGGATACGGCGATAGAAGATGAGAGACGATTTTGGCACTATTTGTTGTCGTTAATGAATTGACTGTGCAGGAAGTCGGAGAAGGTATCTGTTTCATCTCATTATGGTGGGATAGTCCATATTCATTTGTGGAATGTACAGGGTGATTCAGAGCAACACACATTGGTAAGGATTTTTGTGGGAATAGGTATCATTTACCTGGTCAACGGCGAGTATGACACCCGTTGGGAACGTGAGTTGCTTTGCTCATTTGCTGGTTAAATCGTGAAGACCGCCGTCTGAAACGGGAGTTTTTTTGGTAACAGCTTCAGGAGGTGTAGTAATAGTTCGGTAGAATAAACAGCGTTCGGGCGTTTTCTGTGCTATTTTGCGTGTCTCACTGACCCCCCCCCCGCATATATACGTCAATTGTTGCGAAGGCAGATGCACTAAGACATCACATTGCAGAGGAGGTAATTCTTTCCTTGCCTGTTGATAAATATCCATGTCGAGAAAAGTTACACATGCAGACTGCATGTCATTTTGATGCACAGATTTTATATCATGCACTTTGGATGTAAACCTACGGTTTGCTGTTGTATTTTCATCTACGATTTTTTTTTGCCAGCGTCTTTCAAAATTCTTAGAATAGAGTAAATTGTTTTGAAGTTCCACCAAGCATTTATTTATGTGAAGAGAACTGAAAATCTAAGCCGAAGCTGAAGGTTGACCGGCACATAGTGAGTCCTGTTGAATGACGAAAAGCGGATAGGGGACCGAACTAACTCCACTGTCAACAGGCTAATTTTCTTTGCAGATGAAGTTGTTTAGAACACGTTAGGCACATTGTTTGTAGGGTGGCTGCGCGTGGCGATTGTGGTTTCGATGGTCCTATTTTGCCCGTGTTCTGTGAAGGCATAGGTCCTGTCCACCTGTCGGTAGTCTTGTCGAATCTTTGTCACTGAGATTATTGACGCTGGAATCACGTATCTCGATGTGGTACGAGGGGGAATAATTTTGTTAAAATTGCCTTATGTTCGGGGGTAATGCAGCCTGGAGCTGTAATGTTTGTGTTAGGAAGTGACTGGAAACGAGGAAAGTTACATATTGATATGAAATTAGGCACTTGTCCACCTTATGGGATAAATATTTTAGGGTCATTAAACCAAGAAACACAAGACAGAGGGGCATGAAAAGTGCTGAACATATGAGGCAGGGACTATTCTTGAGAGGTGCCTGTGGGTGGTAGGTTGACAGTAAGAGTTTTAGTGGCTTAATACTTAACAGGCGTGAATCCGATTTGTTAGCTACAGTTGGATCTGACGGCCGGCGGGCGGACTGTCGGTCTTTACGTGAACACAAGGGTGAAGCAACAGGTTCCGTGATGTCGGCGAATATATTGACCGATCTTCGATGACTCAAGCACGGTTGTATCATTCACGTATGTAAAATGAATTGGATGGACGCAGGGTAGTGTACAGGGGAAGGCCTTATGAAGGCATACAATGGACTTTTTAAATCCAGTAACATTGCAGGGGGTATCGTAACAGCTGAGCACTGTTAATTGCTGAAGAAGACTGTAATGGTGTTGTGTACAATGCATGGTTTTTTTCGTCATGACGGTGTGGCGTGCGTGGAGGACAATATTTGAAGAATATTTGCATAGCATGCGAAGATGTTCATTAGTTTTAAACTAGCTTAATTATTTTGCATTACCTTCTGCTGTCGTGATGCATTGGGGGTCCATAAAAGCTGTCGATTTCTACGTTCCCCCCCCCCATAATATAACTGCAGTGCGGCCCGCCGTACCCTGCTAACCTAAGGTAGTTTGGACTGGCTCCAGTAGTAGTTCAACTTATGCTTTTGGCTGCATAGAATGTTGTCAGTAACTGGTAGTGAACTGACGGTGTGTGAGAATAACAGCGCTCTTCTGGGTCATTACGCACCGAGTATTGGTAATTTCGTGCCGACGTTTCGGGGCGACCTATCGGTCCCATCTTCAGGGGTGAAGAATAAGAAAAAGAGAAGAGCGGCGATACATACTTCGCAGCAGAAGCCTAAAATCACTCACGGTGTGTGCTTCATAGACCGGTGCCAGTAACTCACTCGGTCAGGCAGCCTTTTATGCTGCGAACTTAGGCTATAATTAATCTTCACTCTCACGCAGCGCCTGGTTGGTAGCAACATGCATTGAGGCGCGTTAAAGAGAGGACTGTCCGTCCTTGCGTGTAGCCGGCGACTGGCGGTTATCTGCTCGAACTGAACTCGTTCATAATAAGAGGGCTTATTAAGGATTCTCTCATTGTCTTGTGCACATACGAGGCGAGGCTTATCAGTAACACACTTCATGTCACCTTATCATCTACGTTACCAGACGCTGGCAAGACCACTTTTGTCACCCACGTACGACAAATGCACGGTTCACATGAAATCACAAATGATATGCATGTGAACACTGTTACATGTTTTGGCGATAAATCACCATTTTAAGGGAGAAAATAAAGGGAAAGAATATGAAAGTAACACATCCGATTTGCATATACAGTGTTAAGAATATTGGCATATAGGAATGTAAATATGTGTTGCTAACATTCTTGGATATAATTCATTGATGTGCCACTGTTATATGCATCTTGCAGCAAATTTTCGGTCCAAAAAGATCAAGTCCCCGCTTTATTCCAGCCGAGCTGAGTAGCTCAACCTTTAGATTTTTGTGAGATTCGAACTGTTGACCGCGTTAGTTACTTACCAAAAGCCACCCGCCTTTAGACGGTTTCTGGTCTGGAGTTACAGGACTCGAATTTGGACTTGTTTTCCTGACATCACCTGTCCCTTCCGACCGAATTCCGGGGCAGCACTGTAAGCTTTTGCAGTTGATACGTCATGGTTGTATCATGTGCGTAATGTCCTTTTTTTTTTTCAGGAGTTTAACTAGGTTTCTGTGATCGCTTATTATGCTTATTATCTTAAAAAAACCTATGGTTTTTTCAGCCGTTGGTGTATTGTGAACCGCTGCTTTTACATGGTGAAAGAAGTGTGTACGCGCGTGCGTGCGTGCACAGGCTCTCACCAAGGCTCAGTAGAAGATTAATACTGAAACGAATGATAGAAAAATTTGTGAACCTTCAGCAGCATGTTTTTTTTTTAAACCGTACTGAAACGACACCGGAATTCCATGGCCAAATGAATGCGTGCCTGAGTTCTGTCTCTGAAGACATCTGCTGTAGCATGTCTTCATTTAGACTTGCTTTATGTATGTTGCAGATATTTTGTGGCGTTCTCACGATTCTTTCTTCACTCGAAGAGATCCACCTTTATAAATAACAAACCAGTTTCTGTTGCTGGGGTTCACTTTTGAAATGGTGGTCAAATCTTTTCTTCAACGCTTTCTTGTACGTTGTAAAATATGATATAGGCTATACGTATTAACTTGTTCTGTTTCTGCTACTTGAGGCTGTTTATCACCATGTTCAACTGCTTAATTTGATAACAGGTCGTCGGACGTGACGAAATAATTAAAGACCACGCCCAACCGGTTTTCATTCCCCCCGTCTCGGAACGTTGCGTGTCACTTATTATTAGGAGCGTATTTTCTCAGATTCCTGCCCTGTGTGTGTGTGTGTGTGTGTGTGTGTGTGGTGTGTGTGTGTGTGTGTTAGCCAAGTGGCATGAAGGTTAACAGTAGGAGATTTTATTGCCTCATACAGAAATGTCTTATCTCCAGAACTATTAGGGGGCAGATGGAGCGTCGAATTTTGGTAGTCGTGTTTTTACATTCAAAGGAGCATAATTGCTAATTGATCTGATTCGTGGCGGTTGTGTAGAAAATCGTGAATGGACGTACTTGGCGAGGTCGTGTTTGGCGGCCTGTATGTTTAATATTCGAAATTTCTAAACATATTTCTGTTAATTCTTATTTAAAACCAACAATTTGCACCTTACTCTTAAAATCACATTTTAAGTTTCACATTAAAACATATTTATATTCCTCCTACATGTTTCGATCCCCATACGGGATCATCCACAGGGAGTATGCACTATGTCGTGAGTGAAGTTACTAAAACAAGTTATTTTTATAGGTTATCTGGTAGCATGCGTATTCAGGTAATGCCTATAATGAATAGGCATTACCTGAATACGCATGCTACCAGATAACCTATAAAAATAACTTGTTTTAGTAACTTCACTCACGACATAGTGCATACCAACTGAGGATGATCCCGTATGGGGATCGAAACATGTAGGAGGAATTTAAGTCTATTTTAATGTGAAACTTAAAATGTGATTTTAAGATTTTAAGAGTAAGGTGCAATTTGTTGATTTTAAATAAGAATTGTTATTGTATTGCACGGCAATAAAAAATGAAATATATTTCTGTTAAATTTGATATTCGGTTTGTACACAGGAAATTTTCTGACGTGTTTCATGTTGCTGTGTATCTGTGGTGTTGTGCATGACCATAGAGCATCAAATTTTTAAAAAAAAACTGCTGCAGTTGCAAGACACATAGACGCATGATATAAATGCGTGAACTTCATAAGATATGAAAAATGTATCTGAAATGTTGGTGTCATGCACATTTAATTAAAATGGGGCATCATTTATGAGTGAAGTGTAACATCAGTGAATTATAATGTTTGAGGAGCAGCCGACGCGAGAGGGTGGGGTGGGGTGGGGAGCCGGTACAGATTACCGGAGCCCTGCATTCCGGCAAGGTGTCTGGGGCCCGACTGATTTTTGTCTTTCTCGTTAGTATCAGTAATTGTCGATTGTACCAAGTCAGTCTGCAGCTGAGAGTCAGTCTTTCCGATTTAGTGTAAAGATTTTTAGCCTGGCCGGCCATTCTGGGGGGCCCGAAAAAAATTTTCACCGGGGCCTTCACCCGATGTCGCCACCCCTGAGCATAACAATTGACGACTAGGTGCGCCATGCTTCTTACGTTGCACAGTTTTCTAGACTGTATGCTTTGCTTTTTAATTCCTGTGCTGACGAAGAAACGCTTCTCCGTGGATTTAGCCGTACTGTTGGCATGACTGACTATGCAGTGCGTCCGTTGTGTTCATTGACTTCTTTAGTCAGTACAGTTCTGTGTGGGACGAATCGTTGACTGCGGAATACGGAATAGTGAAGAACGCATGTGGAAAACGCGTATTTGTGCATAATTCGTGTATTGTTTGGTTGCCAAAAATGTATCACGGCGATGCTTCACTAAATTATAGTGCGTTGAACAACTTTTCCACCGAGTCAAGTCACTAAACGTTGATAAATATGGTGAAAGTGTGTAATTAATTGAATATAATTGGAAAGGAAGAGTTCGTGGCATTAAATTAATTCTGATGTTACTCCTAATACTACCACGACAGTTGCTTGGAGGAATTGAAGACGATCGCGATTAAAAAAAAAAAAAACTTGTGTAAGGGGTAGTCGTTCTCCAAAACTGAGGACTAGTCATCAGTTTTGGTGGTACCAAACCGCCAGCACGCACTGAAAATTGGGACGGAGTTAGTTACTGAAAGGTCGGAAGACCTTAACATCCTAACGCGGCTGTCTGCCCGAGAAAATAAAAAATAAAAGTTATGAACTTGGAAAAGTCGCTGTTTATTGAATTTCCTTTTGCTTACGTTCAGTGTTTTAAATTTTGTTGATAGCAGGAAACCGATATATATATATATATATTTGATATATTAATTTTGCCGCCTCATGGATCATGCCGCCTCGGGCGGCCTCGCCCTCCGCCGTCTAGGGCGCCTCTGGGGTGAAGGATTTTGATCGTAATGGTCATGGACCAGAGGAGAGGGAGGTGTATAGGGTCTTGGTGGGGAAACCGGAGGGAAAGAGACCACTGGGGAGACCTAGGCGTAGATGGGTGGATAATATTAGGATGGATCTCCAGGAGGTGGGATGTGGTTATATGGACTGGATTG
>Ga0123352_10010558_pt1 | contig 14489 bp, 10 predicted proteins | sample TergutLab28metaG_FD_89700 | JGI IMG/M metagenome (GOLD analysis project Ga0123352, IMG submission 89700) | Labiotermes labralis P1 segment gut microbial communities from Petit-Saut dam, French Guiana - Lab288 P1 | ecosystem: Host-associated > Arthropoda: Insects > Digestive system > Gut ... | reverse complement strand
TGGCGGACGCTTGTGAGTGCGGTAATGAACCTTCGGGTTCCATGAAATGTGGGGAATTTCTTGACTAGCTGCAAACCAGTTAGCTTCTCAAGAAGGACTCTGCACCATGGAGTAAGTAAGTATGTGGTTACATCATTGAGCAGAGAATAATGGAGTATAACAGAGTTTAACAGGAAAAAACATTAGTATGAATGGCCACGTGAGAACGAAGATGACTAAGAGAATGGACAACAGACTCTATGCCATGTGTATTTTGTACACAGATTTGTTTCTATTTTGTAAATTCTCTTTTAAATGAAAGTGCTAATTTTATGTAATAAAAATTTCATATTTTCTGTCTCCTTTTTATAATCCTTTTTTTCATGAGTATGCCCATTTATGTGGCTGATAAGTGGGAAATGTACTCTTATCTTGTGATGGATATGTGATAACCATATTAATATTGCACATTAATTTAAGATACAGTATCTATTACAGCAATGTGTATAGAACAAAAGCACTGTATTTATTCATGTTGTTTGCCCCCTTCTTTATCAGCTACTTCCAAGATGGCCTGAAGACGATTGAACATTTTGGGAGTTACGTCGCTGACCTCTCTGTTAAACTGCAGAAGATCAGGCAGAAACAGGACGAGGAAAGGCGAAGGTTAACGGAACTCAGGACCCTGTTGCGCAGTGCGCCTGGACTTGACAAGGAGGTCAGGCACATGTTTTAAGTTGGATTTCAGTAGTATATTGTGTCAGCACTTTCGAACGTACAGCAAGCAGTTTGTTTAGAAATAATTAAAATTATCATGTGAGAGAGAATCACTGTCTAACAGAGGTATGAATAAGAATGCAGTATTTGTTTTTTGTGTGCCCAAAAGCTAAGTGTTAGCCTGCCTCTTTCTCTTTCTATGTACAAAATAGAGCATTGGAAATACAATACACCAGTGCCTGAACATCATAAAAAGTGTACCTTTGTGGTAGAGTACTGCATAACGGTGTGCCCACGTTCTGATCGCGCAGAATCCCAAGTTATATTTCTGTGTACATGTATTTGTGCTAAATTACCTGCAGCCACGATAGTGGAATCGGTATAGTGATTGGGCTTTGGGCTGGATGATCCCAGGTTCATGTCCTGACAGATGCAAAAGATTTTTTTCTTGTCACAAAACGTGTACACTGGCTGTGATCCAACGCAGAATGCTATTCAGTGGGCACTGCATTTCTTTCCCTGTGGGTAAAGCATCAGTTGTGGAAAGATGAGCACTCATTTTTGTCTAGTACCAAGGTTGAGGATGAATTGAGCTGTAACTGTACACCCCCCCTGCCCTCCCTCATATATGCTAAGCTTGTTACATGCCATTTATATACTGTGCATTAAATTTGTGAGAGATAACAAAATAGTTCTGCATCATTGCCGTGTTTGTAATTGTGACTTAAAGGAGATGTTAAAAGACAACAAGGGGAGAGGCAACCAAGATGAATACTTTAAAACCTGTATGTCAGTGTTACTTTTTCTGTCACTTCATGTCCACATCTCACCCATGTTTCACTGTCTGGTGAAGGTAAAAAATGTGAAGTCTTCACTCTACATGCCATGGAGGCATAAGGGGAGGTAGAGGTATAGCTCCACTCATTCTTAGCCTTCATACTAGATGGACATGAATGATTAAGTTTACCCCCGGGAAAAAATTCCATTAGTCATCGAATAGAAGGACGGGCGGGCTCCAGAGCTGGACTGGAGATTCTGGAGAAGAGAAAAATCTCTTGCCACTACCGGGATTCGAACTCAGGACTGTCCAGCCCATAGAATAGCCACTATAGCAACTACTACACTACCCCAGCTTCATTTTACTGTCTGTGTAACTGATGTTTTGTTCTTTTGGAAGTTCTGTTGCATGTGATCACCTAATGAGAAATATGATGCTTTTGCAGACCACTGCAATGAATACAAGTGGGACTTCAGGTGGAACAGAGAAGGGTGCAGGATACTCACTGCATCAGCTGCAGGGTGACAAACAACATGGAGTGACTCGCACTGGCCATCTTCTCAAAAAGTCAGAGGGGAAGATGAGGAGAGTCTGGCAGAAGCGGAGGTGTCGGGTGCAAGCGGAGGGATTCCTAGATATCTGTCATGCAGATGAAACCAAACCTCCCACCCGTGTCAACCTCCTGACCTGTCAGATCAAACTCGTCCCTGACGACAAGAGGTGTTTCGACCTTATATCTTGTGAGTTTGACTTCTTTCATATTAATGTGCTTTTTCCTCTGCTTTCCTTACTAGGAAGTACACAGAGGAAGAAAATGTGATTGACAGATACTTACCGAAAATGCTGTGTCCTGTTGCCTGGTACAGTACAGTTACCATATTGTGGGACATTGCTCATTGTTTGCAGTAGTGTGTACCATATGGACTGTGATAGCTGGTGTGAGTTGATACCGAAAACTACATTAACCAAAATTTGAGCGAGAGTCCCATTACACATCATTATTCCATTCAGTCAGTAGCAGTGTTGTGCATTGTGAAGTCTGGAGGCGTGAAGTATTGTTGGTCTCTCTCTCTCTCTCTCTCTCTCTCTCCTCCCTCTCTCTCTCCCTCTCCCTCTCTCCCCCCCCCCTTTTTTTTTCACCATGTTAACTTTAACCCTTCCCCTGCTAACGTGGAGAATATGGTGAACTCCTAATAGTGCCAGCAGATGGCAGGTGGGATTGACCGTGGCGTTTAAAGGGTAAAGTAATGATGAAAAGGAAATTGAAAGTGTAGCAGGGAAAACAGTACATGATATCAAGTGACAAATTAAATGTTGGGTGTATCCAAGTAGTTTACTGTGAGCAATAAGATAGACTTTACAGTAGGTAATAAGTTTCTGATATCCAGGAAATTATTATGTCCGGCAGTGCTGTGGTTGCGGAGGTACCAGATATTGCAGCTTTTACTGTACACCACTGTAAATCACATACCAACCCTCACCACTTCATTTATTTTTGACTCATCTGCTTTGATTGTTCTTCATTTTCGGTGTGTCATGAAATTAAAATCTAAATGTTAACACTAAATACGTAACTTACCTGAACTGTGTGGTGGTAGCAGCTTTTCCTGCACTTGTGTTGCACTACTGTGCCTTGCTTGCTGTAGCATTCCCAGTGAAAATTGGACGCGCTACACAAAAGTCAATTTAGAACTGAATCAGGTGTGTTGTTAAGAGATGTTCAGATGTTCACCTTGCATCACTGCACTGTTGTGAGCTATATCTGATCACTTTATTGAAGACTTTGTATTTCCAGACAACAGGACATACCACTTCCAGGCAGAGGACGAAGCTGATCAGCGAGCGTGGATGTCTGTGTTGGTAAACTGCAAAGAGGGTGCCCTGATGAGAGCGTTTGATGACAGTGGCAAGGCTGGTGGTGGTAAACTTAATCCTAGTCTACTTGAACTTCAGCAGGCTATTATACGCTACGTACAGAAATTGCCTGGTAATGACAGGTGCTGTGATTGTAATTCTCAGAATGGTGAGTAGCGGTTGATCTACTGTCTTCCTTCCTCTCCCCCCCCCCCAAAGGGGGGGGGGGACGTAATATGACTTTGGTCATCAGACACTGCTTGGTGAATGCATTCTTTTATACTTCACTCACAAAAAGTGAAACTAAAATATATTACAGACTGTAAATGTAGGATTCTTAAGACTGGTGTGTACAGAAGTGTCCTGGCATCGTTTAGTAATGGTTACCTTTGTACAGCAACCAGATTATTGGGACTGTTACTAAACATAACCTCATTAATAACCTTATTGCAGTTAAAAAGAATTTGTAAGGTGCTTTTGCATGGAACTGTTGGACAGTTTACATATACAGTAGAGTTTACATTAAAATAATTACAAGTCAAGAATGAAGGTGTGTGTGTGTGTACAGAGTGCCCTTTTCATCTTGTCCACGAACACAGCAGCATTATCATGTAGGAAGCCTGCATCCATGCTTGGGGACACTATGAAGGAGACACCTGTATATTAAGCAGTTTTGTTTAATATAAGAATTATATGAGAGAATATGTATGTTGATGTAACTGTCTTGTTCTAGATGCAACGTGGTTGTCTACAAATTTTGGAATTATTGTTTGTATCGAGTGTTCCGGAATCCACCGCGACCTTGGTGTTCATATATCTCGTATCCAGTCACTCACACTAGACAATATCGGCACATCACAACTCCTCTTAGCTCGACATATGACCAACAATGCATTCAATGAGGTCATGGAATATATGCTACATGTACCGAAACTTACGCCTACATTACATGCCACAAAGCTCTCACCAAACAGTACAATGTGAGTATTTTGTGTCATGAGTTAGTCAGAATGCTTACCAGTGTACGCTACTGTTACACGCAGTGCGTGTATGCCGTGTTTAAATTATGAAATAAAGTAAAATTAAATTTGGAACTTGTTTCTCAAATTACAGGGACGAAAGGTACGAGTTCATTCGCGCAAAATACGTGGAGAAAAAATTTGCTTCTCGCACTTGCGCCGATGAACGAGACCTTCTGAGCGACCTAGAGCATGCTGTTAACAATAAGAACCTGTATCACTTACTGGAAGTGTTTGCCGAGGGTGTCAACCTGTCAGCCTCTCTGCCATCAAGTGTAAGTAGTGTGTTGTACAGGGTGGGTGAATGAACGATATTACATAATTACACATTATGGGTGGGGATGGGCAGTGCAGTTGAGGCACTGCATAATGAAGTGGCAGGTTCCGGGTTAGATGCCTGGTAGGGTCCTTGGAAATTTTTAAGTGACCTATTCTGTCCACATTCATTATCTCAGGGGTCCACTCAGCCTCTAACAGAAATTAGTACCAAGGAATTTCCTGGAGGGTAAAGTAGAGCCAGCATGTAGAGCTTGACAACTGTGCCATCCTAGTTGTGCTGAATGTCAAAATAAGGCTGGATGCCCAACATTCCATCCTTCCTCTGATTCTTCATGCCTTGTTAGGAAGACTTTGCCTCTCCATCTACACATCACATAAGTTCATCAATTTCAGGAGATTACGATGAGCGTAGATGTTATTCAGACTGGGAAATAAAAAATTCTTACAGGATTTTTGTTATGACACTTCATTGTTAGTGCCAGGATAGCATGGTCATTGTAGCAACTAAGCTACATGCTAGACAACATGAAATTGGGCTATGATGGCCAGTGGGTAGAATTTTTTTTCCGCTGCTTAGAGACTGACTGTGAGGCCCATCCACCAATATGTCATCATATCATAGTTACAACTTTTTATCTTTAACCCCTAGCCTGTCAGCACTTTGGTCCTTTATGGGGCAGTGGTGCATGTGTCTACATCCTGCTTGGATTTTGATTGGTAATTTAATGGTATGACTTTTTAAACATAAGTAGATGACATGTAATTGTGATATATTTTCTTGGAGGCAGGGTGCACATCTTAAACATCATTCAGATGAGTTTCACACTTCAAACGATTAACAAATTTGTTACATGGTAACATGTTTGTACTGCAGGATATTGGAGAGACTGCTCTTCATTTGGCTGTAGTTCGTGAGATGGGGAACTCATTACATCTAGTGGACTTCCTGGTTCAGAACATGCCAACGCAGTCGTTGGATAAGGTTACTCTCGCTCCATTGGACAGCATTGGCTCTGGCAGTAATACGGTATTGCACCTGTGCGCATTGCATGACAAGCCAGAGTGCATGAAACTGCTGTTGCGGAGTGGAGCAGACCCAACTTTACGTAATGCTCAGGACAAGACACCACTCGATATCGCACAGGATCGAGGTCACCACAGTTGTGAGGAACTGGTGAGCCACACACACCCCCCCCTCTATACTTGCTCCATGTCTGTGCACTGGCATTGGAAGCTTCTGACCTTTAGGTTGAAGGATTGTGTAAAGTCATCACATTATTTGTTCAAGAAATTTTATGTTACAAGCAAAGATGGAAGGTCAATTTTGAAGGAAGATGTGTTGCTTTGAAACATCATATTCTCCCATCTTTTGACATTTTGTGTTAAGGATTTGCATCAGCCCAGAGGCATTTTACAACAAAATTAATTGATGGATACAAGTGAAGAGTGTGAGACAGTACAGGTATGCACTGCACAACGACGTTTCGGTTGACAACGGACCACATACACGATGATGGTCCCATAAGATTATAATATTATAATATAATATCATAATGCTTACCATTGTGTTACAGTTGCCTACAGTATTCAGTAAAGTAACATGCTGTACAGGTTTGTAGCCTAGGAGCAATAGGCTATACCATATAGTCTAGGTGTGTAGTATGCTATACTGTACTGTCTAGGTTTGTGTAAGTACACACTGTGACGTTCGCACAAAGACAAAATCGCCCAACGACGCATTTCTCATGACATGTCCCAGTCGTTAAGCGACACATGTGTATCATCTTGAAATACTAATTATTAGATTCAGCAATTTTGTGATCACATTCCCACATGATGTCGATTCCAGAGTTCTTTTAGGCTGCTAGCTTTATTTTTTATGTCTCACTGATTGCATTTCTTTCGCACAGTTTAAAATGTCTCTCATTTCAGTCGTCATATTTCACTCTGTCTTGTGTTCCTTTTCTCTGCTTTTTTTTCTTCCCACTGTTGACAGCATCGTGGTTTGTGTCAATCCCTGCTGTGGTCCAGACTTGAGTAAGCCTGAAAATTTTGACCTTCTGGGTATCTTGCGCCATGTTGACTGGTAAAATAGTTACTAGTGTTTCAAAGTAGCATAGTTGTCTTCATTTTCAGGGTAAAGCATTTCCGCACAAAGGCAGCATGATCATTCAAAACATTGCTAACTGCTTGCCGATCATCAGAGTGTAATCCCAGGAGTCTTGGATCTGTTGTAATACACTCGTAGAAACCTTAGATCTGGCATTGGGATGGCACATGCACCTGTTACCTGGAAGACTGACGTTGAGAGATTTGGCTGGACTTTAAAAGAATTCAGACAAGATACTGAGCCGTAAGGTGTAGCAGTTACAATAAATGTGAAGACACAAACCATTTAGATTGCTTCTGCCCATACTCATTATATGGCAGCAATGTCTTGAAGCTCTTTTTAGAAACTGAAGTCAGTTTCTCGTGTGTTCTGCATTCCACTAGTCTATGGATGCATTCTGTGTTAATCTGACAGTGCTGTTTTCTTACTTCCCCTTTGCTGTGAGTCCCTAAGCCGCTTACATAATCAGCAGGACCAGCAACATCTCCAGCATAGATTGTATTCACTTGCTTCTTTTCATGACTCATTATATGGTGAGTGACTCTTGGTTTGTAAAGTCCCTTTGCTGGTTTTATTTCATACTCTGTGGCACTGTTTGTGTGTTACTTACTGTAATTTACTTTTTTTTCAGTATTGCCTTCCTTAAGCAGTCTCTGTAGTTGTCAAGGATATGTGTGAGATCAGTCACTGTTGTTGATGATGTTTGTCGCCACTACTGCCGCCTCTGTCATGGCTGCTGCTGTTCTCTCTGTAGCGTGTCTCATGCATATTACGTGTTTCAGCTACGACACGCAATGCAGAGGCAGAAGAATCATTTCGATAATGTGAATATAGACTGGAATCTGTCTCATGATGAGGGTTCAACAGATTTCTCTGATGATGAAACCATCATTGAAGACAGGGTAAAGTACAATCCAGTAAAACTGCAAGTGATGCACTTGTGTAGTATGAATAAGGAATGGACAGGTAGCCATCAAACAGTTTTAAAAAACAACTCATTCATCTACATGTTTTGACCCTATGGGGGTCATCATCAGGCTGGCATATTAAATTGATGAAACCTGGAATTGCACACAGAATTGTAAGAAGTGAGATCTGACTTCCATAATGCGACATGTATACTTTTGGAAAACAGCGTGATGGTAGCTGAGGGAATTATATTATAAAGTTGTGTTTGATGGTTGTCTGTTCATTATTTTGTAGTCCAACTCAACGGGATGCATAATTTTAAAGTTGTAGTCCAAACAGTGAAAGTGACATTTATAGTGTAGGCTGTAAGTAAATGACTGTATGCTAGGTTTTCTTCATGACATGAGAGGGAATGTTTGTGTCTGTGTGTGTGTGCATGTGTGTTTATGTGTGTGTGTGTGTGCATGCATGCATGCATGTGTGTGCCTGCATGCCCATGCACACACATGCAAAATCTGTGGGGTGTACTGATTTCTCTGTAATGCCGTAGTTAGTATTCGGAGCTTATCCACCCTTCCCTGACAATATAATCATGAATTTTTGGAGAGAAGAAAGCTGGTGTTTTGCAACATTATACTGGCCTGTTGTTCCCCTTCTGATACTTTGAAGGACGTTTTTCAAGCCTCCATTTCTGTTAAAAGTCGATCTGTTGATGCTTCGGTATGATAGACCATCCCATAACGAAACATTCCCCGTTCCTCTCGGTTCTCCAGTTAAATGCTCCACTTTATCATTGTGTGTGCTTTCTTTGGTTCTCTGTGTTTACCGAGAATATAAATGACTGGATTTACATTGCTTTTATCCTAGAAGCTTTGGCATTGATTGCAAAATCCAATGAAGACAACATAATATTTTTGCTGTCTTGCGAGCTACACACTTTTTGGCACTAAACTTTTTTAAGTACCCCAGTCTAACATAGTTCTCTTTTTTCTGATGCTTCAGAATGGGTCCGTAACGCCAGAGAAGAAGTCACGGTCTCGTCCTCCAAGCTATGCCGGAGGAGAATCTCCTGTTAATCCTAGGTCTCGATCATCAACTTCAGATAGTCTCAAATCAGGTTCGAGTCCAAACAGTAATTACAGGCAAATGCCTCCTCCACCACCTCCAAAGGAAAAGAAACCTTACACAGGGGGTGAGTCTTCAGAGGACAGTGCTGAAAAGCCTGTCTGAAAGGGCAGCTGTCTTAATTGGAAAATGTATCTGCCCTTAAGAATGTGTATTAAAACAGTGTGACGTTACTGTAATTAACAACAGTTGATGTCATGGAAAAACAAATTATAAAAGACAAGAACATAATAAAATGTAACCTGCTTGATTATTTATTATTCTTTTGCGTGTGTAGTTTTATTTTGTACAGTGCTTCCTGAAATGATCCTGCAAAACGTCATTCCCATCACAAACATGAAAGAATTAACTCTTACCATTTTTTTAAATACTGGTATGTGTGTGTGTGCAGAGCAGCCGACAGTGTTTGCAGTTTTCACACTGGGTAGGGTAAAGTGTCCGTTCTGCTGTATCAGATGAACGTGCCGCCTCAAACTTGAGGGCGATGTGAGTTACCGTTCTGGTGGATGCTGATTTATTTGGGATGAGTCACCTTGAACGTGAATGCAGCAAATCCCTCTGAAATGTCAGAATGGGCACGTTCGCTGTACATTGTACGAACCCAGAAGTCCAAAATATGAGTAAAACCGAATGCGAAAACCTAAACACCTGAATGTGTGTGATGTTTAATAAATGACTGGAGGAGGCAGGAAACGTCAGTGTGCAGTGTGCTGTATGCACAGAAACGTAGTGCGCATATGTAGTGTGAATTTCACTTGTGATTTCTTAATCTAAATACATACAACAGTTACATTATTAATCATTGAAATGCTGTGTACTTTATTAACATGCAGGCATAACAGTGTAGGGCCAATAATGAAGCCAGAATGAATATATAAATGCACAAATAAACAGGTACAGTGCAGACTCAACAGCATATGAAAATAACCTCTTAATTTACAAGAAAATGGAGGGATGAAAGAGTGATAGCACATGTTTTACAGGCCAGTCAACACCTTGCAGCAAGCTATTTTAATGCAAATACAAGGGGTTAAGACCTTACGATCTTCATTCTGTGATTTCATGCAGTGTAGTATCTCAACCACTGATGAGCTATGATAACAATAAATCTGTATCTTACTATAGACAAACATAACCAATTACAAGATTACAAAGAACAAATACAGTGCAAGATTCAAGGTCGTCATACATGAACTTTCTGGGACAGTGTATTGAAAGGTAAATAGTCGTGTTTTGAAGGCAATATTATCCTTCAAAATGTCTTAAACATCCCGGACTACTTGATTCTTTAATGAACACAGTATATAAAAATGTATGTATTTTTACCTTTGTATAATGAAAGCAAGAATATTTGGCATGTGACAAGTGACTCTGTTTGTAGGCTCAGGCAGCATAAAGAAGAGAACGGCACCGCTACCACCAGGCTCTTACAATGTGTACGGCACACTGCCGAACAGCCACAGCAGAACGCCCTCAGATCCAATTGTCCCCAACAGTCACATGGGCTACCACACACTCAACCATCATAAGCGTTCACCATCCAGTGATTCAAATGCTGTCTCTTCAGGTACTGGACGGACAGGAACAACTTCCATACATTTGCGTAAGTATGCCTTTAAGATGAGGCTGCAGAGCCTAACAATGTTCAGTCATGGTGTGGCATTTTACTTTGTGAGCTACAGCAAAACACTCCTGTCTGTTACTCTATTATACCAACTACATATGTAAAATTTTACACATTAAAACATTAAAAACGCTCCGACATGTTTCGGTCCTAGGACCATCATCAGGGAGCCATATCGTCCCTGCTAAAGTCACACTATAAAAGTCACGTTAATTTCACTATACCAGTTGGGTATTGTAGCAGCATGCCGTGTTGTGTAATGTTATGTTGCGGATGTGCATTCTGTGCTTCGTTGCAACACACAACACAGCGTGCTGCCACATTACCCAACTGGTAACAGCAAAATTAATGTGACTTTATATATTGTGACTTTAGCAAGAACAATATGCCTCCCTGATGATGGTCCTAGGACCGAAACATGTCGGAGCGTTTTAATGTTTTAATGTGTAAATTTTTATATATGTGCAGTAGTTGGTATAGTAATTGAGTAACTCGACAACATGCACGGTGTAACAACGAAAAAATTCTTGTCCTTATATTAAAACCAATTAGATGCACTAATTTCTCAAATTTATTTTTGGAATAAAACTCTACACGTTTCGGACAGTTCCTTTGTCCGTCATATGGAGTTTGTCACCGTACACACAGCAATGGTATATGTCATACTGGTTTGCTGACAGCTTGCGAGCAGGATCAGAAAATTCCATCCTGATCCTGCTTGCAAGCTGTATGACATATACCATTGCTGTGTTTACAGTGAAAAACTCCTGATGATGGACAGAGGAACTGTCTGAAACATGTAGAGTTTTATTCCAAAAATAAAATTTGAGAAATTAGTGCATCTAGTTGGTTTTATTATAAGAATTTATCATGATGCACAGTCACCTGAACGTCAAATTCTCGTCTGCTTTAATTGTGTACGTTGTCATGCTTGAACATTTGATTTTAAATGTCTAATTATGAAGGACATCTAACTCTATTGAGCTTCATATGGCTTATCTTTATTTCAATGAAGTAAATTTATTTTGATTGAATCTCATATCTTTTGGAAGTTGTCAGTCAGTGTAAGATGGGAACCTGATTTCTAGAATGACAAACAGTATCTATATAACTGCATTGAAGTTCCATTTATGTAACCACATGGTCAGTCAGCAGGGTCAGTTTTGCTTAACCTTTTGGCGCCGGAATTATTTTCTTAATTTTATCACACCCTGTATATAAAATGTGAATAATACAGGAACCAAATATGTTAGAATTATGAAACAAACTGCATTTTGAAGAGAAAAAAAAAACGTAGAGTATATACCATGTTTAAAATATTCGGTACCTATATTTGTTGAATAAGTGTATAAAATGCAAATTTGGAGGTTAGCGGTGCAGTACGTCAACTATAGTTGACGTTAGGCGTCTAAAGGTTAATATCTTAACATTTGGAAAGAATAGAGGTTGTTGGAAACGTCACTGACCGTGACAGTAGCAGACGTCAGGTCCAAGTTGATAGATGAATTGAATGGTTTAATGTAGTTCTGTGCTGCTGGTATCAGAATATACATCCAAAAGATGTTGTTAATGTATTTTAATTTTGACCTTCTTGCTGTATGTGGTTGTAATTGTAAGATGTACTGTATTTACCCGAATGCAATGCGTCTTTAATCTACGATGACCCCCCAGAAATGAAACGTCTGGTAAGAAAAATATTCAACTTTTAATTGCATACCCTTCATACGTACAGCATGTCAGATTTGAACTACCTTTACCAACCATTGTCACTGTCTCCATCTTCACAGTCGGTGCTTTGTAATATCCCACAAGAGCACAGATCTCACGTGACAAATTGACGAGGCAGACCTTGGTTTGGTTCCGCACGGTCCATTTCAGAGCGATCTGGTTTTGGCATGGTGGATTTTGGCACTTCATTTGCGAATTTAAGATGACCTCACATACTTAAGCGCCAAATTTGATGGAAAAACTTTGTCTTGCCTAGGAGTAATTACAGTATTTTTTATTCTGAAGTAGAGGTCTGGTGCGCCAGTTTGTGTCAATGACTGTTCCACATTTCACATTGCAGCTCCAGGTGCGAAGCTAGTCTTACCTGCCGGCGAACCACCATCCCTTAAATCGACTTCAGCAAGTTTTGATAAGTCAAATGGTGGGAGTAGCTGTAGTATATCGGGCCCTGGAAACATTCAGAGACCGCGTGGCCCTCCACCCCCAACCCCTAGCCCAATGCAAGGTGTTCGTCTATCAAATGGTCGCTCAACAGAGAGTATATCATCCATGTCTTCTGATGTTGAGTCTGCAAGCAGTCTACATAATCCTGTTCCACCTCCAAGAAAGGTAAGGATCTAGATCTTTTTTTTTTTCCCTAGATGCTGTCATTGCACTAAATAGCATACTGCATGGGATTTGAGGTTCTCACAGTGTGATGTTGCTCAGGATTCAGGTCTTCTGCGATGTGACACTCTGTCATTGGATGAGTGGTGTCTGATGTATTGAAGTATCATATTGCATTTATCTTCTTTTTAGACTGCTGGACCCTAGAAAACAAAGACACCATGATCCTTCAAAAGTTAGGAACCTCTTACTGAATAACACTTTCACATTGCAGAAGACCTTCAGTCCAACAGAATTACTGCATTTAGTTACTGGTTACATTTGGAAGGTTACCTAACATATTACATGTATGGCTTTGATGTTAATGGTGCTTTAGCTCCTCTTACCAGCTTTAGTCATGTGACTACTGTGTGTTCCTGACCATAAGACAAACCCCCTTCACTGTTTTCAATTCTCAGTTACAATACTTTGTGGAGTATTTTAGTTCATATCGTGTGTCTGGATGACAAATTAAGTAAATATTCGTGTCTTATGTTCAGATAAATACAGTAGTCTGTCTTTTTCTTTTGTTCTTCTCCTCCTGTAGCCCTTCTTCCATTCGTGTTTCTGTAATAACCATTGTTAGGTTGCTGACATAACAGAAACATGTAAATTTATGTTGTGGGGCATTCAGATGTCTCTGATGTTATAATGGTTTGCAGTGTGTGTAATGTTGTGATAAATACAGGTTTTTTTTTAAATTTCCTCTGAAGGAATTGGTAATGTTCCCCAGATCCACAATATCTGAACGATAAATTGACTCCATGCAGCAGAGTCCGTCCAGTTCTTCAGCTCATCGAGAAATGCTCCCACATTTTTCGGGGCACAAAATTTGATCGCAGTTTTCACGAGAACATGCCATTTTTCGTTATTTTGAGTGAGAATTGTCCAGTCTTATGCCTTCCTGCCCCACTTCTCTTAAGATCTTTGTTAATATTGCATCTATTTCTGGGTTTTTCAAGTGGTCTGTTGCCTTCACATGTTTGTACCAAACCTTCTCTACACGTCTCTTCAGATGTATGAAAGAATATATCAATAAATTTTGTAGGTTTTTGTAGAAGTGTAGCTGAGGATTCCATTCTTCTGGGATATGATGCCATGCCACTGAGTAATCAGTTCTCGATATTTCAAGACAGTGAATGGCTTCCCTGTCAAGGGCTGAAATGTCCAAGAACAATGACAGTTTGGTCTTTGACAATGAGACCACCCTGTTGTCTCGAAATGTCAGGTAGTAATTACCAATTGACGTGGTAATCCTGCTGTACAAGAATATCATGTTTCAACAGTCACTGAAGGTCACACCTACAACCTCCAGTGCACTTTTATTATCCTGTGGAACTGCAGTGACGCAAGATGTATTTGCCTTCAAATGACTTTCAGTGAAGAATTTTGCAGGAATGTTCAAACATTTCTTCTTGCACCAGCAAGAATATTGTGGTACTAATACTTGTACTGTTTTCAATGTTACAGCCACTTCATATCACTTTAGAACTAGCTATAGAGTCCTCCTGTTCTTTCTTAGTTTCATCTCAGTTGTGTTGGTCATGCTTAAGTTATCACTCGCAGTGGCTTGATTGCCGACAGTCAGATAAACTGCTGGAATATACAGGGTGTTTCAAAAAGAGCTTTACAACTTTGAAAGCGTATAGAAATTTATACAGAGGACATACACAACGTTTTGAACTGTCAAAATGTAGCAAAACACACCGAGTTTTACCTCGG
>Ga0123352_10010554_pt1 | contig 14495 bp, 8 predicted proteins | sample TergutLab28metaG_FD_89700 | JGI IMG/M metagenome (GOLD analysis project Ga0123352, IMG submission 89700) | Labiotermes labralis P1 segment gut microbial communities from Petit-Saut dam, French Guiana - Lab288 P1 | ecosystem: Host-associated > Arthropoda: Insects > Digestive system > Gut ... | reverse complement strand
TACATGCCGTATAGTTAGAAAATTTCGGCAGAGCTGTGAATAAGAAGAGCTTGGTCAGTGAGACCCGTGCTGTTTTGAGGACCGGCTAAACTGCTGTGAAGTAAGGAATGTGGTTGATGATGACGATGATGATAATAATAATAATACATAATAATAATAATACATAATCCATGGAACAAAGTCCTTCTTGCGAAGTTGACCGGTTCTCTGCTAGTCAAGGAATTCCCCGCGTTTTATGGAACCCGAGAGTTCATTACCGCGTTTACAGGAGCCCTCCACCTGTCCATACACTGAGCGATGTTTATAATTCATTCATTTAGCAGTCTGTCTTACGAGCTCACCACATAGTGCGATCTAGAGCTTCCTCCTTCAAATGAGAGTATCATCTCCTTTCCGTGAGGTCATCCAGTAGCTTCCTACGTCTTCTTCCTCATCTTTCTGTCACTTCTGTCCCCCCTTTTTGGACATCCTTCAATAACCCGTCGTAGAAGGCAGTTTCTACGCAAAATGTGACCAATCCAGTTAACCTTCCGTTTACTTATTTCATGTAGGATATTCGTCTAATCCTTGACTCTAAGTAATACTTCATTTCTCACATGATCGGTCCAACTGATCTTTTCCATCCTTCTCCAGCACCACATTTGAAAACTTTCCACGGTGTTTCTGATCTACTGCCCGAAGCGTCCAAGTTTCAGCACCATATAAAGTTATGCTCCAAATATAGCACTTCACTAGCTTCTTCCCCAATTCCAAGTCCAATGTGCTAGTAAAAAGAGCCCTCTTCTTGTTGAATGCAGCTTTAGCCATAGAAATTCTTCATGTATAATTTTTATCGTTGAAACGTGCATTTTGAAATCTATGTAGTTCACTCACCAACAAATGCACTATTTATTAACGTGGTTAAAAGTTTTAAATGTACATTAAAATACACAATTATATCGCTCCTACATGTTTCGGTCTTCAATGATCATCATCAGGGAGCTTTATCTGTACCTAATAAAGTTATATTTATGTTAAAACACTCGGTAAAATTACGTCGGTATATAAATTAGGTGATGTGGCAACATGTTTGCACTGCACACAACACACATGCAGCTCTACGACATGTTGCCACATCACCTAATTTATATAACGACGTAATTTTACCGAGTGTTTTAACATAAATATAACTTTAGTTAGGAACAGATAAAGCTCCCTGATGATGGTCATTAAAGACCGAAACATGTAGGAGCGATATTATTGTGTATTTTAATGCAAATTTAAAACTTTTAACCGAGTTAATAAATAGTGTATTTGTTGGTGAGTGAACTACATAAATCCTACATTTAATTTCACAGGTACATCTTCCATCATTTGTTAAAATGCTATCCAAATATTTAAAAGATTCCACATTCTCTAGTTGTTTTTGGTTTATCGATTTAATGGTTATAATAATATTAATAATAATTCAATTAGTGTATTAGGGTGCCTTGCAACAGCTAAAGGTAGAAGAAGCGAGCATTTAAATGCACATGTAAATAAGAATAGGAATAAATAAGTTATAAGAAACGAACCAAAAATATAAAGCTATGTTTATTTAAAAAAAAAAAACTTATTCGACAGGGAAACAACGTCCCATCTTTATCTTCAACACGCGGACATATAGGACTGTTGTACTAACTTATTAGCAGCGCTGGCATCCGTGGCTAAAGGAATAGACCATAACAAAGTTTTTACCATGGCCCAACAGCCCTAGTGAAACAAGGCCTCCTCACGATCACACTCAGACACACGACACTCGGTAGGGATCCTCTGGACGAGTGATCAGCTCGACGCTGAGACCCCTACCTGACAACACACAACACTCACAACAGACAAACATCCATGACTCCGGCGGAATTCGAACCCACAATCCCATCCAGCGAGCGGCCGCAAACCGACGCCTTAGACCGCACGGCGGCCCATAACAGTGTTGTTCAAAGTAAAAGTGGGGAAGTTTGTAATTAAGTAAATACTTTTAGATGATTAGCCACGTCAAATTTGTTTAAAAGGTCAACGATTCGGAGACGTGCTCTGTTTTCTTTATCAGGTATTTGTTATTTAAATTAGTGCGGACTACACAACTAATACCCACGAGCATGTTGGTTTTACTCCTCTCTCGGGTTCGGGAGTTCCTGATTCAAAGCCTTCCCTGAAGACAGGTTGCCTCGACTGCAGATTTTAGGTTTTTACACTGTTCCTCCGGAAAAATGTCGTGCTCATACTTTAAGTCAACCACGACCGATTCTTTCCACATTTTTTCCAGTTTATTGTGCATTTATACCAACATTGGGCGCTATACTACAGCACAAATGCCAACACCATTAAATAAGGGGAAAATGAACAAATAAATCGTATCATTATTTTTCATCGAAGAGAGCTCATTATGGCCTTGAAAACAATGAGATGAGAAAAAATCATTCAGGTCCTATCAATTAGTACTTTTCTTAAGTTTATATATTCCACAATCCAATAAAAATAAATCAGACCGATGAAATCAACTGTAACATAAACTGTCAACAAAGACTGTTTTTAAATTTTATTGAAATATTTAGATGACTTGGAAAGGTAACTGGTAAATATTTAACTTCAAAAATTATGTTTTTGATATTCATATGTAACTTTTGAAAAATATTGACAGGTTTACATATTGCTTTAGAATCATCAGCTGCCTTCATCTATCAGAGGAAAAATTACTGTACAAAACACTCAACATAAAATATATTATATGTTCCGGAGTGGAATGTGAAAGGCGACTGTTTCAGTCACTGAGGTACAAAATATCGAGTATTATAAACAATTAATTATAAACAAAAGAATTCAGGAAGTGCAGCCTAGTTTAAGAAGTCTAAAAATGTCTTACGATACGTCAGTATAATCATACTGAGTAACATGAAACAACATATTGTGTCAAAGGGCTGCAGAATCTTCCTTCGTAAGTATTAGTGTAGTGAGTCAGCGGCAATTGTAGAACTCCGTGCAACAAAAGTATGTGACAAAACAATGTACGGTTTTATGACATATCCACAGCGGAAAAAATGAAGTAGTGGCTCGAATTATGGCCTAAAATTTTATACTTTGAGATGAAGGAAAATCAACAGGACAATGAGAGTAAAATTCTCAGTCAGTTTACACTCGTGAGACTTTTATAACTCAGTTCATAGAACACGGGGAATTACAGAATATATGTTAATAAATAACTTCCTTTTTTTTTTTGGAAGAGAAATAACCCTGATTTATTATTATTAAAGCTAATTTTGTTCCTATTCTTAATTAAGTACAACACTATGGAAGTATATGGAATGGTGCATGTATAGCTCCATCAATACTTAACACAGGACTAGATGGAGGTGAGTGGTCAGCTTCACACACTGGCCTATTTGACTCCAGGGAAAGAACGTCTGCTACCCAGCGTATATGTGTATGTGTGGACCATACGGTCGGTCTGGACACTTTGGAGAGGTGACAAATTTGTTACTTCCGCCGAGAATCGAGTCCGTAATCTCGTTACTGTTCATACAGTGCTATTTCGGCCTATTTAATTAAAGTTAAATCTTATATAATCAGTCAAAAACTAGTCGGGAACACGGTCGATAGAACATTGCAATCAATGGCATATTCCGTAACAAGAAACACTTACTGTTGAAAAAGACGAATTTGAAGTGCTAAGTTATATCACATACGTTATTAAAAGAGACATTTAAAAACAGAGGCCTCTGAATAATTCTTAGAATTGAGCAGAAAGCACATTTAAAGGTGTCGACAGCCGAACAGCAAAACTTATGCAATAAAACCTGCGAGTAAACAGCTAGGACGGTATTTAATTATCCATAGGGTGATTAATTATTAACTTCAAAGAAGCGTGGCGTGACGAAAAAATTAAGATTAATGACTGATATCAAAGTAAATGGAATCAATTTGATCTTATGAAATATTAAAAGGAATAGTGCAATTAAGGAACGTGACTAAATTGGAAGCTGTGATTTTAGGTTGGATAAATCCAGTTAAGGTGGATTTAACTTTGACGCCAAGAAATGAAACAAATTGTCACGTATAATTACATTATAATTGTATAAAAACTAATAATAATGGCTCTTGATCGGTACTTTCTGATAAAAGAAATATATCTTATAAACTCTTTTTCCTCCAAGTTAGGAAAATTCTGCTGAGGCAAAATGAAGTTACAAATGAGCTTCAGTAATGATTAGTATTTCTGAACAGAATGTTAAAAAAATTATGGGATACTGTCAAGACTGAAATATTTGTGGGCAATGTTTTAATAATATTTTGGACGTCACAGTCAGAAATGGAAATTAATTGCGACGCTTTTGCCCATTTGTTAATTAATGGTAAAGCTGTTGGTAAAGGAATTGGTATGATGTCTGAGAATGTTTAGAAAATTACCAGCAGTTTTACAAAGTGCAGTTAAGTGCACCCCACTAGCTTCAGGCTTTTAAGATATTAGTAGCCACATTTATCTCTAAGTTAGGGACGTGCTGTCATTGAAATTTCAGGTTATCGTCAGTAGATATGAGCCATTGAATTGTGTCGGATTTTATGTTTGTTTGAGCTACTTTTAATTTATGTTAATAGGCAGGCCACTGTTGTGAAAACCCGATGTCAATCGGTAGGTAGCGTCAGGCATTGTAAGAAGTTAATTAAAAATTATTATAATATTAAAAGAAAACTTTGTTGTAAACTTGAACAGAATTTTTACTGCTATAAGAAATTTCATCTTTACTGAAAGTGATGATAATAATAATAAAAAAACACACATTGAGGCTGCATAATTCAGTGTAAAAAAATATTTCCGAATAGGCTCTCTGTTTTTATTCTGTCTCGTTAAGAGTAATACAAGTCTGCGTGCTTTGAGAAGTCCTTGAGAATAACGGACACCAACTAAACTGCAACATGCTCTTTATCGACGTTAAATACGTATACTGCGTAAAAGAACGGACATCAGTTTGGCAGAGTGTAAAGAAAGCAGCTCAACGGATACATAGAGAGTACATAAATATATCAATTGGAAATTAAAAGGACGAGAGGAAAGAGATTAAAATTTGCCTAGGGTAGGCTTCCTCAAATTTATGTCGTGGGGTACACTTTTAAATTCAGTCATTCTTTCATTCATTCATTCAGTCAGTCAGTAATTCAATAAAATAAACACCTATGTTGAAGTTTTTTTAATTACGAAATAATGCTACGCAGTATGCCACTCAGTAGGGTTATTTAAAATCCAGCATAAATAGTCATTCTTCGAAACGAAAGTAACTGATTTTCTTTTAGAAGTGTCAGCATAGTTCTATAAGCAATGAAATGAACGGTTTTCTAACTGTGGTATTAGGACAACATAAATCGAGCATTTTTTAGCATTTAGAGTATATTATTGCAGGACGCCTTCAACGTTATTTTAGAACAGATCTGCGTAATTGGAAAATGTATCCACGACAATATATTTGAATGGATCATATTTCATTTCATTTCAATCAGAACTCAGTCAAGGATATTTTACACAAGTCGATAATTAAAAGTGTTTGTAATCTTTAGTTATGTTTGAAGGGCCATTGTTGAGTGTTGAATTAGTTAGAAGATATAACAATTTATGCTTAGTTAGCTAGAGAACTCTAAAGCTGACAGAAAATGTGCCGGGCAATACATTTGTTTCATTTTTTTTTCTTCAAGTTTTACTGAGACCTTTTTCACTGCAGTAAATATGTAACTGACTGCCTCTTGATACATTCAGGAGTAATGCATGTTTTTATGCAACCTCTCTGCCACTCGTCGCAGATAATAGGAGAAAATTTAACGTTTGAACAAAAGATAGAAATTCTCTGACATCAAATTTGATGAAAATAATTTGAGTATTCCAGTTTCATATGGCTGTAGAAAGACAATCTTTATTTGCGTGTCCGTTAGTATGTCACGGTTTAAATTTCGTCGCGCACTTCATAGCATCCTTAAACAGGCGCGAGAACCCCACTTTGAGGTAATCTTACCTGCGTTAAAACAGTCTCTAATCTCTTTGGCCGCAGGAATAGCAGTAAGAATATTAATTATGCATAATAATGTACGAAAGCGTAGAATACTCCGTGCATTGTTAGAACAGGACACGAAGACAGCATTTGTACGATACAGAACTTTTTGTATTACTATTATTATTATTATTATTGAAATTAAATTGAATTATTTTATATCTTTTGTTTCTGCCAACTCTCTTATTAGCTTCAAGAGATGTTAATCGACGTATAAAAATTAGTAGGTGAACTGAATTACCATTGTAATTAGATTCCTAATTAGTTAACTTATTTATTCAAGTACGTGACAACAGAAAAAACACCAACTCCATTACTCTTATTATTATTATTGATTTATTTTTCTGTTATTGTTATTGTTTTTTTTTTAGTAAATTTGTCGTACTTTTTACGTTCAGTTATTCTGGCTGGTTGAATAAGTGGCTCCGCGCAGTTTCGCATTCATGCTAAAAAATTCAACTGAAATTTTAAGACGTGTGATAAAAGTGACCTAATAATTATCGAGGCCTATCATTCTTTTCAAATACATACAGTGTACTCTCAGGTTTAATGTCTTATGAATATGTGGGTAGAATCACTGTGGACCACCAGTGTGTGTTTAGAGGTAACAGAAGGGCTGGTGGTCAAATCTCTATACTATGCGTCTTTAAACACTTGAGGAAAAAGTAGGGGGAAAATGGCTCAGTACACCAGCTACATAAACTTCGAGGAAGCTTATGAGACAATTAGTAGGAAGTTTGTCTGATATATTTATGGTGTTTGATACGTTCTTGAAAGTAAGTAGGTTAATAAAAATATGTTGAAATTGGATCTTTCTTGAAGAAGGGATAAGCAAACTTTTTGCCTGATACTTTTCGTGTTGAGGACGGTCTGGAGAAGGGAAATGCTTTAACACCAGTGCATATTCATCCTGTGCCATTAGGAAGGTCCAAGCAAGAAAATGAGGCATTAAAGCTTAATATGCTGTACCAGCTGCTTTTGTTGGTTGGTCATGCTCTTTTGGTGGACTAAAATATACATGGGACAAAGAAGAGCACAGAGGCTCAAGTAATCTCTGTAAAGGAGGTTGTTCTAGAATTAAACACACAGAAAAATAAGTACGTTTGGTTGGTGTCTCATGAAGAGACCACTGGAAAAAAGTCACAATATTTAAGCTATGTAACAAATCCCATCTATGCGAGGTAAACTTAAAAAATTTGGGAACGATTATTTAACGGATGAAAAATGAACTCGTAAAAAAATTAAGAGCAGATTGAACGCAGGAAATTCCTGCTCAACTTCGGCCTAGAATATTTTGTCTTTGTGTTTGCTATCCAAATATCATGATTAAAACATGAACTACCGTGATTTTTCCCGTTGTTTTATGGGTGTGAAAATTGGTCTATCGCACAGAGGGAAAAACATCGCTTGTGGGTGTTCGAGATTAGGATGATGAGGAAACTATTTGGATCTACGAGGGACGAGTTAACGGGGGAGTGGAGAAAACTGCATACTGATGAACTTCATGATTTGTGCTCCTCACCAACTACTGACTGGGACATAATATCAAGAATGAGATGTAAGGGGCATGTGACACTTGGGGGGGGGGGAGAGAAAAAATGCATAAACGTTTTTGGTAGGGAAGCCTTAGGGAAGGAAACCACTGGGAAGGTATAGACGTAGATGAGGGAATGATATTAAAATGGATCTTCAAGAAGTTGGATAACAGGGTGTGGATTGGATCCGGTTTAGGAGAGGAAAAATTGTCGGGCTTTGGTGAACTGTGTATGAAGCCCTGGGGTTTTATAAAGTGAGGGGGATTTCTTGATTAACTAAGGAACCATTAGCTTCTCAAGAATTATTATTATTAAGTGTAAATAAATTATAATGGGCTGCGGGTTGTGCTTCTTCGTCATTTTTCAGCCCTAACCAGATACTTAGTGTAATCTTCTGCGTACTGCTGTTTTAATAATCTTGTAAAATAATTTGTAGAGCTCAACTCGCAGACGAGTCTGTAACACATGTCTCTCAGAGCTTTGCACGTTGTGTTCACCGACCGTGCATCATTTTACGCAGCTGGGAACAACAGCCGTGTTACGTGTGAATTGGTTAGAGACTGGAAAGGAAGGAAAATCTGCTGAAGGTTGAACGTGTTCTACATTGGGTAGCTGCTTAAAATTACTTTATTCTTAAAAATTGTGGTTTTGGTATTTGTGCAAAATTTTACTTTCCTGTCTAGGTTAATGCGTTTGTGTAACTAAAGTACATATATTCTTAAAGTTGAATAATTGAATGTAAGTGAAGCACCTTTATTGAATAATTGAATGTTGGTTAAGTACCTTTTTGTTTCATCAGCTATATAGGATATATGTTTCACAGGAAAGTTTAAAGCCCTGATACCTAAAGGGTAACGAAAAAACTATAATTTTTCACAATATAATCTGAAGAATTGTCTTGAGACCCTTTGAAAGTGGAAAGAAATTGGTACAATATAAGTTTTTGGATTGTATCAGATGACTGTCATTAGGATTGAATGAAAATTTTATAATGTGCACCACTGTGTTGACATAATGCAGGACCGTCATAACTTGCTATGTTAAGTTATTAATTTATCATATGTACGAAGAAAGTTCATTGTAAAGAATGACGATGATGATGGTATTAATAACAGTAACAAATAAATACTACAACAGAAGAATTAACATAATCACTTCTTCGACTGTTTATAAGTTTTTACCATATTGTGTATTTCTCAGTAACACTAGTGATGAATTAAGTGCCAGATAAATGCGCAAATTTTAAGATTCTTACAGTTAAATTCTGGCCAAGAAATAGTAATTTAAATCGATTATTTCATATAAGTGCTTGACAACAACATATAAGCCAATTACGTACATATAAGGACTTCAAATAAAACAAGGTTTAAATACAGATGATGATGATAATAATAATTATAATAATGACAGTAACATGACAACAGTGTTTAGATGAACAAACTGAAATATAATGAGATGGAATCCAAAGCAGTTATACAGCAAGTGAGTAAAAAATGTCAGCAAGTGAAACACAGGTTTTGTTCAAAGTATGAACGTTCCTGCAGTGTGCTCTAACAGCAGAAAATTATATAACTGAGGGACTAAACTTGTGGTATGACATATCCAGAGACTGCGCCTAATGGAATAAACCGCTGAGAAATTTAACATATCAGTAAATTTAAGCCCCTCTTATCTTTTTGTCACAAAAATCAGAAACATCTGTTTGGTATTAATGCAATTTACTTTGGGATAACTTCAAGTCCTTCCTCACTGTAAAGGAATTTCAAACTACAGATCGCATAACGAACCGTCGAGCTACCAACTGTGGATAAGAAAGTGTAAAATGCCAGGTCAAAATCTAAATTTATATTCCTTGAACGAATCGCAGTCAGTTTAGTGGTAAACATAACCGCACGTTTCTTATGGTCTATGAAAACCTGGAACGTGAGATACATTGTTGTCGAACCATTTGTTATAAAAATTCATGTTGTCAGCTTAACAAGGAAATTATGTGATCGTATTTTTATCTACATTGCGCTTCATAACATTTTACAAACATCAGTTTTGCATGGGATGAATATCTTACCGTGAAAAACAACCGCCCTCAACATTACTAGTGTTACGATAGAACGTATGACTGTGATAGCCAGACAAATGCAAAGGAGATATTTTCGCTCTTGTGTGTTTTATACAGCATAGGTTGGTAGTTGGTTGCGCTACGTAACATGACAGAAGAGCGAAGACCTCAAACACACCACATATGAAGCCTGAAATCTCGAATATATAATGTAATTAGAATTACGAATGCCACAAATTATATCGTTACTGATATATGAAAGAACAGTGCATTTGTACAATTGGATACATTTGGAACTTCAGATTTTGCAACATGCATGAAGAAATACGAAGATAATATACTGTTTCAGTCAGACAGCTACATTACCAGCATATGTAAGTTAATAAAAGTACAGAATTACAGAGTCGATCAAGAGTGACATTTTGCCTAACGGTGTATTAACGAGAGTAGCAAAAGCACAGTAACGTTTCGTTCACCCAAGAACCGGCCACGGAGGAGGAGGAGAGGAATAGATGTACAGCTGTACTCTTATTTTAACCTTGGCGCTAGAAGGGGTGGGTGTTCAACGTCATGCCTCAACCACTTTACCCATGGGACAGAGACCCGCTACCCATTTTGCAGGAGCCCGGGTGGGTTAGTAAAGAAGAAAGGGAGTGGCGTAGGAAAAAAATGTTTCAGGAAGCCATGCTCAACAGAATACTTGTGTATTTAAATACTATCGAAAATCATGGTTAGACATTTTTTAGAAACGTAAAAATAATTAAGTGTTGATATAGATTTATTCTTTATGGCCATAGAGGGCCTAGCATTGCATTTCTTAAACTGTTAGATAGTAGCAGACTGTTTGCACATAATGCACTTTTCATATTCATTATAAGAGTATATCGTACGTTCGTAAGCTAAAACCGCAACGAAAGTGTGAGAGTATCCCTTAATAAGGTTGATAACGTGAATACGAAAGCTGCTGGGTGGTTTGAGGTATTTCATAGCCCTGCTGGCTCCAGCCATTGGAGCCTTGAATACACATTCAAATGTGACAAGAAAAGAGGTGTAAAGCCAGACAGCGTGTGCTAAAATGGATTTAAAGCGAGGAACATAATGTCAGCAATATTCACCAGTTTCATAACACAATGGTAATCGAAGTTGCCATAAAATTGGGGATGTACTTCCGTAGCTGGGGGACCGCGGTGGCACAGTGGTTAAGGTGCTGTGCTACAAATCCGAAGGTTGCTGGTTCGATCCCAGCTGGTGTCACTGAATTTTCAGTGACATAATATCCTTCCGATCGAACTATGGCTCTGGGGTCGACTCAGTCTCTAACAGAAATGAGTACCAGGAGCATTTCCTGGGGTAAAGGCGGCACCGTAAGGCTGAAAATCTTACCACCATCCTGTGCCGTTGTCATGAAATCTGGGAACCTTAACTTCGTGGAACCCTCTGGGCAACTCCAGGCCTGTAACGGGACTGCTTTACCTTTACTTCCGTAGCTGTTCTGGGCAAGTATTTTGAGTGTCACCAATAACTTGGGTGTCCGCTAATTATATGACTTGTTAATTTTCACAAGTTTACGGTGACATTAAAACCTGTATAATGTGTAGAAACTCAGAGTTTTGCTGTTTTAGACTTCCACGAACATAAATAAGAGAGGACGTTTACAGTTCTTATAAACCGAAGGCCACGTTTTGTTGGAGGATCCTGACAATACACAATAAAGTATTACGGGTACGCTACATATCAACAGTCCCCGTCAAGGCTGGGGCATTTGTCATGCATGTGAGAAGTCTATTCATCCCGGACGCACAGAATAAATGTCGATGTTGCGGTAACCACGTGATGGTAGCACGTTTGACGTCTTCATCGCAGGTGAAAAGATGTCCTGACATGTACTTCTTCAAGGCGAGGAACATGAAAATCACAGGGTTCCAAACCCGGACAGTATGGGAAATGTTCCGCATTTCCTAACCAAAATTTTAGCAGCAGTTTTCGAGTCTCTTGTGCTTTGTGCGGTCGGAAGTATCATGGAGGAGTATCGCCCCACTGCTAAGATCAAGAAATCTTTTCCTGCCCACAAAAAGCTTATAACTTCTCGGACTTCCAAGCGAGAACAATTTCCCATGTGCTTCAAAGTGTTGCACTTCCGCATATGTGATTCTTCTGCGCATGTGCCTCGAATCACAAGAATGTTAACAATAGAGCCGTCTGTCGTGTGTACGAGTAGTAATAGAGTTTGAAACTACAGTGTATTTGGCGTCTCGAATGATAAGACATGTAAACTTCTGGTTAATCCACCCTCGCCTTAGCATAGTGTTTCCAAGTTCAAGAGATATAATAGAAAAACTTCGATTATCTGAAACACTTAAAAAAGTTACGAGGAGGTGCTGATAAGTCCTTAGCCCGACCTACTTCCCAATGTCGTAGGACGGAATCTATAATGTCGTTGTAAAGAGGGGTCTGTTCGTGTGCTGAATTGCAAGTCTTTGCTTGTTACAGAGGCTGAAAGGAAGCATATCAGGCGACGCGTGCGATTTCAACAACATGGAGACGCGAGCTGTCATCAAGTTTTTTTCCTGCAAGGCAAGGCGCCGAAAGAAATCACATAATTCTGACAGAAACATTAGGGGAACATGCACCATTGTATGCCACCCTCAAAAATTGGGTGGCCCAGTTTAAACGTGGTGATTTTTCCACCTGTGATGCGCCTCGTCCTGGAGACCCAAAACAGTGACCACCCCGGAGATTATTGATCAAATTCACGACATTATCTTGTAAGACCGCCGGATTTCGGTTAGATCAATATCTGAGCAACTAGGCATCTCACGTGAGCGGGTTGGGCCCATAATTCATGAAGATTTGGACATGCGGAAGCTCTTCGCGATGTGGGTCCCGAAATGCCTGAACGCGGATCAAAAACGTCAACGGTGCCAGTCGTCTGAGCAAGTTTTGGAATGTTTTCGGCGCGATCGAAATGATTTCCTGTCGCGAATGGTGAAAATGGACGAAACCTGGTTATATCACTATGACCCGGAGACAAAGCAACAATCAATGGAGTGGCGGCATAGCGGCTCACACCGCCCCAAAAAATTTCGACTGCAAAAATCCGCTGGAAAATTCTCGCCTCGATTTTTTTGGGATTAAGACGGCATCCTCCTCATTGATTGTCTTCCAAAGGGCCAACTGATCCCTGGACTGAAAAAAACAATTGAAAGGTCGCCATTTTTATTCGGATGCGGAGGTCATTGCTGCTGCGGAGACCTGGTTGGACGGACAACTTTCTGAATTTGTTTTGAGTGGCTTGCAAATTTAGAGCAAAGGGCTAAGAAGTGTACTGAGCTTCATTGGGGGGGGGGTTATGTTGAATAAATCCCGAGTTTGGTCGCTGTACATTGTTTCCTTCCTGGTCGGGCTAAAGACCTTTCAGCACCCCTTCGTACTAATGTTTAAGCACAGTAAGTTCTGTGTAGAATTAACAGGGGAGAGGCTGCGAATGCACTGTGTGGCTGAGGAATAACTACCAAACCAGAAGTAAGTTGGCAATTCACTAATTTCCTAAAACGGAAGCGAAACAAGGCAGTTCTTTTTATGTAGAGTGGGACTGTACTGATGAAAGTCACGAGAGAATGCTGCGTTATCAATAACAACACCTTTAAATTTAGTGTGGGGACTGAGGAACTCATTTATCGATTCGTAAAAGTGGGTATTAAAATCCATTAAAAGCCTACGAGAAAATTTAGTTTCTTTTTAACGCGATTTTCAAGCACCCGAAAGATTCTCAATGGATTTGGCTTGCACTTTAGGAGAAAAAAATAGTCTTCCAAGAAGTAAATTGATTCCGATGTGCACACGAATGCCTAAACACATTCACTTGTGATCGTTATGTGCAGTAATAGAAAGGTGATTGCAATCTATATGATTTAACTTCGAACCAATTAATTCTCATTTGGACAAGGAACAAAATAAATATGAAGTTGAGGCTGTAAAACAAATAACTTAGCCACATTCTTGTGACTAGTATGACTTTATTTTCGTTTTATAGAATTAGTGCAGTTAATATAAAATTCCATCCATTTAGTTCAGTTTGGCTTTAACGGACGCAGTCACTTTTGTTACAAATTCTATACTGCGTACTTCGGGAGGCTGTAATACTGACCTGACTAATAAATGTTATATTCCATTCTGACGTTTTGACAAGTACAAATTTGATTAAATGTTTACCAGACACAGTTTAACGCACCGAATTAAAGGAAATCGGTCATACGACATAAATTTATAAGAAATAGGAATGATTCCCCTACACGACTTAGCAGGATTAACCAGCTTAGCCTTGAGAAATTTGAAAAAGTAACTCTAGGATCTTCTGTTTGGTTTTACAGGTGAGCTGGAGGAGTACGAGGTTTGTTCAAAAAGTATCCGGACTGACCACAGTTCATGATGTAGATAAGGCTTACGGGGTTTTAACCCTAATTGTCTTCAACACAGTTCCCTTCCGCAGCTACACACTTCGCCCAACGTTTCTGCCACTGTTGGAAACATTTTGCGAACTCCTCTTTCGGGATGTCTAATAGTGTCTTCGTCGAATTTCGTTTTATGTCCTCCGTTGCCTCAAATCGGTGTCCTTTCAGAACTTTCATAAGCCTTGGGAATAGGAAAAAGTCACACGGTGCGAGATCTGGTGAGTATGGCGGCTGCTGCAACTGAACGGTGCCGTGTTTGGCCTAAAACTGCTGCACAAGGTGTGAAGTGTGTGCGGGCGCATTGTCGTGGTGCAGGATCCAGTCGCCATCCCGCCATTTTTCCGGTCGTTTTCGGCGAACTGATTCACGCAAACGTCGCAAGACCTCCACGTAGAATTCCTTG
>Ga0123352_10010550_pt1 | contig 14496 bp, 8 predicted proteins | sample TergutLab28metaG_FD_89700 | JGI IMG/M metagenome (GOLD analysis project Ga0123352, IMG submission 89700) | Labiotermes labralis P1 segment gut microbial communities from Petit-Saut dam, French Guiana - Lab288 P1 | ecosystem: Host-associated > Arthropoda: Insects > Digestive system > Gut ... | reverse complement strand
TAAACCTGATGATGGCCGGAATAGGCCGAAACATGTAGTTGTTATCATCCTCTAATAAACATCATTAGAAATATTTGTTGTGTTATTGACTAAATACCTGTACCTATTTATTTATACACACAATGGGGATGGCACACTTCAGAATTATGATATACCCTTGTCCAAATCTTGTATGGTTGTATCTCATGTTGCATGTTACAACAACATATTGCAATCATGAGTGGATCTTGTGGTTGGTATGCACCACCATGTAGAACTAAAAACTGACCATTTCTCCCACACAGTGTATTTATGTGTGTCTCGTAACTCTTACAATAAACCATTATTTCCCTTACAACATTCATCAGTTGGTCTTGCTAATGGAAACAAACTCTGTGAGTTACAAACTGAATCTTTATGTATAATGTGGATTAATTTTTATCTTCAGAGTGTTAAACAAGACCAGTCTCTATTCAAAAAGGTCTGTTGTAATTAGGGACACACACTGTGTAACAATAAATAAAACATAGTAGATAAACACGTTAGGATATGTATGCCTAATCTCCACAGGTTTGGTGCTCCAGTTAGTTGGTGTTTTTCTCATGTCCTAGCAACAGAATTACAATCAGTGCAGAATTCTTATCACAGTGGACTGTAGCATGGTTTCAAGGATGCATGGAAAACACGCAATGTCTGGAGCCATGCACAGCCATTTCTGGTACATGAAATGTAAATAATAAAAAGTATGATTTTATTTCCCTAACTTGTATGTGGATTCAAATCATGGTATGAATAATGTAGAGCAGGTATGTGAATATGCATGCACAGAACAGGGATTCATATGATTGCAGGCACAGAAATGTGTGTAGCGCTTCATCTAAAGTGGTCATGCAAATTGTCCAACTTCAATGAACAATGAAACAATTTGGCAGTTTTTTTAATAATATTCTTCATTATCAAATTTTATGAAAATCCATTCTCTAGTTCTCGAATTTTTGTATGCACACAGACAGACAGGTGACAAAATTCCTTTGATAGGAACTCCACAAGGATATATATGCACCTAAAAAAAATTAATAGACAATGAAAGTACATAACCAGTTTGTTGCCAACTAATTGTACCAGTATTTGTTTACAGTACTCCTACATGTGTGGGCCGGGTAGCTCAGTTTGTATAGCGACTGACTACGGGCTGGATGGTCCAGTATTGAATCCCAGTGGGGACGAGATTTTCCGCCAGTCCAGACCGGCCCCTGGGCCCACCCAGCCTCCTGTACAATGGGTACTGGGTCTTTCCCAAGGGTAAAGTGTGGCTGGGGTGTGCTGCTGACCACTCGCCCCCTTCTAGTTCTACAGTCATGGAACAGTAGAGCTATATCTCTACCCACCCTCTAGGCCACATTGGGGCTGTAACAGGATCACGTTACATTTTACCTTACTCCTACATGTTATGGCTACAACCCATAGCCATTCTCAGGGAGCCACAACATTCAAAGATGTGTGATTTGTTGATCATAAATGGTAAAATACACAGATTAATGTCACTGTCCCATTGATCAACAAGTCACACACACTGTATATGGATGGGTATGGGTTGTAGCTGACACATGCACAGATAATGTATTCAAATATTGATGCAATTATTTGGCAGTAAACTGGTTATATGTGACAACTGAATGGTAGATGTAAAGGTAAAGGTAAAGCAGTCCCGTTACAGGCCTGGAGTGGCCCAGAGGGTTCCAGGAAGTTAAGGTTCCCAGATTTCATGACAACAGCACAGGATGGTGGTAAGGTTGTCAGCCTTATGCACCGGCCGCCTTTACCCCCAGGAAATGCTCCTGTTAGAGGCTGAGTTGACCCCAGGGCCCTAGTGTGATCGGAAGGATTTTATATCAATAAAAAATTCCAATGACACCAGCTGGGATCGAGCCAGTGACCTTCCAATTTGTAGCACAGCACCTTAACCACTGTGCTACTGCAGTCCCCGAATGGTAGATGTACAATATTAATTTAATAACAGTACATATTTAGAATAGCCTGCCCATGCTTCATTGTAATATAATTAAGTTTTGCAAGAACTGACTTCCGTGATTATGAGAGACATTTCACAGGTTGGTAACTATATGATTCCATAATATTTAGCGTTAAGTTTATTTTAATTGTATCGAAATTTTGTGTAATGGTGTATTATGTTGTTGGTTTTAGCATCACTATAATATATGGTTATAACTACAGTGATGATATCATCAAATTACCGTATTTACCTGAATGTAAAATGACTATAATCTAAGACCCCCCCTCCCCCTCCAAAAAAAAAATAAAACATATGCTCAAAATATTTTACTATTGATTTCATACACTTAACCTTTAGGCACCATGCATCCTATATGTAGGACAGACGTACCGCTACTCCCCAGAGTATTCTTTTTATATATTTAGTCAACAAATATATTTAATTATTTTTATTTATTATTTATCTTCATTTATTCCTCCACAAAATGTCGTGTATTCCCTAATGTACATAAATGGTGTGCTAAATTGTAAATGTTCAGCTCCAGGGCCAAAGGGTTAATTCACTACGCATGTCAGATTCTATCTACTTTTATCTATCAGTGTCACTGTCTCCATCTTCATTTTCAGTGCCTTTATCTTCCTCACACTTGCTCCTAATGTCCCCAACCTCTCCACTGCCATTCCACAACATATCATCATCAGTCCCATCCATTTCATTGGATACACAGTAGCTATTAAAACCTTCCACAAGCACTTCTGGTGAGATGCACTGCCATGGTGTTATTATCCACATTCAGTAAATGATATATTTATTTTAATGGTTTATAAACTTACTTTCACCAATCTTAACAACTTACTGTTTATGTGGTGCCCATTGACTGAGAATAACTCATTCTAAGGGTCTACCAGGTTAGGTGCTTCTTTGCCTGTAAATTGAAACAGGGCCACAATTTTTCGCTTCTTTAAAAAATTAGACGATGGATGAAATCCCAAAAAAGAGGATTCACTTCAGTTGTGCTCTGTTTTGGATTCCTTGATCTTTGGAGATGGGAATGATAGTTCCTGCCAGTACACTGGTAATGAATTACCACTCAATACCGCGTAATATCTCAGAAGAGTAAAGATCTTACATGATGATTTGGTGATGCAGGCCATGATTTGGCCTTGCATGGTCCAGTTCAGTGCAATCTGGTGTGGTGCAGTGCATTTCATCACTCAAATTCAGATCTAAGATAACCTCACAAATTTGAGCACCAATTTGCAGGGAAAACCTTGTCTTCCATTCAAGTAAATACGGTATTACGTATTCATTGTTAACTGTTTCATACTAAATTTTATGTCCCATAACTTGAAATTTTTTTTTTTTTTGGAAGGGGAACAACTGACCAGGATGGGGCTCATAGAGACACATTTCTACAGATGTGGTATATTAATTTATAGATTGGTGCTTGAGAATACAAAAATTGAGGTGTAATTGTTATAGCATGTTGTGACCACATCATTTCTTATTTCAGATGGATAGTGATATTTCGGCCTACACTTACGAACGCACACTAATGATGGAACAGCGTAATCAGATGTTACGAGAATTACAACTCAACAAAAAGGAAAGCCTTGGAGTTGTAAGTATTGTACCTTATGATGTGGTTGATTGTGTATAACGGGGAACTGCTAGTCACATTATCACTGTACTGCATGAAACTTATCAGACACTTTCCTCCATTTAATACAGTGTCTTGCACATCTGCATTAAAAATATTGTGGTCACTGTAAAATAAGTGCTGGTCTGCCTTAGTCTTATTATCACTTTTTTGTGTTTAAATGTTCTCACACTTGCAAATGTTTCTCAGAAAATTCGGCTAATCTGTCAGCTAAGAATATCTGTTACTTGTAACATAATGTACACTTTACATATACTTACTTACTCCATGGTGCAGAGTCCTTCTTGAGAAGCTAACTGGTTTGCAGCTAGTCAATAAATTCCCCGCATTTCACAGAACCCGAAGGTTCATTACCGCACTCACAAGCGTCCACCACCTCTCTCTATCCTGGGCCAGCCCAATCCAGTCCATATACCCACATTCCACACATTACATTTACATGGTGGATGGATTACATAATTCTGATTTTTCAATCTGGTGTGTGATGCAGCGAGGAAAGATCTTTGTTTCTTGTACATTTATAAGCATTGGCAGTAGGTGACCAACTGAAGAAGTCTTTGGTCTCAAGAAAGTAGGTTGCAGAGATGCAAACTGCGTTAAACAGATTCAGAAAAGGGAACAATGACATGCATTGTTGTTGTCATAATTAAACATTTGATTTTTTTTAATATCAGGCCTTCTTATTCTAAGAGGAGCTTATATGTACCCTGTGAGTAATATGCAGTATGCAAGATGTATTTAATTAATTTTTGGTACTTTACAGAGAAACTTTCAAAGTAAAATTAAGTTTGAGACGCAGTAATTTTTGCTAAAGGAAGGGAATTATTAATCATACTCTTTATTTAAGTTTCTTTTTTCAAAAATTTGTGTGAATTAGTCATGTCTTTAAGATATGGTGCAAATATAATCATAAAATCAAAGTCTGTTGAAGTGATTAGTTTCACTCAGTATTCTTTCAGGCATTGCGCATTGGAGAGGTTTCACAGACGTGTTTAATTTCTAGATGCATAATTAAAAAGGCCCAAAGATTCTGGCAACACTAACCTCCTTTATTATCGTGGTTCTGTAAAACAGATAATTTAAATGACCAAGTTTATTAACTTAGAAATCAGTACTGAAAAAGATTGAATACCGTAACTGAATTGACAATTTTAAAAACTGTACAGGGAAGATATAGCCATGCTGGTGACCTTTACAGACATGTGCATGCACTGCATGGGTTGCGCATGCATGCGAACAAACAACCACACAAACACACACACACACACACACTGTATATAATACAAGAAGGTAGTTTCATGGTAAGAAATTAACTAATCCATTTGTTAAAATTAATAAAGTTCCATATAATTCATTTGTTGTATCTCAGATCCACCCATTTCATTTGTAGACAAAACTGATTGTACCAAAGCACCAAAGTTGGTAGCATGTTTGTAGTGTTCTTTTGCTTAGGAGTGTGAAGAAAATAAGTTATAATGTATACTTTGGAACTGATTATAGGAGAGTGATAATTATCACTCCCATAATCACCTTATCAATGGGGGTAACAGACTCCATCAACTTGTTTGCTCCAACCTCATAAATGGAATCTACATCCTTACTGGGTCAGAGGCCAGTACAGTCGACACTGACCATGTCAGGAGTTACAACAAACCAACCATCCACCTTTCAAGAAGGACTCTCGTCCGTGTAGTTGGTTGACATGTTACATTTTAGTAAACTGTGTATGTCAGGTAAAATTCTGACCATCATAGTCAACACCAACTTCCACTGTGTGAAATGAATTGATTCAGTGCACTTATAATCTGCCATGTAAAGTGTAAACATTGATGTGCTGGGGAATGGTTTGACATGGTGATGTTAAAGTAACCATATGTGTAATTGTGTATGTGTTTGGTGAATAAGGAATCATGTGAAGTACATTACCTTACCGATGCCAAGTAATGAGATCACGTAATTAAATATACACTGGAGTGTTATTTTTTTTCATATATATATGTGTGTCGTGAATTGAATTTAATAATTGTCCAACAATATGCGACTTATTCAGTTTATTACATTTCTGTAGGCAGCTCTACATGTTTCGGGTGTTGACACCCATCATCAAGAGCTCGTACAACTGTAAATACAGCTTCTGGTATTGATTAACCAGATCTACTACCATCCGCTCTCGTTGTTGAGTTGGAACTGATTCACGTGTATCGTAGGTAGGTATATATGGAATATATACCCGAAACATGTTAAGCTGCCTACAGAAATGTAATAAACTGAATAAGTTGATCTTGTTGGACAATTATTAAATTCGATACACTGGAGTGTTATTTTCATCACAGTGTGTATAGAGCAGGAAACATTTGTAAATTCAAATGCAAGACATGATACAATAATAAGGTAACGTGCACCAAATTGCCTATAAATGCTCCCCTCTGGATCTGTCTGCTACTAATAGTGATTTTGGCCCATTGATCAGATGCCCAATTGTTGAACATTTGCAGGTAAACACAAATGACTAAGATTTTGTTTTATATATTTCATCAGTAACTGAAATATTCATTAATATGGCAAAGGAAATAAATGTATATGCATGTTTTCAGTGTAGTCTTCTGTGATGTAATGTCATCAAGTCAAGTTGACATGTTGCATAGTACCAATTTCTATTTTGCAAATCACTGCAGCAGGTTTCTGTGACACCAAACAATATGGTGTCACATCCCAGAAAACAATAACCTTAATACTTACTGTAATATCCTCATGTCTTGTACAGTTTCAATTTTGGCTTTGTTTTGTTATGTCACATATGGTTACTGTTTTGTAATGCACATAAACAGACAAAGAAAATATATATACCTTATTAAATTTCCATATAACAGATGTATGTTCTCTAAAGAAAGTCATTATAAAAAATAAGATCAAATTGATTCAAACCATCTTCAGCACATGTGCAAAATAGTTTCTTCTCGTCCAGGTTTTAACATATGCTTAAGATTATTGTGAATATATGTTTATGTCTTAATTTTGAGGTGCGTCATCCCCGTTGTGTTGGTTCAATAACAAAGAATTTTTGTGTATTACACATCAGTTGAGCACAACTATATTTCACCTAGTAGTACAGTAGGAATACAACTACATGTTTCGGCCCTATATGTGGCCATCTTCAGGTTGTGATTCAACTTACAGAGCAGCTATACAAGATGTGTGGGGGTGTTTCTTTTAGGGTATTGGCGATTGGGTGAGGGGGAACGAGATCTGGTTGTTTCAGTAGTGGGTACCATGACCTAGGGCTGTTATAAGTGAATATTCATTAGATGTTTATGTGCATATGTCAAATTAGATTACTATTCTTATGCTAAGGAAATGTTACAAATAATATCATTGTTAATATTGGTGTCAATATACTTAAAACTGGCATGCTATAATGTTATAGTTCAAAAAACTCTAGCAATAATATCATAGTGTCACTTCAGTGTCAGTCAATATTTTTGTGTGTTATTGACAACAAAACTTGTATCTACAGGCTAAGCAATTGAAACCGGGATCTCGTTCCCCCAACCCAACCCCCAGTACCCTAAAAGAACACCCCACACATCTTGTATAGCTGCTCTATAAGTTAAATCACAACCTGAAGATGGCCCACATATAGGGTCGAAATATGTAGTTGTATTTCTACTGTACTACTAGGTGAAATATAGTTGTGTTCGACTGGATGTGTAATATACAAAAATTCTTTGTTATATGTTTATGTCTTTGTGTGACTAATTATGAAAAATATGCTCCACAATTCACAGTTCTTACAGTCCGCATTTTCTGTTTTCTCTGTTTCTCTTTTTTTTAAATTTCTTCTTGGCTACAAAGGTGCAAACTCTAGTAGATTTCAACGATGTACCATCGGAGGAGAAACTCCCTCTGGTTTGTGAAATATGCGTGTTTATTGCTTCATTGTAGTGTTGCTTGACAATTTTTTTTTCCCCACTACCTGGTTATTTTAGGATGATGTACATATATGTATGTGAAACCTTCAGTATGTGGCCACTCTTGTTGCACATACACAACATATCACAGGTTACAATTATTGTCATTTCTGTGGCTTGGGAATGTTCCATCATTGTGCAGGCAATAGTGCAGGAAGGAAATGCAGTTTAGCACATCTCATGTATCAAGATAATCATGAAACCTTGTTTGTTGCTAATAATTGGCACCATCCTATATACTGCTATCTGTAGAACTTCTTTAAATGTTGTGAAAAATGTTTTGGGCCTCTTTTGTAACATTGAACTACAAAAGAAAAGAAGTTGCATGTGTTTGCAGCAGGACATTGTACTTTCATACAGCATAGAAAATTCACTAAAAGCTGCACAGGCACTGATAAACACATAGTTAGTAGAAGGCGGTGCACATATGTGAATATGTGTAGATTTTATTTCTTGAGGAACTGAAAGCATAATTTTATAGTTATGATCTTCAGTGTCTGGGGTCACAGAAATCAAAACCCACGATTTGATGAAAACTGCAAAAAAACCAGTTATATTATAAAATATCATTAAAAATTGTATATCGTTTAGGACATGTCATGTCATGTCATGTCATGTCATCAGCTGCTGTAATGTGACTGTATTTCGAATATTTTTATAGACAAAATTTAAAATGTGCATAGATGCTGAAGGTCATTTTCTTCCTCCAGTATGCCCAGCATAATGACCAGGTTTAACTGAGCTTAGTTGCCATTTATGTGACTGATGGCTGTAGCCTTCATATCTGCCTACTGCGAGAGAAGTAATATTTATAACAGACATCAGACAGACAACAGAACTGTATGTGTTTTAATAAAAAATGAATGAATTTCATAACTTAACAGAAGTTAAGCTTACAGCTGGGACATTCATTTACTCTCTGGTGTAAAAGTGTGGGTTGTATTTGTGAAAACAGTAGAAATTAGAGGCTACAGTGCATGTATCAAACCATGTCACTTTACAACAGATGAAAAAAATTAGTTACATCTCTCCACACTGAAAACTTTGTAAGTACTTCCAAAGATATACTGCTGGGTTTCAGATCATTGCATTCAAATATCTGTCATTAATTCTAATGAAAGTTGCATAAATTTGTGATATGTTTGGTGTTTGTCGTATGTTTTCTCTTTTGCAATATGATCTATCCTAAAATAATTTGCTTTATTTGCTGCTGTTTATAGTTGCAGTTTCTCTTCTCCCCTAATGTTATTTTCTGTCTAAGCAGTCTACAAAGCTGTAGGTTATGCTGAATTCGTTTGGGTTGCCTTTAAATCTGATTAACTTTATCCGTGAGTCTTTGTGAATAACCAACTTCACGCACAATTCTTTTTCTTATATTTGTTTATGCCAATTCTCTACATGTTTCGAGCAACCAAGTGCTCATCATCAGGAGAGTCACTTGTATCAATACGACCTCTGATATATGTCACTGTATGTCGGTGACCGTGTGTTAAGCAGGTTTAGATGGAACTCCATCTAAACCTGTATACCACACGGTCACCTACATACAGTGACATATGCCAGTGGCTCTCCTGTTGATGAGCACTTGATTGCTCGAAACATGTAGCGAATTGGAATAAACAAATATAAGAAAAAGAATTGTGCCTGAGGTTGGTTATTCACAAAGACTGTAATAAGATGCATGGTCAACAAAACATAAAATTTATCCATGAGATTATTAATACCTTCTATCATAGTACTCAACAGGTCGGTCTAGTAATGCTTGATCATGGGACACTGCCACTCAATAATTTCATGGCTTTGTCTTGGATGCTACTGATTGTATCAGCAGTAGGTACTGGAATTCCTATTGCATCTGCTGCTGATAATACATGCAGCTTTAAGAGTCAAAATACTCTAGTGTTCTCATAGTTAGTGACACAAATATATCACAAAGTTTCTCAACATTAATCTGTCAGTAAAGTCTTCAGTTTAATTAATAATGATGCTTAATTACCCATTTTTATATTATGTAGTGATGAATGATCATTAGTACGGTTAAAATTCTGTAATCCTGTTATTTTTATAAACACCTCTGAAAATATTTAATTTGGAAATGATCGAAGGTATTTTGAATTACAAAATAAATTTCTGCCATCCTTCTAATCACTAATTTTTAAAGTGAATTGCTTCTTTGGAATCACAAATTAACAAATTCAGATGAATGTTTTGTAAAAGATAGGCAAAGTTATGACTTTGTGTGTAGAATTTTGGAAAGGTGTGCAGTTATTCGCTTCAGCATCTTTCATTGTACTGTCTTCTTTCCATATCTCAGGGTCTCTTGTGGTGTCTTCTGTAGATCACTTGAACATGAATAGAACTATTAACCATTAACTATCAACTATAAAACTCAAAAGTAGTTAGAACTATAAATCATCTGTTTTGTACAAATGTGAAACTTTATTAATGACCTGATGACAAGCAGAGCTTAGTGTTTGGAAATATACCTCTGCAGAGAATATTTATTCCTAAGACAAAGGTAGTGTAAATTAACATATGGGCAAACGGTTTCATTCTCCATCATGACAACACTCCATGTCACACATCGTTTCTGGTACGGTAATTTCTGTCAAAAATATTACGATGTGTCCTCATCCACCTTATTCACTGAATCTGGCACCATGTGACTTCTGGCTCTTACCCAAAGTCAAAGTGATCATGAAAGGTAAACGTTTTGAATCGATTCAGGACGTCGAGGCAGCCACGACAGCGCAACTAAAGACACTCATGAAAGAGAACTTCCAGAACTGTTTCAGAAAGTGGCAAAAATTATGGGATAAGTGTGTTCAAAGCGAGGGGGAGTATTTTGAGGGAGATAAATGGCAATGTGTCTTTTACCGTAATAATTTTTTTTTAAATATTCACTGTATTTTTTATCACACCGCGTATTGTTTATATTCTTATCAAAATGAAATTTTCTGGTTTTCTTCTATATATATATATATATAATGAATGCAGAAGCGTTTGTATAAGTGTAAAATGACACAAGTCATACAGATTGCATGAAAATGGAAGGTTTTGTGTTTTGCAACTGTGATTTAGTTTCATTTTTTTCTACAAGATTTTTTTTCCCTTCAGAATAATGTCTCCTTCACACCGAGATAGCTGTCAGAAACACACGTAGTTCTTCACACAATGTGTCCATTATTGTTTTCTGGTAGCCTAATTCACCATGACAGATTTTAAAAAAAAATTCCCTCGCATCACATTTAATGAAAATCGCTTTAGCAGTTCTCAAGCTTTTACATGAAGGCACATGGACAGACAGAACAACAGATATGCTGAATCTTATGTATATTGGACCATGCATCATTGTGATAGTTGAAGAATAAGAGACCAACTTGTTGTCACTAATTATTAAGTTTTATTTCACTTCTTCTATGCTCAACATGTTTCGGACATTAATACATCCATCATCAGAACCCTGCGACTTTTCTATTGTATCACCACATTGGTTGTGTGTTCTTGTTTCGATGTGTATTGGAGTTTCAGTGTGGCTGGGTTGGGGTGGTATCTGTGTAGCAGCCTGCTACATGGATACCACCCCACCCCAGCCACACCGAAACTCCAACACACATCGAAACAAGAACACACGACCAATGTGGTGATACAATAGAAAAGTCACAGGGTCCTGATGATGGATGTATCAATGTCCGAAACATGTTGAGCATAGAATAAGTGAAATAAAACTTAATAACTAGTGACATCAAGTTGGTCTCTTATTCTTCAGATATGCTGAAGTTAATAGGTGCATATTTGTAACTTTTTAGTGCTGAAAAAGTAATAATTTATTGTTAGGGAGAGTATACAACTTTCATCCAAAGAAGTAAACTATAACTTACTTCCGCTACCATGTTTTAAGAAAAAACTTAACTACATCACATCCCAATGTGATAAAACAGGAAAGGGAAATTGGCTTTCTGAAGGTGGCAGTGTTCATAGTAAATGTCCAGAAAACAACTTGTACAATTCCAGTGCTGGATGCACTATAGCTTTACTTTTATTGAAAGTCAGAATGTCTGTGGTTCATTTTTAAATGTTGCATGAAAAAAAGGCTTACAGAACATTTGAGTTGCTTAAACGGTTTACTGTTCTGTATGAAGATGCTGGAGGGATTCATGTGACCTATGGGACCAAACAGCAACTGTGACGCTGCCACTGAATAAGAATACACATTCATTGTCTGTTCAGTTTGAAATAGAGATACAGTTGGCAGTGCTGAGGACACCTGCATAGCTGTCCTGTATTTGGTGCACAAGACTGAATGAATAAAAGCGTGTACAGATACTATTGTATTCCTCAGTTTGTTATTTTAAAAATACTGTTAGTTAAGAGGCCATTTGAAGTTGGCCCTTCTTTATATTGTCTACAAATAAGTATACATTCCAATACAGAAAATCTAATATATGAGTGGAATAGTTACCATATATGTGCCAACTTGCTTGCCTACGTGCTACAGTGTTGCTGGGAACTTGCCATTACAACATATAGAATCCGACCAGCCTCGTGGTTTAGTGGTCAGAGTCTTTGACTACTAATCATGAGGTCCCGGGTTCGATTCCCGGTTCTACCATGGGAATTTTCCCTGAAGGGGAGGATTTCCGCAGTGACCATGGTCTGGGTAGGTTAGTAGAATTTAGGTTTAAGGGCCCTCCTGGCACTACATCCTCCTATATCACCACTCACATCATCGGGACAACGTAACTGTGCCTCATGGGCGTCCCAACCTCAGAAGTAGGTTACACTCCTGCCATGCCCAGGAGGAAGGATCATGAAGTCCACAAGGACGTGTGGTGGGGGGGGGGGGAACATATAAAATCCAGTTTAGTGTTGAATAAAAGGAAAAGATAGTGTTATCATATGGTCTGGTGTATACTGTAATGTCTCACCATAAGATTTTCACAATCATGAAATATTTTCACAGCTACTGAAATTGGATGTATCCTATGGAATAACATGATAGAAAGCTTTAAGGTTACATGGTATGAGGCTGAGAGATGGATGTGGTAGGCTCAGGAGTGTCGAGTGGTGGATTATTATATTAATAGTATTGAAAATTGGGGGTCAGTGAACAGCCTGAGAAACATCATATTACATCATCTGTGAATTATTTGGGTTTTGTTGTGAATTCGTAGAAGATATTTTAGACGAGGTATATTGACTCCAGACTGATTGTGTAAGTTCCCAAAATGACAGATAAGAACAGCTTATTCTGAGACATTTCAATTTAAAACATTGGTTGCATAAGACATAGACTGTTTCACTTTCAGGCAGTTTTACTGTTGAAATTTCATCAGGTGCTGCTTGACAATTAAAATTGAAAAAAAGGCAGTTACTCCATTACCTAAGCATCATACCACAAATTTCTTTAGAGGTGGAAGGGGGTCACATAACAAAATATTGCATCCTGTTACCTGATTGATGTTAGTGGTTACCTTTACCCTCTGGTCAGTCTAGCCCATCACCCACTGGACAAGAAAATCATTGGATCTCAGAAACCATCCAATCATTATGCTAGTTTTTGTAACATGTTTGGGCCACTAAAAGGACTAGTGTTGACACTGCAATCTATGCTCAATTCTTATGTTTGACTCTAGCACTGTTGCTAGGAATGGAAAAAATGCAAAGTATCTAGGTAGCAGCTTACAATTTTTGGCACACTGAATTTACATTATGCACAGGCAAATAATTCTGTTTCTGTCATTTGCATATGAATTCAGAACATGGTAGGAACTGTGCATGCATAGAGCAGGGATGGCACTAGTGTATGCATGCACGAAACGTATGCAAGTGCTTATGTGTTCAGAGGGCAAGTATGTCTCCATGTAAAGTGGTTGTTAAAGTTGCAGAATGTGAAAGAAAATTGACGTGGACTGGTAGTTTTTCATAAAACTGTCCAATATGAAATTTGATGGAATAGTTCTGGCACTGTTATATATGGGTGTGTGCGAAATGCTTGGACAAACTTCAGGAATGAATTCCCCTCACCAGAGAAGGAAAAAACTTTGTATCAATATATGTCTCTGCAAACACTTATTGCCTGAAGCACCGCCCCTATAATCTCCTGACCTCAATCCTTTAGATTTTTATCTGTGGAGACACTTAAAAACTTCCATGTTCATCATCAATTGAAAATGAAGGGACATTTCTTATGCCTACAAAACCATTAACAACCACCTTGGGACCTCTGAAGTAGTGCAACAGTCCTCAAACAGATGTGTCCCTTGTGTGCACTGATTCAAGTGAAGGACATTTTGAGAACGTGTTGTGAATTGTAGCTTGATAGAAATGACTCAATACTTAATAAATTTGGAACATGTATTATAAATGTATTTTGCCAGTTGTTAGTAAAATATTACTTATTCTGAATGAAGGCATCACGATGTGCTTGCAATTCAATTAACATTACACAGTATACATCAGCACAATCTTTTTTATGCTTAAGCAAGGCTACATGTTTCGACTAAAAGTTAGTCATCTTCAGGCCCTTACAACATTTTCGTTACCAGATGCTTTGCCCACTTTGGGATCCCATAGTGTTTACAATTGTAGAATACGTCTAGTTAAAACTTTCTAAAAAGGTTTTTGTTTATAAAGTATGTTATTTACAGATTGTGTCTAAACATTAAAATATTAAAAATTCTTCCTTAACAGTGCGTTTATTTTTAATATTCTGATGTTTAGACACAATCTGTAAATAACACACTTTACAAACAAAATCTTTTTAGAAAGTTTTAACTAGACGTATTCCACAATTGTAAACACTATGGGATCCCAAAGTGGGCAAAGCATCTGGTAACGAAAATGTTGTAAGGGCCTGAAGATGACTAACTTTT
>Ga0123352_10010548_pt1 | contig 14497 bp, 14 predicted proteins | sample TergutLab28metaG_FD_89700 | JGI IMG/M metagenome (GOLD analysis project Ga0123352, IMG submission 89700) | Labiotermes labralis P1 segment gut microbial communities from Petit-Saut dam, French Guiana - Lab288 P1 | ecosystem: Host-associated > Arthropoda: Insects > Digestive system > Gut ... | reverse complement strand
GTCCACTTTCGCGATGCCTTTTGTTTCGATGCTTCGTATGCGATTGGCTTTGATAAAAATCTGGTCGGTAATGGATTGCGCGCGCATAATTCGCCACGATGCGCCGTAATCCTGCATTTTTTTTGCAAAAACACTACGGCAAATTTCTAACACTTCATCAAACTCTTTGTCTGTTCGGCTCATATAAATTCAAAATTTGTTGCAAATGTACGACATTTTTCGCTTTTTTGAAAATATCGAAATTTGATTTTTTCAAAACTTTTCATATCTTTGCAACAAAATTAAAAGGCTATGACAACCATAACATTATCAACAAACAATTCGCAATTTGTTCATTTGTTCGAGAATTTGGCAAGTGCGCTCAATGTGCCTTTTGAAAAAATGGAAAAAAGCACGATGCTGTCAAAGTCTATGCAAAAGGCGTTAGACGACGAAAAAAAAGGGCGAGTTACAAAACTCGTTAATTACAAAAATGCAGTTGCCGAAATTTTAGGATAATGTACGAAATTTATTACACCAACGAGTTTAAAAAGCAACTCAAACTGATGATGAAACGAGGCAAACGTGCCGATGTTATGAATAAAGCCATTGAGTTGTTGGGAAAAACCGGCACGTTGCCTGTTGTGCCTTATCGAACTCACAAATTATCGGGCAATTTTTCCAATCATTGGGAAGCGCATTTGGAGCCGGATTGGTTGCTGATTTGGAAAATTGATAAAAACAAAATCACAGTTACATTAACAAATACAGGAACTCACTCCGATTTGTTTTGAAAAAATAACGTGCCGAGAAAAGCACAATTTTAATTAGCATTCGACTAAAATTTCGATAACGGACAATGTAAGTCCGTTTTTTTATTGTCCGAACCCGCTCGAACGAGAGAAACTTTGCGATTTTATTTTGCAAATATATCTAAATACTGTCTAATTTTTGCAGATAAAAAACTATTTTTGCAGAGCGAAAAGATGAGAAATTATGAAAACATATTTTTATTTGATATTTATTTTGTTGTTATCAACAACTATTCAGGCACAACATACTGAAAAGCCCGACATTGAATGTTTCCCAATTCCAAGAACGCTTAAAAGAAGTTTTGAGTTATTAAACAAAACTATGTGCGATGATGAAATTTATCTTATTAAAACTTTGCAAGAAGACAGTATATATTATCATCCAAAATTTATGTTGAAAGCCGATTTTTGGCACGCTTGGAAAATTTATGACGGTTCGAGATTAACGAGATATTTTAATAGAAAAGGTTTATTTCGCCCTGCTGAAATTTATGAAACAATACTTATTTCATTTCATAGATACCTCAACAATAAGCCAATAAAATTGGAAGAACAAATAGCCAGATATAAACTCGAACACGCACGAGAATACGAAGAATATTTACAAAAACTTCAAAAAGATACAATAAATGGTATTTATATTCCCAAAAATTTGGAAGATTCTTTTATTCAACTTGATAAATTGCTATCAGACGAAGATAAACAAACTATTCAACAACTGAACAACAGAAAAGAAACTATTCAATTTCACCATAGTTTAGGAATGTGGTTAAGAAATAATTGGGGATTATGGAGTGGCTCACGATTACAAAAATATATGTTGGATAGAGGAATTAACCACCCAGACGAAATGTCTGCAATAATTCTTGAATTTTATTATGATTGGTTAAACAGACAAAATGATGAATGGAAAAAATTTGAAGCAAAACAATGATACAAAACCAAATAAAAACCCTTCGCCAAGAACTCGAACAGCACAATTACAATTATTATGTGTTGTCGCAGCCTACGATTTCCGACTTGGAGTTTGATATGAAACTTAAACAGTTGGAGGCGTTGGAACGGCAATATCCCGAATTTGCCGATGCCTCCTCGCCTACTCTGCGCATTGGAAGCGACATAAATACGACTTTCAAGCAAGTTGCGCACAAATATCCGATGCTTTCGCTGTCGAATACCTATTCGGAAGCCGAAGTGCGCGATTTTTACGAACGCACACAACGCACTCTGCACGAGGATTTTGAGTTGGTGTGCGAACTGAAATACGATGGAACGTCAATTTCTTTGACTTACGAAAATGGCGTTCTCACGCAAGCCGTTACGCGCGGCGATGGCGAAAAAGGCGATGATGTAACCGACAATGCGCGAACAATCCGCAGTATTCCGCTTCGATTGCACGGAAATTATCCGCCTGCGTTTGAAATTCGGGGCGAAATTCTGATGCCTTGGAATGTGTTCTACGAGTTGAATAAAGAGCGCGAGGGACAAGACGAACCGCTTTTTGCCAATCCGCGAAATGCGGCTTCGGGAACAATGAAACTGCAAAATTCAGCCGTTGTTGCCACGCGAAAATTAGACGCTTATCTTTATTATCTTTTGGGCGAAAACCTTCCTGCGAATACGCATTTTGATAATTTGGAAGCAGCGCGTTCGTATGGCTTTAAAGTATCAGAAGCGACAAAACTTTGCAAAAATCTTGATGAAGTTTTTGATTTTATCAACAAATGGAATGTTGAGCGAAAAAATCTGCCTGTTGCCACCGATGGAATTGTAATAAAAGTGAATTCGCTTGCGCAACAGCGCGCGCTTGGTTTCACTGCAAAATCGCCTCGCTGGGCGATTGCGTACAAGTTTCAAGCCGAAAAAGCGGTTACTCGTTTAAATTCCGTTTCGTATCAAGTCGGACGAACAGGCGCAGTTACGCCTGTGGCAAATCTCGATGCGGTGCAACTTTCGGGAACGGTCGTAAAGCGCGCGTCTTTACACAATGCAGATATTATCGAAGCACTCGATTTGCACATTGGTGACATTGTTTTTGTGGAAAAAGGCGGCGAAATTATTCCGAAAATCGTGGGTGTTGATAAAGATGCGCGAATTTTGATTGGTGATAAAATCCGTTTTATAAAAAATTGTCCCGAATGCGGTGCGACTTTAATTCGGATTGATGGCGAAGCGGCGCATTATTGCCCGAACGAAAATGGTTGTCCGCCGCAAATCAAAGGAAAAATCGAGCATTTTGTCGCGCGCCGAATGATGAATATCGAAGGTTTGGGAAGCGAAACGGTTAATTTGCTCTACAAGAACAATTTATTGAAAAATGTTGCCGATATTTACGAACTGAAAGTTCCTGATTTAGCGCGTTTGGAACGTTTGGGCGATAAGTCGGCTCGCAACATTCGGCAGGCAATCGAAAACTCGAAAAATATTCCGTTCGAGCGAGTAGTTTTTGCGCTCGGCATTCGTTTTGTAGGCGAAACCATTGCCAAAAAATTGGCTTTTGCTTTCAAAAATATCGATGCGCTTGCCAATGCTTCGCTCGATGATTTGGTTTCGGTAGATGAAATCGGCGGTCGAATTGCCGAAAGCGTTGTACGATATTTTGCCGATGAGCAGAACAAAAATCTCATTGAGCGACTGAAAAATTACGGCTTGCAACTATCGCTTTCGGAAGCGCAAATGCAAACGCACAGCAACAAATTACAAGGAATGACCGTTGTTGTGAGTGGAAAATTCACCCAACATTCGCGCGATGAGTACAAAGCGATGATTGAGCAAAACGGCGGAAAAAACGCAGGAAGCGTTTCAGCAAAAACTTCGCTCATTCTTGCCGGCGAAAATATGGGACCCGAAAAATTGAAAAAAGCCGAAAAACTCGGTGTGAAAATTGTTGATGAAAGGGAGTTTTTGGAAATGATAAACGTGTAACTCTCCCTAATCCCTCTCTCAAAAAGAGGGACTTTGAGGAAGTGCAAAAATAATCGAAAACGCAACGTAAGGGCGAATTGCATTCGCCCAAAACGAAATATGAGGGCGAAAGCATTTCGCCCTTACGCCTGAAAAACAAAAAACGGCAAAAGGCTGAAAGCCTTTTATAATCCAGCCCAATGGCAACGCCTTGGGTTAAAAAACGAAAAACAAATCAGCGGGCTGAAAGCCCAACATAAACAAATAAATTGCCCTTTCAGGGCGCAAAATTGAAACAAATTTTTTAACCCAAGGCGTTGCCGTTGGGCTGAAATAAATTGGGCTTTCAGCCCGAAAGTTTGAAAATATGAAAAAGTATCTATTATTTTTCTTAATCAGCATAATAACAACGAATTATGCTGTATCTCAAACCATTATCGCACAAGGAACTTGCGGTGCGCAAGGCGACAATCTTACTTGGGTTTTGACAAGCGACAGCGTGCTGACGATTAGTGGAGTTGGGGAAATGATGAATTATACACACGTTAGAAATACCCCGTGGAATTCTCGTCGAGAAAACATTAATTCTGTCGTAATAGAAAACGGCGTTACGAGCATTGGTAGCTATGCTTTTTTTACGTTGCAAAATTTGACTTATGTAAAAATACCAAATAGTATTACAACTATTGGTAAGTCTGCTTTTGAACTTAGCGGATTATTGTCTGTAACTATTCCAAACAGCGTTACAACCATAAGACAAAGTGCTTTTTCTCATTGTAGTAGATTGCTCTCAATCGATGTTGATACAAATAATCTACATTTCGCATCTGAAAATGGCGTTTTGTTTGATAAATCAAAAACAACATTAATACAATATCCTGTTGGCAGAAAAGATACAACTTATGCTATTCCTTATGGTGTTACTGCTATCGGAGATTTTTCTTTTGCTTTCGCTCGTAATTTGACTTCTATAATTATTCCAAATAGTGTTACGACGATTGGAATTTTTGCTTTTCAAGACTGTGTCGGTTTAACTTCTGTAACCATTCCGCACAGCGTAAGAGAAATTGGACATTCTGCTTTTTTACGTTGTTTTAATTTAACCAATGTAAACATTGAGTATGGCGTTAAAATCGTTGGAAATTCCGCCTTTGCTTACTCTGGTTTAACCTCTGTAATAATTCCTGAAAGCGTTACAACCATAAGAAATTCTGCATTTGCTGGTTGTTATAATTTAGCCTCATTGATAATTGGCAGTAATGTTACAACTATTGAATGTTTTGCATTTAGAGATTGCAGATTACGTTCCGTTATTTCTTATGCGCCAACTCCTCCGACATTAGGTAATACTGTTTTTTGGGGAATAAGAAGGTCGTGCAGATTGCAAGTTCCCGCAAAATCTGTTGAACTATACAGACGAGCACAAGGCTGGCGGGTTTTCCGCAGAATTGTTGCAATAGAAAATTAAAATGTTTATCTTTGAAATTTGAAATAAAATTATGAAAACAATATTATTCAACCGTAGAGCAAAAAAATATTTGAAAAAACACCCACGCAAACGGCGTTTCGTTACTTACGAAAAATCGGAAAATATTCTTTTGCTTTTCGAGAGCGATGGAAAAGGCGATGTGCAAATCAAAAACATTGTGAAAACCTTGCAAAACGACCGAAAAAATGTTGGTGCATTGGGATTTTCGAGTGCGAAACAACTTGTTGAAAGTGATTTGCTTGAAATAAAACTGTTTAACAAAAAAAGCATAGATTTTTTTCAAAAACCCGAAAAAGCGATTTTCAACAAAATAAAATCAACAAAATTCGACCTGCTGATTGACTTGTCGGAAAATACACTTATTCCGCTGATGTACATATCGTTACTGTGCGATGCTACAATGAAAATTTCAACAAAAATAATCGAACCGCAACTGTTTGATTTCATTTTGAACGTAAAACACCAAAATAATAAAAAATCGAACGCAAAAAGTACGATAAATGAACAATTTATATTCGATGAAATAATTTTTTATTTGAAAAGCATACAAACAACCGATTAAAAGTGCTAATTTTGCAAAAAAATGAAATTTTGAATTTTAAATTTTGAATTTTGAATTCAGAATATCCCAAAAATTCAAAATTTTGAATTCAAAATTCAAAATTTACAGATGATAACTAACAAATTGACAGGAATGGGCGTTGCGCTGGTAACGCCGTTTAAAGAAGATGAAACAATCGACTTCGAGGCATTAGCGCGTTTGGTTGAACATCAAATAAAAAACGGTACGGATTATTTGGTCGTTTGCGGAACAACCGCCGAAACTTCTACGCTTACCGAAAATGAAAAACGCGAACTTGCCCGTTTTGTTGTAAACTGTGTTTCAGGTCGTTGTCCGATTGTGCTTGGCGTTGGCGGAAGCAATACGCGAGCCATTGTTGAGCAGTTGCAAACCGATGATTTCGACGGAATTGATGCTATTCTTTCCGTAACTCCGTATTACAATAAACCATCGCAAGAAGGTATGTATCAGCATTATGCTGCTATTTCAAAAGTTTCGCCTCGCCCGGTTGTGCTTTACAACGTTCCCGGTCGCACAGGCGTAAATATGACCGCCGAAACAACCATTCGCCTTGCAAACGAATTTCCGAATATCTGCGCAATTAAAGAAGCATCGGGAATTTTCTCCCAAATTGACGACATTATCAAAAACAAACCGAAAGATTTTATGCTTATTTCGGGCGATGACGGCATCACATTTCCGCTGATTACACTCGGCGCAAACGGCGTAATTTCGGTTATCGGTAATGCTTTTCCGCGCGAATTCAGCCGAATGGTGCGCCTCGCACTTCAAGGCGATTACAATAATGCACGCCAAATTCATCACCATTTTACCGAATTGTTTCAACTGCTTTTTGTGGAAGGAAATCCTGCAGGCGTAAAAAGTATGCTCGCTCTAATGGGTTTTATCAAAAATAAATTGCGTCTGCCGTTAGTGCCAAACACAATCAAAACTTTTGAAAAAATACGCGTGGTTTTGGATGAGTTGAATGTGTCGATAAAATAACTTCTTGGTTGTTAATTTTCAGATTGTTACAAAACTAAAACCCTTATTTTCAAAATTTTCCTTAGCAGAAAATTCTTAAAAAAACAAAATGAACATTTCGCTTTGCATTGATACAGGCAATTCTTGTACGAAAATCGGTGTTTTCAGACAAGATGAATTAGTCGAAAAAATAGTTTTCGACCGCTTCGGCATGCCGGAAATTGAAAAGATTTTTGAAAAATACCCCAATGCTTCGTGTATTTTTTCGTCTGTGGCGAAGCATGACAAAGCGATAATTGTCGAAATCAAGAAAAAATCTGCTTTTTTTATTGAGTTTACGCACGAAACAGCAATTCCTGTCGTTAATACATATGCTTCACCGCAAACCTTGGGCAAAGACCGTTTGGCAGGTGTTATCGGTGCTTCGTTTTTGAAACCGAATACAGATATTTTGGTTATCGATGCCGGTTCGGCTATCACGTACGATTTTATTACCGCCGATAAAAAATATCTTGGCGGAAATATTTCGCCCGGCGTTAATTTGCGGTTGCGAGCTTTGCACGAATTTACCGGCAGGCTTCCGCTGGTCGAAGCAAAAGCGGAAAGTCCGTTGCTTGGAAATGACACGCAGTCGGCAATACTTTCGGGCGTTTTGAACGGAATTATTTTTGAAATGAACGGATATATTGACATTTTGAAAGAACAATATCCCGAACTTTCAATTTTTTTAACGGGCGGAAGCACATTTTTCTTTGCCAATAAACTAAAAAACGCCATCTTTGCAAACGAAAATTTAGTATTAATCGGATTAAACCGCATCTTGCAATATAATAATGCATAAAAACAAACTTTTTTTAACAATCATTGTCGCGATTATATCTATTCAAACAGCTGTAAGTCAAAACAATACAAATTCACCGTACACTCGTTTCGGTTTCGGACAACTGCACGACAACACTTCGGGCGAACAGCGCGCAATGGGTGGAGTGGCAATTGGTATGCGTTCACCGCATCGTATCAACACCGTAAATCCAGCTTCGTACAGCGTGAGCGACAGTTTAACGTTTATGTTCGACTTTGGCGTTTCAACCTTGTGGAGCCGTTTTACCGATGATGCTTCGCGCAGAAACACCAAATTTACAGGCAATTTGGATTATCTTACCATGCAATTCCGCTTATTTAGAGGCGTAGGTTTCAGCGCAGGAATTTTGCCGTATTCTTTTGCCGGATACAATTTTTTTTCAAACGACTCGGTTAGAATATCCGGATTTCCGGACGATGAGGTAACATACACAAGAATTACGAGAAATTTCACCGGTGCAGGCGGAATAAATCAAATTTACACAGGACTTTCGTTTAGTTTATTTGACCAACTTTCGTTGGGAGTAAACATGTATTACATGTTTGGTAGTTACGACAACATCAGAAGTGCATTATTCGCCCAGCCGGGTATTCAACCAACGCACGAAGTGAATGCAATTTATGTGAATAACATACGTTTTCGTTTTGGAGCGCAATATTTCAACACATTTGCCAACAGACACGAATTGACGTTCGGAGCTATTTACGAGCCGAAAACATCGCTAAACGCCGAAGCAACAAGAACAACAACTACGCATGTAACCGAAATTGACACGCTGAGAAATACAGGTTTCGACCTTCCGCAAACATTTGGATTCGGTTTATTTTACAGATACAACAGACAGCTTTCGATAGGAATTGATTACAGTTTGCAACAATGGGGCGATGCCTTATTTTTCGGAACGAATAACAGCTTGATAGACAGTTGGCGTTTGGCAGTCGGTTTAGAGTATCAACCCAATTTCAGAAGTCGGCGTTTTAGAGATAGAATTATGTATCGCGTCGGTGCAAACATAGGCAATCCGTATTTTAGAATAGGAGAAGAAATGCCCGGAAATAATTTTGGCATAACTTTTGGTGTTGGATTTCCGTTGGCAAGCAGTAGCCGTACAATGCTGAATATGGCTTTTGAGTATGGACAAATCGGAACTTCGCCAAAATTGAGAGAAGATTACTTTAAATTCACTTTTAATATCTCGTTGGCTGAAACATGGTTTTTCCAGCGAAGATTGTAAAAAAAAAGCAAAAAGACACCCCAAACCCCTAAAGGGGCTTTTGGGAAGCACGAATGGGTAAATCTGAAAATAATTAAATTATAAAGTCACTATAAAACAAAAGAATCGTAAAATGAATATGAAAATGAAAATCGTTGTTATTTTAGTAAGTTTATCTACACTGGTAAATACTGCCAAGGCGCAAGACATGTCGGAACAATGTAGAGTCAACATGAGTTTGATGAATGAATTAGAGAGAAACGGACAATTTGCAGAAGCGTTTGCTCCTTGGAAAGCTGTATTTGAAGAATGTCCCGAAGCAGGTTTGGCGATTTATCAACGCGGTGAAAGAATTTTGCATTGGAAATTAAATCAAGCAATCGAAAGAGGCGATATGGAAGCACGCGATGAGTACTTTGAACTTTTGATGAGAATGTACAACAAGCGTATCGAACATTTCGGAACGCACAGGACTTTTCCGGCTCCTCGTATTTTGGGTTTGAAAGGTCGAGATTATATTCGTTTTATGCAAGGCGATGGTTTGAGCAAACAAACGTACAAATGGCTGAAACAATCGATTGAAGGCATGGGCGATGCAACAGATTTGGAAGTGTTACAGCAATTTGTAATACTGTCGAACAGAATGTTTCAGGAAAATCCCGAACATGCTCCCGCTTTTATCGACGACTATTTGAAAGCTACAGACATATTAGCTCGACAAGCAAATAACCCGGAAAATCCGCACGCCGAAATTGCAAGTCAAGTCAGACAACGCTTGGATGAAATGTTCATACACAGCGGAGCAGCAGATTGCGAAACACTTGATACCATTTATGCAGAAGCGGTAAATGAAAATCTTGATGATTTGGACTTTTTGAATCAAGTAATGGCTTTCTATCGCAGAGTAGGATGTGTGGAGCAAGAAGTGTTTTTCATAGCAGCAGCGGCAGCACACAGAATTCAGCCGACAGTAGAATCGGCAGTTGGCGGTGCGCTCGTGTCAATTCAAAGAGGCAACCACGCAAGAGCTATCGAGTATTATGAGGAAGCGACGCGACTTTCGGAAGACAATATCGAAAGGTCTAATTTACAGCTTGACGTTGCTATGATTCATTTCAATAGACTCAATAATTATAGTCGCGCCCGCGCACACGCATTAAGAGCGTTGGAGTTCAATCCGGCAAACGGAAGAGCGCATTTTCTTATCGGAGTACTGTATGCGCGGACAAGAGATATCAGCGACGACCCTGTTATAAACAAAACCGTTTTTTGGGCTGCTGTTGACAGATTTGTCAGAGCGCGTCAAGATGCAACAATCGCAGACGAAGCAAATAATATGATTCGTTTATACAGTCCGCATTTCCCAACGAGAGAAGAAATTTTCTTTCACCCTGCTCTTAACGCGATAGGCGAAGGCGGAACTTTCACCGTAGGCGGTTGGATTAACGAAAGAACAACTGTAAGAGCTGCAGCGCAATAGAGTGCAGTTTGCAAAGTGTAGAGTGTAAATACTGATTTCTCTCCTACTCTTTTCGTTGAAAATGAACAATTTGAATAAAAATATAACAACTAAAATACTGATTGCAATAATGGCAGTCGGTATTTTATTTTTTACAATTGCTTGCGGTGGAAACAGAAACGAAGTCATAGATTTGACAGTTGAGGACCGCGGTCAGTTTCCAAGCCTTCGAGCTGTTGATGTGGTTTCTCTTATGTCTGATTCGGGTATTACGCGTTATCGAAAGATTGCTCCGGTTTGGAAAATTTTTGACAAAGCCGACCCGCCTTTTTGGGAATTTCCCGAAGGAATTTATATAGAACGTTTCGATATCGACTTGAATGTAGATGCAAATATCCGCAGCGATTATGCCAAATATTTTGAAAGAGAAGGACTTTGGAAATTAGTAGGAAATGTTGATGCTACCAATTTAGAAGGCTACCGCTATGAAACCGAGCGACTTTTTTGGGACGAGCGAGCCGAAGAAATCCGTTCCGACACAACCGTAAGAGTTACCGACCCATCGGGAGTTATTATGTACGGCGATGGTTTCGTCTCCGACCAACAACTCTTAAATGCCGTACTCACAAACGCACGAGGAGTAATCACTGTAACTGAAGAAGAATAGTTTTTTTCTAAATTTTAGATTTTCTAAGTCATGCGCTAAACGCAGAACTCTAAAAATTACATTCTAAACCTCGCATTTATTCCAAAAATTTGTCAGAAAACTATTATTTCATTAATTTTGTACGAAATTTGAAATCCGAAAAAACGTCATGCTGAACTTGTTTCAGCATCTCCTGAACAGAAGATTGCGGGTCAAGCCCGCAATGACGTAAAATTTAAAAATTATGGATAGTTACAGACCTTCGTTGTGGAATTCGATTCCGCCTGTTGTAAAAAACATCATTATCATCAACGTCATTCTTTTTTTGGCAACGATTGTTGCCACGCGTTGGGGAGTTAATTTGAATAGAATACTGGGGTTGCATTATTGGGCATCGGATAATTTTAATCCTGCGCAAATTGTAACTTATATGTTTATGCATGGCGGTTATATGCATATACTGTTCAATATGTTTGGCGTATTTATGCTCGGAAGCGTGCTTGAACAAACTTGGGGTTCACGGCGTTTTCTGTTGTATTATATAATAACCGGAATTGGCGCAGGTATCATTCAAGAAATTGTGTGGACTATCCAATTTCGTGATATTATCTTTGGTAACTATCAATATGTTATTGCAGGCACTGAAAGAATGACGGTAGATGCATTTCTAAATCGCCTTGTGGTAGTCGGTGCTTCTGGTGCGCTTTTTGGGATTTTGCTAGCTTTTGGTATGATGTTTCCGAATGCACCGCTTTATTTTATGTTTATTCCTGTTCCGATAAAAGCGAAATATTTTGTTGTTGGTTACGGCATTTTGTCGCTTTATTTAGGCTTTGCAAACCGCGCCGGCGATAATATTGCGCATTTTGCACATTTGGGCGGAATGCTTTTTGGAATTATTTTGATTTTGTATTGGAAAAAGAGAGGAAGACTTTTTGGATAGATGAATTTTTTAGAAAACATAAAACAAACTTTTAAACAAGGCGATGCGTTGATAAAACTTATTTATATCAATGTCGGCGTTTTTTTACTGTTGAATGTAGCGAGAATTTTACTCACGCTTTTCAATGCTTCGGATATTTTTGAGCCTATTCTCAAATTGTTGGCTGTTCCTGCCGATTTGCCTGCGTTACTGCATCGTTTTTGGACGCCGATAAGTTATATGTTTCTGCACTTGGGATTTTTTCATATTCTTTTCAATATGCTGTGTATCTTTTGGTTAGGCAGAATTTTTCTTTCTGTTTATTCCGAAAGGCATTTGGTTGGATTGTATTTTGTCGGCGGACTGATTGCAGCTTTATTTTATGTTGTAGCTTTTAATATTTTTCCTTATTACGCTTCACGATTCGCTTCGGAAACTATTTTGCTCGGTGCATCGGGTTCGGTTATAGCGATTATCGTGGCTTCTGCTACAAAACTTCCGAATATGGAAATTCGCCTGTTGCTTCTCGGCGGAGTGAAATTGAAGTATGTTGCCATTGGTGTTGTTTTGATAAGTTTTTTCGGAACTACTTCCGCAAACGCAGGCGGCGAATGGGCGCATCTCGGCGGTGCTTTGACGGGTTATTTGTTTATCGTCCTCTTGAATAAAGGAACTGATATTACGGCTTGGTTTAACCGAATTGTCGATGCAGTTGTAAATCTCTCGAAACCTCGAAAAATGCGTGTAAAAAAAGTAAAATACAACACCACACAGCAAACCCGAAAAATGACCGACGAGGAATACAACATGAACAAAGCCCGAAACATGGCTGAAATTGACCGTATTCTCGACAAAATAAAAGAATCGGGCTACGATAGTCTGACGTCAGAGGATAAAAAACGCTTATTTGAACAGAAAAGATAGTTCGTCATTGCGGGCTTGACCCGCAATCTCATCGATTTGGAGATGCTGAAACAAGTTCAGCATGACGTTGCGCTGAGAACCGAAAACCGTAAGAGCGAAACTTTTTTCGCCCCTACGCAAAACACAAGATTATCAATAAAAACCTCATAAAGTTTGGAAGCCTCCCTTGTGGGGAGGTTTGGAGGGGCTTCTTATGAAAGCAATAATACGCTGGACATTTTTATTAATCAATTTCTTTTGTATCCTTTGCGCGTTAATCGCGTTTTGGGGTAGCTCGGTGAGTCCCGAAAAGTTTCTGCTTCCTGCTTATTTTGTACTTGTTTTGCCCATCATACTTTTTTTCAATGTAGCTTTTGTTGTGCTGTGGGCGATATTTCGCAAATGGTATTTTGTTTTTTCGCTGGCGTTGCTTTTGCTTTCGTACCCGAAAACGAGAGCGGTTTTTCCGCTCAATTTCAAGTCGAACACAAAAGAAGTTGTTGAAGGCAGTTTCAGCATAATGACTTACAACACAGCGGCTTTCGGCAGAATGAAAGTTCACACAAAAGAATCGCCTAATCCGATAATTCAGTACATTTTGGACAACGCCCCTGATATTGTTTGCATACAAGAATTTGTCGTTTCCCGATATCAGACCGAACAAGATATTGCCCGAATTTTCAAAAATTATCCGTATCGACACGTTCATTTTCAAGGGAATAGACATTGGGGAATAGCTACATTTTCGAAATTTCCGATAATAAACAGAGGCGTTGTAGATATTCCATCGCGAGTAAATTCGGCAATGTTTTCCGATATTGTTATCGGCGCGGACACCGTTCGGGTGTTCAATATGCATCTCGAATCGAACAGACTTACCGAAAGCGACAAAGCCATGCCGTTGGAATTGCGCAGAAATTTTGATATGGAAAGCCTCGCAAACGTAACACGCCACCTCTCGCAAAAACTCGGAGTTGCTTATAGAATTCGCGCACAACAAGCCGATATTCTTGCCGAATATATCAAAAATTCGCCACACAGCGTGATTGTGGCAGGCGATATGAACGATGTACCTCTCTCCTACTCTTACACCACGATTCGAGGCGATATGAACGATGTGTTTGTGTCGCTCGGGCGCGGATTTGGCATCACTTTTTACGAAAATCTGTATAAATTTCGCATAGACTATATATTTTCTGACCAAAATTTCGTTCCTTTGTATTTCAGAAGAGATAGGGTAAAATACTCAGACCACTATCCGTTGACAGCGATATTGAAAAAAGCCTCTCCCTAAATCCCTCTCCACAAGAGAGGGACTTTGAGGCAGTGCAAAAAATGAACGGAAATGCAAATGTAAGGGTGAAAAATTTTTCGCCCTTACCGAAATGAAAAATTATTAACAAAAAACCTCAGAGAATTGGAAGCCTCCCTTGTGGGGAGGTTTGGAGGGGCTTAAAATTATTTTATATGAACATACCAACAAATTTAAAGTACACAAAAGAACACGAATGGCTTCGCGCAGAAGGCGATGTTGTGTATCTCGGAATAACCGATTATGCTCAAAAAGAATTGGGCGAAATTGTATTTGTAGAAGTTGAAACCGTAGGCGAAACCTTGTCGGCAGGCGAAGTTTTCGGAACGATTGAAGCGGTGAAAACAGTTTCAGACCTTTACTTGCCGATAGACGGCGAAATTCTTGAATTTAACCAAGAATTGGAGGATGCGCCCGAACAAATCAACGACGACTCTTACGGCAAAGGCT
>Ga0123352_10010546_pt1 | contig 14497 bp, 4 predicted proteins | sample TergutLab28metaG_FD_89700 | JGI IMG/M metagenome (GOLD analysis project Ga0123352, IMG submission 89700) | Labiotermes labralis P1 segment gut microbial communities from Petit-Saut dam, French Guiana - Lab288 P1 | ecosystem: Host-associated > Arthropoda: Insects > Digestive system > Gut ... | reverse complement strand
TTTATGGTTTGTTTAAGAGATGGTTGTATTGTTGTTTTTTATGGGGATGTGTGTTTGGTGTTTGGTTTCACATACCTTGTAAAGTTTTTGAATTTATTGTGCAAAACGGTCTGTTTTTTTTTTTGACTTAAAGCTTACAGTTGGTAAAATCATGTGGTATTAAAGGGAGTGATATTTTATTACATCTCTTAGGTATATGTTTAATACAAATAGCCATATCTCACTAAACCTAACTTACAGTCACAGTTTTCTCTAGGTTTTGCAAGTATTGAACCTTTAGAACAGCTTCCTTGGGAAATTTTTTGTACACCTAGAACTACCACACTTCTGAGACAAGTTTATTCTTAATTTCTGTTGTATGAATGTTCAATATAATTGTACATACATCTTGTATATCACAAGCATGTTTCCATTGGAAAAGAAAGTAAACATTCCCTCCTTTTTTTACAAAGTATTTCTCTATTGGAAGAAAATTATACCGGGAACTGAGGAGTTGCCTGTGTTGATTTGTGTTATTGTCATTTTATCAGACTAACTATTATGATCATTCTGTGTAACAAAATATTTACAAATCTTCACAGTTTTTTATTTTGTACAAAAAGGTCTTGGTATTGTAAAGAAGGCATTGTATGGACATGTATTAGTATTTTTTCTGTGTTCTTAAAAATTTAATGTGAAGCATTTACAAAAGAAGATGCATAAGAAAGGATTAGACTTTTTCACATTATGGACATGAGCATTTTGTTTGCCTTGCACTGTTTTATTTTTTCATTGAGTCTTTGTGGCAATGAATAGTAGTAATGTAGAAAATTTTGAAGATAGTGTAATAACTTTTGCAGGTTCTACTGTGAAAAGTTTTAAAGCCATGAAAGTTTTGTAATTTTATTTAATTTCTGTTGGACCATGTATATCAGCAAGCCAGCAGAAGTTGCAACATGATGCTGTTATGCCAGATGAGGGTTATAATTTGGTACATTGTATAAGCATCTTTCCACTTTCATTTGTGATGTCTGTAGACATGAAGTACATTGTATTATTAGTGAGAAGCCTACGGTTTCATCTTTGCATTTGTACCACATAAATGCATGTATATATACTTTTGTTCTGCAGCTTACATATCAGCTTTCGAAGAAAGAAACTGGGTTTGTAGTTTCAAGACATTGCCAAGTATTGTTACCCACAAAGTATCCCCAAAAGAGTGTTTGAAAATCTTAATAACTAATTCTGTTATTATAAGTTATAAATGAGTGGATATTCATGAAACTGCATTATAAACTTTGCTGTGATTCCTCATATATATCAGATTTATTGGAGGACATATAAACTTAACCATACTTAAGGCAGACATACCACGAGGCCTATGTATATATTAATGTTATGCTTAAAGAGTGTAACTTTGAAGTAATTTTAAATGCATTTGATAAATGAAGACAGTTCCTGCTACAATTTTTTTTCTGTAGAGGTGTACAACTAGATTGTCCACAGGTGTTTCTTACTGTGTAAAAGTGGCATTCTTTTCCTTCATCTTATATTGTTGTGCAATCATGGAGGATCAATGCAAGAGAAAGTGTATGTGTTTGCAGCTTTGTTTTAATGACTTTTTTGAAAGTAATCACAAAACTTGATGGATCTAGAGTCACAATGCAGCCACATTTTTAGACAGATTTGTAAGACTTTCTTTCCTATACTGATATACACAGTGATGCAACATTATTGTCATTCTTTAGCGTGCACTTTTCAGTGTGTGAGAATGGAAATAATTTGTTATTAGCACAGATTGTGTTATTAAGTGTTCGATGAATCTGTGTAGAACTTTTAAGATTCTCTTCAGTAGAATTTGAGTTTGGCTCTTGATATAAAAAAGTTGACTAAGATAAGCATATCAGTTTGCAACCAAGATAGTTCTTAGAAACGGTAAACTTTTGGCCAGGAGAAACAAATCATACATATATACAAGTGCTTGAGACCTGTGAATGGCATTTACAGTTGAACTTCAGGAGGACCTTGGCCTTGCCTGCATTTAAAGGTTAGTTTTTCTTGTTTTCAGGTGAGAGTATTTTCACATGTGTTTCACATATTCAGATTTTAAACTATTTAATTACATTCTTTGTTTTTCAAATGTGGTTGCATGATATATTATTCTCTCTGTACAGAGAGCAAGACTGTAGTATGTCCGTTACTTGCATTTATGTAACCGCAAATTGTCACTTCAGGAATTTTCTGTTCATATTACCACACTCTTATATACAAACAGTTAGTTAATTTGGGTCAGTGTGACTTACACAGTATTTAAACATTTTGGTTTTTGTGCATGCTAATTATATCCCATATGATATAGGTGTCTGAGTTGTATTCCTCTTGTTTTGTTGAACTAAAAAGGCGTGAGATTAATAACTGCAAATCTGTTGTTTATACCTGTAACATATGGTACCTCCCTTGCACATGCTGTTTTAGGTACTGTGCAGTTCACAAAAGAAGAGATACAAAGAAAATCATTAAAACTCAAAATCAGGATGAAGGTGCTGAATTTAACAGATAGTTTTAAATGTGATGGTGTTAACTTACACAAGGAATACGTGTTTTCCGTACTTAACTGTATGAACTAAAAGTCAGGTTTTTGTCACTCAGTATCAGAGTTATTTGGGTGAGAGCTGCAAGTTGTGAGTGACATTTAGAATCATTTTTTGCTCTGTCTCTCTCCCAAACATCATACACACACACACACACACACACAGAAACATTGTTTTCACTGAGTTGGGTATTTTTCAGACCATTCCTTAATTTAAAGATAATTGAGCCACAGAATTACTAATTAAAAGTGAAGTTGTAGTGGTATCTTTTTTTTTTGGGGGGGGGGGTTAAAATTATTATATTTTGCTGCTGTTGTCATTTGTTGCCAACATGGGGTAAAATTGTGTACTTAGGTGAAGAAACATGAATGTAGGATACACTGTAAATTGTACAATGTTATGATCCTGAAGCTTTTGAAGGAAGACAGATTGTTCTTTGCTTCCAGATTATGTCAGAAGGTTGAATGCAGGAGTTCATCGTTTATATATGTGCCCAAAAGTGTGAGACACTTTTGTGGTCATAACATGCATGTTGTTACATTACTTTTGTTAATTATTGTATACACAGTAATAAATATGGAGTAGGACTGTCAGTGGAACATACCTTGCAGTCTGTCACCTTCACTATTATTCATACAGGTAAACATATAATAACTTATAACTTACTTTGGGCTGAAACAGAGTAGTATTCCAACACAGTGCAATACCGAAAATAGATTTTATTCAGTATTGTCTATGTACTGATTAATTACTGGCAGTTTACCATGTGAATTTGTGTGGTTAAGGCAGCTCAATTCATAGGTACATACAGTGTCAGTATAATATAGGCATTGAATGTAGATGGTAGTAACCTTGCCAGTGAACAACCTGTATACCGTGGTCACTCTTTCCAAAAGTAGGGATGTGAAATATGTGTTTCAAAATTGCAGTGTGAAAAGGGTTTCCTGTAAATGCCAAGAAAGAATGGAGAGCGAGCAGAGGTATGGTTGCACTCATTCTTAATCTTAGCACTAGATGTAGTGTTTGCTGTGGAGGCATAGAGAGGGAGTAGAGGTAGCTCCATTCATTCATAACCTCATCAGGCGCTGTTGGTGAGTGGTCATCTACACACCCTGGCCACAGAAAGCATGAACAGTATTACATTGTGTATATTATTTTAGTTAACATACTGTAGTAAACTTACGTGACTTAAGCTTCTACATTTTTTGCAATATACTACTGTGTCATACAGTAGGATTTATGAAGTTGGTCAGTACTGAGTGTTCTGAAAGTATACTTGTGACTTGCAGGAATGGTATCGTTGGTCCTGTTCATTAAACACAAAGTCTATAATGTAAGCATTGTGTATACTGATCTCATTATTCTAGGGCAGAATGCACGGTGAAAGACAGTTGCACTTGGTCGCATATTCATACTGCAACTGAAGTGTCCAAGAGTCATAATATGACTAGTAGAGGTACATAACACATATCGGAAACTAGGTGCAATATTTTATTTTACAGAATTTTGTATTTACTAATTTGTATTCAGTTTCAAAAGATCGGGTGATATTTTTAAGGACTTCACATTTGGACTGGGAACTGTAGGATTTTATAAGGTATATACATTTGCTCTAATTCATGAATTGTTATGAATTACAATGTCCTTGAAAGTATCTACAAATGCCTGACATTCATTTATATTCTGCTGTGATCCATGTGGATAGCTTGGGATTGATAGTATACTTGATGCTCATGTAGTTACACACTGACCCAAATTGGTTACTTTTCCTATGTGGTATAATATTTCATTATGTGAGTGAAAAGTAAAGAAAAGACTGGTTTTGAGGTTTTGTTGTGAAATTGATTATAATGTGTTTTTATATTTTTTACCACGTATCCTGTGTGCATGTTTTGGTATGTTTAGGAATGTTCTGGCATACTGCTGTTTTAAACAAAAATCCTGATTTTGTACACACAACTAATCATGGCATACTCTGATGACTTTCTGGTATGTGGCTGGGTATGTTGATCACCTGTCACATTTATGAACATGTTTTGTGGGCATGGTTGGCAGTCTTTGTTGTACAAGGAAAAATTGTTTGTGTGTTGTGCACAATATACCTTAGTATGGAGCACTATGAAATATAACAACAAAGTTTGTTGAATGTTTTGTATGTTAATATGATAGTGTATTTGAAATCTGTTACTGAAAGGCAGCTATGAAAATTTTATGAGTTAATGTAGGTGAACAATGCTTCATCTGCAAGAACTTGATGTGAGGTGAAATCAGTTTTAGAAATAAAGCTGTCAAAGAGGGAGGGAGCTAATGTGACTGCATTTCACAGAAACTCTGTTGCCCTGATAAAATATTCTAATATCTTGGGAAGAAGTATTAGTGCAAAGGTAAAGGTTTTTTGTAGCAAAATTAAGTAGTTTGTTCTTGTGAGGGAAAAATTGCTGTTAATTATTGTACTCGTACACTTTCATGCATGGCCTTGATCTTTTGCCTGTTTCTCCTTTGTGCAGAATGTTATTAATTGGTTTCGTTGCTGTCAGGTAATTATTTATTTACATTAGTGGAGCATGATGTATTAATAGAAGTACTCTGAAACAGATTTTTAAATGTGGAAAAGCTGAAAAACATTGTATGCTTTACTGCATAAAGATGATTGTAAGTATACATGGAATGCAAGTGGAAGAACACTAATTGATTATGCACTAACAATTAGTAAACTTTTACAATTTGTACTTGGTATTCATGTTTATAAAGGGAGTGATATTAGATCTGACCATATATTTTTAATTTCAAAAGACAGATAAGAAGATGTAAAACAGGACATAAAATTGAGACAGAAAATTGCCCAAGTAACTAATGAAATGAAACATGTAATTTAGGTGTTTAAATAAAGGTTGTCCTCAACACTTAATAAAGAGTGATGTGAATTTGAAGCCCTGATGCAGAAATTGTAATAGATAGGGAACAGTTTGAAGTGGAAAAACAGTATAAATAAGTCGGGGACTGAGTCATGGGTGCCCATTATAATCCACACTTATTGATATGTATGTGTGGACAATTTTGTAAAAGAATGGGTAACTAATTTAAGGAATTACTTCTGCACAAATCAGAATATTGTAGACACCATTTTATTTGCTAATTGTTTCACAGTAATTGCTCAAATGTAAAAGGTCGTGGCATTTAAAGAAGTGAGCATATTTTCAGTTAAGTAATTTAACAAATACAGGAATTTAACTACTTGGAATATAGTGTATTTTATGTAAATGGTAATGTGTATAATGATCTGCAAAGGTTTTCGATATAGATTTGTGGAACTTTAGTATCATTAATTCTTGTGTAGTATCATATTTGAGAAGTGACAGTACATTAAGTGTGTTACGTACTGAGCAACACAGCTGTGTAGATCTTGTATATTAATTTTTGTTCAATTATACTGCATGTTTTGGCCATCTGTTTCAGCCATCGTAGGTAGGAATACTGGGTCACAAAGACAGTAAAAGGGAAGAGGCCTCTCCTTAGAAACTGTGGGTATAAAATTATTGTAAATATTGTGATTATTATTCCAAAAACAGAATAATAAGTGACATCAAAATTAATAGTAGAAGTATGTTGCTGCGCTTTACAGGAATATTCGAGTGTTTTGAAGTAAAATACAGACCATAATATAATAATAAAATATGTGGTGGAAAAGCATGTGCAGTCTGTATTCATTAATGTGGTATCCTGCATAGTACATAAACTTGTATAATTTTTGTGTTTAGCATAGTATTTTCCTGAATTGGATATCCTTTCTTGTCTTACTTTTAGAGCCCCATGTGCTCTCGAATACAGGAGAATGATCGTCCGGATATGTTGCTGTATATAGAATAAAATTATATAATCCAGCATTGCTAGATTGCAAGATAAGTTGAAATTTTGTATGTCTATATACAGTATAACAGACTGCATATGAACCAAAACCGTAGTGAAGTGTATTGCATTTAGTGATTGATCCACTACTTCATTAATTTTAATGTCACTTATTATTCTGTTTTCAGAATAATAATCATAAATTTTACAATGATTTTATACCCACTGTTTGTAAGGAGAGGCCATCCCCTTTTACTTTTTTTGTGAACCAGTACCCCTGCCTGGCGATGGCTACAATAGGCAGCTGAAACATTTTGTAGAATTGAATAAAAATTAATACGTAGGATCTGTATAGTCATGCTGTTTGGAAAGTAAAATTTACACTTGTTGCACAAAACACAGTGGAATGGTGTCACCTAAGGTGACATTACATCACTCGTTAGGGGATTGTTGACTCTTTTTAACTGTTTGTGTACGAAAAACTGCAATGTGATGCAGAAGACCCTTTGATTACAGAGATTGTACACTTCACTGAGGTAACATCACTGGCCTTTTTGGTAGCTGTTGTGTCAGACGTTTACTCAGTAGAAACTTGTGTTTATCGTAGCATCTGGTTTCATGAAAATAATAGCTAATTGAACTGTCAAAATTTTATGCAAGGTAGATATTTTATTTTCTTTCTGAATGCAAAATAAAAATCTAATCAGTTTGATGTGGGCATTGCTTTGTGAAGAAGGTAACTGAACACATTCAAGAAATATGCATTTTTTTACATTTGTGCATGAGTTGAAAATCTCTTGTAGTCATAGAATTGAGTAAAATATGCAGAGTTTTACCTGCTTTCTTATAACAGTTGCAGAACACAGATGTGTGCTACTTGATCAGCATAAGCCACATATGACATTGGAGTATGACATGAACAAACATATGTTAATGAAAACCTGTATTTCTTTTTCCTTGCGATGATTACAGTTTGTTGTTAAACGAGGGTAATATGTTTCTTTACGTGGATGGTATGTAGCATACTGTTTCACACATTTTCAGACTGCTATGTTAAAGATGTGTATATTAAACTCAGAAAATATAAGGTAAGAAATGGAGTTTTCCCCACCAGAAAACGGTGATTTTTGCATTCTCCATTCATGTTGCTTTGGAAGCTTTTTCCAACAGTCTCTGTATTTTGAGGATTGCAATGATGACACACTATTATTGAAGTGGTTGTGCATTTAAATGAAGTCAGTAATGACTTAACTCGATTCATATATAAACCGTGCCAAATACTGTATTTCTAAGACTTACCTCATGTTTTGAGTTTGTGTGTGGTTATTGCATTGAGCAATATGACATACTTGAACGTTCCGCCCATGTGTAGTTTGAAACACACATTAATGATCTGGTTTCAAAGGGGTGAATGATTTATTTCATTTTCAGTCATTCCAAAAGCAGCTGTAATTCTGGTGTGGCAGATTGTTCAAGAAAATATTTACTACTACATGAAAATTACTGGCATTGATCCAGGGAAAGTGTTTCAGAGGTTGTGCTACATTTCACTGATCTGGATATGAAGTTGGTTGTAATTAGGAGTATTGTAACTTGCAGATATTTCCTAGATTGTATTTATGATGGTGATAAATTTGAGATATTTTTATTAAACAGTAAATGTTTTGGAAACTCTGTTATATGAATAAAAACTGTAATCATTGCAATTTTAGTTCACAGCATGAAGGCATCTTGAGGTGCTGCACTGTGTATGTGAATACTGGCCTAATGCTTTGGAAAGCTGAAGTAGTTGCATGTCACTCAGTTTGACATTCAAGAGATGCCTGCCAGGCCTGCCAACCCAGAGTGAAACAGAAGCCATACAGTGATTGAATATTTGAATGTACAGATATTTTATGTAAGTAAATGCTGTATTCCATAGTGTTGACAACTAAGTATACAATATTCATATTTTTGTGTTTTCATTTTTATTTTGAATTTCCATGATATCCTACAAAATTAATTTTTTTCTGCAAAACAAAACCTTGTCATCCATTGTGTCATCGTAATAATGTTGCATGATTTGGACATTGGTTGGTCAATTACTAAGATGATTTGTACATGTTGCCACGGTGATGACATTGGATGATGGGATGGTTGGTGTATGTAGAATGTATGGGAGACTTGAAGGAAAGAGACTGCTTTGAAGATTGAATATTGATGAGATGATAATATTAAAATGGGTCTTGAACAAATGTGATGGCATGGACTGGAGTCTTATGGCTCATGTTAGGGACCAGTAGTAGGCTGTTGTGAAAATGGTAATGAACCTTCAGGAGCCCATAATGTCCTGACGAGGTGAGGAACTATTAACTTGTCTACAAGGACTCTCCTTCATGGAGTTGGCAAAACAAATACAAAATTTCACCGTGTAGAATAGAAGTAGGTCGAAACTATCTCTGCAAAATCAGGTTTAGCAAATTCACTCGTTAAATTGGAAGAGACTACATATTGCGGACTGACATTGTTTGATTCAGCAGATATTATGAGCACAGTGCCTTTCTCTAAACGTTTGTGTTCTGTGGATTATGCATGAAAGGAGGGAAAATTCATGTGTAAAAGTGGAGGTGTTCAGTTATTTTGCACAATACGGATTCCCTTAGTATGTAACTGGTGATTAATCATAAATCTCACCCTATGTTTAATGAAGCAGTGGACACTGACAATACATTTTGAGTGGAGACACAGTTCCCCATGTGTTCTTATCCTGAGCAATAGATGGAGTTTACCTGTCAGCTTGTCAGGCCATTTGCTTTACACTCTAGGAAAAAGTTCCTGATACCTACTGGATGGGAGGCTGGCTTAAGAACAGTTCTTGGGTGTGATGGTTAAGAGAAAAATATCTGCCAGGAATTTATTTCCACTTGCCTGTTGTCACCATACTGATTGAACCGTGCAAATTGTATGATTTATTGTATTGAATTGAATGTCACAGGGTGTGCTTAAATACTCGTTTATCACTAGAACTGTTTCAGATGCAACATTTACCAAATTTAGCCAAATGTAAGATGATAATCCTTCACAGTCTTTAGTTTTCAGGAAATACATGTACAGAACTTGTTTAACTTTGTGCATGATTATAAGGCAACCTCACATTTTTCGGGTGATGAACTAGAAAAAATTGTTTTTTTGTTTTGGGAAATACGGTAATTAGGCTTCGTGAGTTTAAATTTGTTGCAGGACCGATTCAAGCAGTAGGTTGAGCGTGTAGTACTGAGTGATGCTAGCCATAAAATTATCATGGACGTAATAACTGCCATCTCAGAAACATTAGGTCTTTGGTGTAGTGTAGTAAATTTTTTGTTTTTGTCTCATTTTCACTCAATTTCAGCAGTCGCTGGAGGTGGGTATTTATATTAGTCTGTCTTGGAACATGTGTGTGTCAAGGAACCAGACTTATCTAAGTATAATCTGGATTTTGTTATTAATTTTTTTTTTACCTTATAATTCAGCTTATAATATACCGACACATTAATATTAGTGTGTGGTATAGTGATTTGTTATGCACTATGTTACATAGCACACACATCATGGATACTTTGAAGGCAGCCACAAACTTTAATACTGCTGTAAATGCACATAGATATAGGCAGATAATTACCGATACTTGCAGGTAGTCGCTTCATTTCCTCTGGTGCAGGTTAACAGTCTGATGCATTATTCATCTTAATATTATCTTGTCATAGAAAGGTTTAGTAATCTGGAAGTCACTTGGAAAAGGGGATTGTGATTAAAAAAATTAAATGTACTTGGAAAAAAGTGGGTTGTGGTATTAACTAGTTATTAAGTAATTTATTCATCTTTTACTGTACTTAGGAATAGGTTTATGCATCTGTTAGCTGTTTTATAATATAATAACCCTGCTGAGGTTGTGAGGTCATTGAAAGTGTGAATGATGAATGGTATAACAGTTATTTACGATAGCATGTATTATGTGATGATTTGTATGTAATCTTTCTCATTATCTGAAAACAGTACGTAAGTATGCCAACAGTAATGAGCAATATGGGACCCAGAATGAAAAGTGCCACCTCACAAACAGCAACCAGAAGTTGAACTGGCTGCAAGCTGATGAATTATATATGCTGTCTAGAACATCCCATTAATTCTTGTGCTTTTCAGGGGCCATGCATATTGGTTGACTTCCATGAAACATTTCTGTGTCTGTTTTATTTTTAGTGGTGTACACACACACGCACATATATGTATATATACATACAGGGTGTTCCAGGATTTAGGGTCAATTTTTCAGGATTTAATTCCTGAGCTGATGCTGAGTCAAAAACGTCATATACGCATGGGTCCAATTTGCAATGGTTCAGGCATTATGAGATTTTAAAGTACAGTAAATAAATTAGGAAAGAGGATCGTTCTGCATTTATTGAGATATGTTCTTAAACGTACAGTTACAGATTTTCCATTCAGCACTCAAGCAGGTTGTTCAAGGTGTCCTCTGTCTGCTTGGATACATTTTCTGACTTGTGTGACCAGAGGACTTGTAACCTTATAAAGCACTGCAGAATTGATGATGCTTCTTGCAGTGCTGAGAATTTGCTGGAGTAGTAGTTCTCTCATGTTCAACTTATGTGCATACACCATAGCTTTCATGTAACCCCACACATGGTAATTTGATGGGTTCAGATCAGGTGACCGTGGTGGCCAATTTTGTGCACCGCCCCGACCAATCCATCGGTTTGGGATTTTATGATTCATATACTACCTGACTGAAACGAGGCGGCGCTCCATCATCCTGGTAGTAATCTGTCGTCGCGTTTGTAGAGGAACATTCTCTAAGAGTGCTGGCAGTTCACCTTGCAAAAAGTTGGCGTAAATATCACCTGACATAAGCGGAAAAATGTACGGACCAATGAGATGGTCACCAATGACACCACACCACACATTTATGGAAAAGTGATGTTGGTAGTTGCTTTCGAGAGTTCCATGTGGATTATCATGATCCCATAAATGGGAGTTTCTTGTATTGTTGACTTCGCTGTGGATAATGGGCCTCGTCAACGAACAAAATGTTATGAATCATATGGGGGTTAGAATTAATCCAACAACAGAATTCCAACTGGCTACACATGTCCGCAGGTTCAAGATGCTGAATGCGCTGGATGTGGTATGGATTGCACATAAGGTGAACATGAAAGAACTACTCCAGGGAATTCTCAGCACTGCAAGAAGCATCAACGATGCTGCATTGCTTCATAAAGTTACAAGTTCTCTGGTCACACGAGTCAGAAATTGTACGTATCAAAGCAGATGGAGGACACTTCGAATAATTTGCTTCATTATTGAACAGCGAATCTGTAACTGTACATCAAAAAACATATCTCAATAAATGCACAATGCTCTTCTTTCCTTTCTAATTTATTTATTGTAGTTTAAAAACTCAGGGTCAGTGCAGTAAAACAAATCATTGTTGCTTTTTTTACGCCCTTTCACACTTCAATACGCGTAGCTATCCAAGCATTTCGCACTTGGCGTTCATGTACTCCCCCGCAACTGACACGGCGACATAAGTTTTATGCGCACACTTCTAAGGAGAGTATCTTCGAAATGAAGGATGTGGTACGCTTGGTGTAATGTTATCAGCCAGTTTTAACTTTACACCAAGAACTGTGTAAAATATGAAGCTTGCTAAAATGATAATGGCCACTGATACTGCGGATTGTATGCGGCCGTCGGAAGTCTTATCGGATAACCGTTTGGTGTGGTTTGCCAATTTCCTTAATTATCTTTTCCTCATTATGATTTGTTATATTACAAATAAAAATGCATGACATGATAAACTGTTAATTTCAATTGTTCTTTATCTTTTATGAATACAATATTGTTATCGCCATTCGTGAAGTAGAGTCGTTGCAGGAACCGTGTTACTTTGTCCGAAAAGTGAAATGATAATGAAGGCGATGAAAACCGTTTGATTTATCTGCTGGAATTTTGCCCTGTTTGTGAACTTTTGATACTAAAGTATAAGTTTAATTGGATCCTTAATCCATAAATGTTTTCTTCACTTCTTTTCCGTGGGAGGGTGCGAATGTGTGTCTCGAAAAGTATAGTTACAGCCTTTCCTGACGGTGGAGAGATTTGGGAATATGTATGAAAATTCTTATTTTGATCTGCTTCCAGGCATACTTTGTATGAAGTTTCGTTTCGGAAACGGATTCATTTTACATGACAGTGAACAAGCAGATCAGTGTATTTCTAGCACATTAACACATTGTAACGGGCAAAATATTTGACATTAACTGTGTAAGCACTGTGGGGTAACTGTATTACACTACAAGTGCTAAACTTAAATAATGCATGATTACAAATCCTCCAAACCCTGTTAATTTACACATTTATCTTGAGAGATTCCTCCATGTTTCTAAAGATATGAGGGTCACTCCATAAATTATGGCAACTATATGTTTGACCAAAAATATGGCAATGTGGGAAACTGCTTAGTGTTTGTCTGCTGTTGTTCATTTGTTTAAATAATGACAGATTTTCAAATGCATCTATTATGTATCCAAATATAACTTTCAAAATAACTTGGAAGAAATATTATTTCAAAATGGTTTCTGTTGATGTTGGTTGTGCATTGGCATTCATTGTACATTCTCTGATGTAGGAAAATTGAATAATTAACATAAATAATTAGATCACATAATACCTGACATAGTGTAATTTTTCAGGGAGGAAAAATATAGGTGTTGAGTTAGTGGCTAAAGTTTATATTTGGTAGTTACATATATTAATACAGTGTTTTGACAAAGCCACATAAAGGGTACATAAAATTCATTTAAATGCCATTGGCCTATTTTTCAGTTCTGGGCACAAAATCTTTTACATTTTGCAAATTCTGATCGTCATAATGTTTCCAACAGAATAGAGAAATCAGTTCAATGGCTATCCTGTTCAATGTCAAATTGCACATTTCACCATCTGCTGTTAGCTGTTTACTTACCAAATAGTGTGTGTGGACATCAGAATGAAGTTTTACAATTCCAAGGTGCATAGTATTGTTCTGAACAATGTTAGATGACGCTTGTTTCTGAAATACAAAATTGTCAAGTGGGGTAAATAAATTTTTATATAGTGCAATTATATTAGAGCTTCCCCAAATTTCTCAGCCTCTCTGGTGGAAAAGTTAAGATGTAGAGGTATGGACTGATAACAGAATTATCAAACCTATGGATTAACAAATTGGAAACAGAACTTAACCAGATTACAGAATTTGCTGCATATGTTCCTTACTCATCAGCAGAACGTTTGCACTTAGCATGAATTCAGAAGTAGTTGGCCAGACAAAGAAGAATGCAAACAATCAATGCTCCCTGAAAATAAATGTGGTTAAATGGTATACTGGTTTGAAGATACCTCACAAAAATCTCTCAAGATACCTGGTATAGAAGTGTTTGATTTCAAGTCACAAGTTTACTGTGCTACAAAAAAAATATATTTATGAAGAAGCCTTCAATTCAAGCAACACAACAGAGATGATGTGAAGTATACAACCAACCAAGAAATCCATGGTGTTAATACAAGATACAATATAAATTTGCATCTCTTAATGGCCAATTTGACTGCATTGCAAAAGGGATCTTATTTTTTTTTTTTGAAGTAAAGTTATTTAACCACCTCCCAATAAACAAAAAAAATCTAAGTAATTAAATAAAATTATTAAACATGCTTTACAGATATTTCTTCTTCTACATTCATTTTATTCAATAGAAGAGTATTTTAGTTACAACAATAAATAGAATCTTGGTCTTATAAATCTAGATCACTGGTATTCTTATTTTGTTTATTTATTCTTAATGTTGTACTATCTTATTCTAATTAATTGATTGTACAAATAATACAAAATTGTATCCATCTTTGACAAGTATCTATGGATATATTGATGTATGGTAAAATTTTTTTCTTTTATACAGAGTGTCCCAGGAGGAATGTGCCAGACTTCGGGAGGGTGTTCCTTATGTTAAAGTATACCGATATAACCCAAAACACCTATGTCCAAAGTTGAACGGTTACGGAGATAATGGCCA
>Ga0123352_10010543_pt1 | contig 14500 bp, 12 predicted proteins | sample TergutLab28metaG_FD_89700 | JGI IMG/M metagenome (GOLD analysis project Ga0123352, IMG submission 89700) | Labiotermes labralis P1 segment gut microbial communities from Petit-Saut dam, French Guiana - Lab288 P1 | ecosystem: Host-associated > Arthropoda: Insects > Digestive system > Gut ... | reverse complement strand
AGTGGACCCCGTTCCAGACCCACTACTACTCAGAAAATCTGGTAGCGCCGGGGATCGAACCCGGGACCTCTGTATCTGTAGCCAGAAACTCTGACCACTAGACCACAGAGGCGGTCTCTCAGACCATATACCGTGCGATAATATGGGATACAGCAGTTGGCTGGACGCCTAGTGTTTCAAATGCGCGCGAATGTAGCATAGAGGTTGACGGGCACAAACTGTATCGTCCAGCTAGACATACGTATTTAATCCGTAGGTTATTACCGTAAGCTGTGCAGGTATAGCACCTTAAGACGAACGAAGACAACCAGCTGCCATGTTTAGAGAGGGGTGCACGGGTTGATTCCTCTCCCCCACCACCACAACCCCCACCCGCCCCGCCTGACTCTTTTTCAAGTTTCATCATGGAAGTACTGCGTCTTCTGACGAGTTTAGAAGAACTGACGATGTGCTGTAGTTTTATTGGACAATTTTTTTCAAAATTTTTCCGAAAATATATCCAGGTACTCTGTTGTAATTACTGTTTTGTTCATCATCACATTTTTTGAGAACGTTACGTCTCCCGTTCCATGGCACTAATGGTGCACTGTAGATGTAGTTTCAGTAGTTTGCCACGAAGAAAATTATGACGGTCAAGATACAGAGCTACACAGAATCATTTTCTCGGGTTTGTTTGGAAGCCAGACTGACAAGATTGGTTTCAGTTGTTTAGACGAACCTTCTGTTCAAATTCATTTTTAGCCGTTCGTCAAAAACAGAAAACGCCTTATGTGGTGACATGATCCGTCTGGTTATTTTGTCCGTGGCGTAGTATCAGCCATCAAACCGAAGAATTTTCATAAAATTCGGATTAGTTCTGTACATTAAATTTGCCGAGCAAGCATGAATTTCGTGAAAATTGGCGCAGTGATGCTTAACAGCGTAAATCGATTTCTACCCATACTCATATTTCTAGGCCTATTTGCGACACATCCGGATCGGAAGATCTCATATGATTTCGTTCAGAATTTATGATTGATGTAAAAAGCCGGAAGAACAATGACTGCCAAATATTATGTAAGGGCTTAAATGTTTTTTTGCCTGTATTTATGCATTTTGGTCCGATTTTGATAAAAGTGCAGTGTCGTGAAACTTCGCGCTGTTTAAGCTATACTTTACTTCGAGACGCAGAGTAATTTCTGTCGGTAATTTGATTGTAATTCTGTATATCGGCGCAAAGAAGACGAAACTAATGTTGCGGGCGTAAGTGCAAATAAATTTACGCGTGTGTGTTGAAGACTGTAATATCTATAGAGTAGAACACGTCTTGGCAAGTATTATGTGCTGCGTCACGGATTACTTTATTCGCGGTCTTGCACAGAGACAGTAACCCCCCCCCTCCCCCTACATTGTTTGGACTTACGTTCCCTATTAAAATTAGTGGGGCTGTTACATTACTTCTGCTCCCCCCTCCCCCTCAATGAAAACTGTTTGTGTAAGGAAAAAGTTACAAAGAGATACATTGCGCTGCCATGCTATACTTTCTGTGAAGTGCGTCCCACCTGTTCTAAAGATAAAAGGCCTCTTGGCTACGAGGCGACTGGAGTGTTTGTAATTGTCGCGACGAGCAGAGAGCAGCGTTGGTGACACGCCGTCTGACCTGCTCTGATAACCACTGGAGCAGTGCCAACCAATCTGTAGCGCGATGTCATGTTAAAAATATCGTACCTTACTACTATTGGTGACTTTTCAGTTCGCCATAATGGCTGTAACAGTCATAATTATGTATTCTGTGTACTTGTTATGCAGCTAGCCTTTATGACATCACAGGCTAGATGGTGAGTGTAAATTCGGCGTCATTTCATGCGGAAGGATACGTAATGCAGTGTGGGAATAACTGGATGTGTGCTTGGTTTATGAAACGCTGCCAGCGGTGTAGTGAACTGGCAGATTAGCAGCAGCCGGCCTTGTGTTTATTTTCGAATCTTCACCTGGATGATTTCCTCACCGCCAAGTTTGTACCTTCAAAACACATCAGTAGCAGAATTCTGACTACGGCCGCTGCAGGTCTTATTTGTATGTTGTGATAAGGTAGGGTAGCAGTCCTGTGTTTTGAGGCACCGGTGTTTTGTTGTTTTAACTTTTACCTCAGTAAAAGCAAACTTTCCATATAGATCACTAATTGTTAGCTCTTAGCCGTTGTGCATGTTAGGTACGTATGGGCCGGTAACCAAAACCCATAAGAACCTGTTGGTACAGTGCAGTTTCAAACTCCAGGTAGAAGATTGGTATAATTGTTTGATGCGATTAAGTTCGAAATTTCAGCGCCATTTTGCCTGACACGTGATTTCATTTGGGAATGGTGAGGTGCACGATGTTGTGGTCCATCAAAATGCCCTATTGTCAGATGCCATTGCCACTGAAAATTTGATCTCCTACCAGTTATTTCCCACACACAGGATAGTGCTGGAATTACGTATTATTCGGTCCCTGTAGAAAAGGATTCTCAAGTGGGCCTTAAAAGGATTTCCTCAGATTTCATTTCACGTGTAATCCAAATTAACTCCGGGGAAGAAGCCGATGAAGCGACCAGCGAACGTACAGCCACTGTAGCCTCGGCATGCAGGGGGGGGGGACATGTTATCGATGATCCTGGTTCGAAACAGGATCAGAGGTATGCCCGGCGGATAGATAAGCAAAATTGCATTCCGAAGAATTAATTAATTTAGGGTTTCCAGCGAAAAGAATACCATTTTGTATACTATACACCTATATTGGTACATTGGGAGGGTGCAGACCTCAAGGTTGTTGTGAAGTTCATGACTGTTTGTCGCGCGGAGGGATTCGGCGTGCTCTTAACAAAGGGTTGTGACCGTATTGCTGCTTTGACCCGCTGTAAACAAAAAACATCCTCCGAAGCTTTCTGCCACATCACAGTGTGCCAGGACATAACGGACCCTTTGGTCGACGGGGTCGGTATACATGCAATTATAATAGACTTTTCCAAGGCTTTCGATTTAGTTCCTCAAAATCGGCTGATTACGAAACTGGTGGCCTCGGGCGTGGATTCGAGGGTAGTTGTTTGGGTAAGGGAATTCCTTGTAGGTCGTACACAGAGGGTCAGAGTAAGAGGGCAACTATCCAAAGAAGTCGAAGTAAGCTCAGGTGTGCCGCAAGGAGCGTTTTGGGCCCACTACTGTTTCAAGTGTACGTATATATTTGGAGGAACATCGACTCGAATATTAGACTCTTTGCTGACGACTAAAATATTTAGAAAAATCGCAAACACGACATAGAAAAGTCGCAGAAGGATCTGGACACCCTGGGGGAATGGGCGGTAGAAAATGGAATGAAAATCCTGGTAAAGCAAGGCGATAAGATTTAGGAGAGCTCGGCTTAAAAATCGACTGGGCTACTCCTTTGGTGCCCAAAAAATTCCGGAAGCGAGCAGTTATAAATACTTGGGAATAATCTTACGAAGCGATTTAAACTGGGTGGACCAAGTAAATTACATAGTGCAAAAAGCCTGGAAGGCATTTCACGTTGTAATGCGTGTTCTCAAAAAAGGAAATGGGAATTCAAAAAGTTTAGCCTACACGTCATTGGTGCGCCCTATTCTTGAATGTGGGGCTGCATGCTGGGAATCATGCGGAGGACAGATAAACGCGTTAGACCGAGTACAAACGAAAGCTGCTCAATTTACAAATCATACGAAGGATTCTGACTGGGAAACCTTGGCTCAGTGTAGGACGATAGCAGGCTTATGCGCACTTCTTAAAGCGTACTCTGGGGAACGGGCTTGGAAAGCTATACGCGACAGGTTGCGAAGGCATTACTATTTGAGTAGGGTTGATTATGTTCGGAAAATTAGGGACAGGAAGCAAAGAACGGATATCGGGAAATGTTCCTTTGTAAATAGGACCATTAAAAACTGGAACCAACTACCTGCAGAAGCGTTAGGGACTTACCCTTGTAAACCTAAAATTTTTAGAAACAGAGTTAGGTAAGCAATTATAAGCGGGGGAAGCGAAAGGAATAGAAGGGCGGCGAAAATCATCTAAAAGTGCAGTGAACTGAAGTGAGGTGAAGTGGAGCGGTAGGAAATTTAAAGGGGTTAAGCCAAATGAGAGAGTAGTGAAGTGTAGTTGGGTGAAGTTCAAATGAGGAGTGGTGTCGACAAGTATAGTGAAGTGTAGTGAAGTGAAACAGGTCTTAGGAACAGTGTGTCCATCATTATTAGAAGATAAACTGATCATATGAAGCTTGCTTCTTCTTTAATATTCTTGTGGTTCTGTTTGGTATCATTGTATATGTGTTTGTATGTTTTGTGGCTTCGATTTAATTTTCTAAATTATGTATTTTTATTTATGTTCATGTATTCTTATTGTTATGTGTGTTCCATTATAGGCATTGTTTCATTGTGTTCTGTATATTGTTTGTGTGTAAATGTGTACTGTGCTACTTCCACCGGGTGTCAACCCAATTGCAGTTAACAAATATATCATATATCATCAATTGGACATATGTTTTATGCTTGAATAGGGAAGTGGTTGTGAAGTTAGCCCAAACTGGGTTCGGGGGCAATTTTTGGCTGACGCGTGCGAGCAAGTTTAAGGAAAGACTGGGACGATAATAAAGAGGTGGTTGATAACATTTTCTTGCAGTGCCGGACACAACTGATTTATTTTTGACAATTGAAACTCCCGTTAATTGAATAACTGTGGCAATATCGGAATGGCCTAACCACAATTATTCTTTGTCTTTTTAGCTAGTCAGTAGACCTACACTTAACGTTTCCTATGACCACCAAACGTAATATTCCCTGTGTGGAGTTACTGCTCCCGACTATGAGATTTGGCCAGTTTTAATATGATTTCAGATTTCCTGATTCTAATTAAATCTACAAGGTCTTAACTGACCTAGGCCGTGTATATTGAAATAATTGTAAGTATTGAGCAATATGTATAGGGGCTAAAGACGCAGCATGTATGTAAATGCATAAACCGACAAAGACGTTGGCTTGCGATAACGAACATTTCCGCTTTCTCGTCAGAAAGGAACCCCCCCCCCCCCAACACACACAGTACTGTTCAATTCATATACCGAAGTCTGATCATGGACCCATTGATTCTCAGTCTTACATTATGTTGACTTAGATTTGTGCTGGAAGTGTTAATCACATTGGTATTCGACTTCGGATGCATTTTATTTTTACATTCGGTTGCTGTGAGTGGTATTTTCTCGTCCCTCATTTGCATGTCAGCCAATTGATGGAGATACGTGTAGCAGGTTCCGAATACGTATAGGATGGACTCCTGAGTTAGGCATTGATGCCCTTGACTCGCACGCCTTGTTGTAATCCCATGTCCCTGCTCGTACGTTAAAAATTGACGCCTTGACCCGTTCACATCTTCAAGAAATGAGCCCATTTATTAACTTCCATGTGTCATCGGTTACTTCAGAATAAATTATCGCCTGCGAAGGAAGAACACACTTATCACCGTGTTGGAAACGCTCGTATTCAAGAGGCATATCCCGGGACTGGCAGTGTTTCATTTCCGCGGAATGTGCTAGCCAGTTGCCGGATACTGACTGCAATTTGTGCTGCAATAACGAATGGAACCTCCAGAAGCGGTGGTCGCGAGCTTGGTCAGGTGCCCCATCTTGTATGCAACAAGGGGGATTCATTATCGTAATCAGAGTTCATAGCTGGGTTATAGCCTGAACCACATGAATTCACTCTACATCCTCCAACGTAAGTTTTAAGATCCATTTTAATATTATCCTCTCTTCTGCGCCCAATTTTGCTGCGTGGTCTCTGCGCTTGAGGTTTCGACAAACATGTTAGGCGCATTTTTTCGTCATGGCGTGGTATATGTTCCGACAGTAGGCCTACTGCCAATAACGTACATAAGGTGTCTCGGCGGGTGCGTGGGTCGGGGAGGGCGAAACGTCCAGAATACTGAAATTTATGGGTTTTTGCAGACTGATGAATTTCAGTACTGACCGAGGGCAGTATTTAAGCACATAATAAACTGTACACATATATGCAAGACTGTCCAGTTGATATCCAACTCCAAAACACTGGAACCTGATCGGCCGCAGCTTGACTGCCCCGCATTATTCGTGGCCACCATCTTACTGCGCTTTATTCAGGCAAGGAAAAATGTTATGATTTTATTTAAAAAAATTGCTCAATTCTGGGAGTGTATGCGCCGATTATTGAGCTGCGGGGACGCCTACTGCTTACCGACGCGCCTGTGTATGACGTTAGACTAATATCTTGTTGGAAGAGTTCAAGTCGTGCAGTTCGTGTGCTCCGCATAATCTCCGCACCACTTTGTTCCGAAACGCAGTTAATTTTGTTAATCCCAAGTTAATTTACTCGAAATTCAAGTAGCTAAATCACGATTTATCCATCTATTTCCTCAGAGATCACCTACAGATGTCTCCGAGCATAGGCGTAGGATTTTTGAAGAATATTAAGATATTTTTCTCCTTCGTTGTGCACACCGCTCATTTGCGACAAGGGTGTCACAACTCAGAATTTTGACATTTTTGAGTTATTGGTGTAGAAAGAAACGTTTGCAGATGCACTTTTAACAGGTTTAGTGTCATAACGCAGTTTGCAAAACTCGCCGCTGGAGAGCAGTTGTGTCGTCGTTGCACTCATAGAAGATTACAGCACTTCAAAACCTTTAAAAGTCTCTCCTGAAAAATCACACATTTTGAGTTGTGACACTGTTGTCACAAATGAGCGATTTGTCTGGCACGAACTTGCTAGGCCTGTTCCAGTTTCATATGTTCCCAGTCGTGTATGTATATTATTTGGTTTGTGTTAGGATTAGTTTTTGTTACATCAGACCCGGCCTGTCCATTGCGTGTTACATTGATCTGGTTGAATAATCGTGACATGTGTGTAATCATGATTACGCTTTGTAATGTAACAAAATCGGATTGTACTGTATATACACAAACACCTTATCTGGTGGTAGAACCTGTTCCGGTAAGATGCTGCATACAAATAACGAAGTATTCTCAAGTGAAATAAAAAATCATGCGTCACGTGAGGAAAGAGGACCTAGTGACTTATTACCCGGCGGGAGATCACAAAGCCCAGACAGACGAAAATTCCCCGAATGCCTACGGCGACGCCACCGTAACTCCTGTATAACAAAGTCAGGACAGTAGAAATATTTCTTCACTCCCAACCTGAATATGCTAAAGCCTACGAGGAGAGACCATAAATACGTTTGTGTCAATTTAAAAGTTGTATTTCCAGCAAGGAAATACTGTTACTCCCGTCTCCATAAATGGGGTCGCTAAATCTCCAAATCTGTCCATTCAAAACCGCAGCGCCAAAAGGAATGTAATTGTTTATTCACACCCTGTAAAATGTCGGCTTGCCTACATCCCTACAGGTAATAGTAGTTACCCTGTCGTTGGTCATCGAGCGTACCATAATGTATTCGCGCAGATGCGTGCATTGAAAATACTGTGCCATTTATGACGTTGGTGACAAGACTGGAAGACCGAGGGTCGATCCCCGGCAGGAGCAGAGTTCCTTGTGTGAAGCTAGCTCAGGCTTACTTTCAGCGGGTGTTGCCTCATGAGTACCGCCTTACTGTATTTCTTTAAGATCCATTTCAAAATTATCCTCACATCTACGTCTGGGTCTTCAAAGTGGTTTCGCTCTTTAGGTTACTTCACCACAACCCTGTTTTTTTCTCTTCGCCCCCTTAGTGCCTCGTGCTCTGACTGGCTCATTCTCCGTGATTTGATGACGCTAATAATACTGTATTTGGCGTGGAATACATATCTTGAACTTCTCTGTGTATTTTCTCAATCCTCCTGTTCCTTCCTGTTAGGGCCGCATATCTTCCTCTGCCTCCTATTCTCTAACACCTCACCCCGTGTTTTTCTCGTAATGTGGGAGACGGTGTTTCGCAACAATACAGCACAACATGCAATTTTATAAATTTTTTTATGTGAGTTTTATTCTAGCCACGTAGGAGAGCCGACGTACTTGTATTTTCACAGCTGAACGATTGGGCTGGTTACAGCATTATATACAGCCAGGACGGGCATGTTTTTCCCATCAACCGGCAAGCAAACAGTAAAGTCCTAGCGGGGAGAAATAAGAAATAAATGTTTTTTTTTTTTTAGTTTTTATAATGCCATTGGTAACAAGAGGAGTGGATACTAAGCTGGGTCGGACAGGAGAACAAGACCAGATGGACCAGATATTATCACACTCGAGAAGTCAAGGAAAAAAAAAAATGAGACTTTACATAAGCGTTTGGGAAGTCACATTCAAGAAAAGGCGCATTGAAGAACACAGCCACATATTTTAGGGCAAAATTTAAGACAAACGAACAAAGGCATAAAGGGGTACAAGCAAATGGAAGAAACATAAAGAAATGGAAAGACAGGAAAAAAATACGTAGTAGGTAGAAGAAATTATGTAAGAAAAATAATATTTTAATTTTTGGTTTGGAAGAGGTTAAGAATGAGAATTGTATGGATGCACTGGAAAAAGTAGTGAGATTCTGAAACTAGAAATCCGAGTTAGGAATAACAATAAAGTAATTACATAGTAAGAATGGGGAAAGGAAGAGAAAATAGGCCGATATTAATAAAATTTCCTACGTTTACACAGTACAAAAAAAACCGGTGGATACAAATATCAGTGTGGATGCATACTTCGGCCCAGAAACAAGAAAAATCAAGAGACCCGAAGGATGACAGGACAGGATATACTACCTTTGTGTAAAAGGAAAAATGGTGGTGAACGGAAAAACTTAGTATTATTCATTAAAAAAAATGCGGTTGAACGACAAACAATGAAACGGGACATCCCTCTGGGGCACACAAATGAAAGCTCGGCTACTACGATGCAGCAAACGATTCAGCAAAGAAAAGGAGTAAATGCCGAAGGCGAACCCAGTCAACGAGATAGAGGGAGAGAGAAATAAGGGAGAAAGGAAACACAAGAATCAGCATTTGTGGCATTGCCCAGAGGGAAGAAGAGGAACCAGGTGCAAGTAACAAGAGTGGATAGAAGAACGAACACAAACAAAACGACTATAAAAATGTGCGGAATGGTCCGGAAGTAGTACTCTTACCAGTTGGATCAATTAAACGAGTCGAACGTAGGCAACAGTATAACTTGCGCAGTTGGCGCAGCAAGGCCAGTGACACGTGCTCCACATAGCTTCAAGGGGAAGTGGCAAGTTTATTGAAGATAGGATTTTGGAACGTTGAAGATAAAGTAGGAAATAAGGATTTTGTTTATTGTTTAAACGAGCACGACATGTGCAGGGTGGCGGGAAGTTGGACAGGAGGTAGGTATATGGAATTGAGGCATATGGGAGTTGTGTGAAAGGAAACAGAAGATCGGCAGCCTTTGGTAGGAATCCAGCGGAGCTTAGCAGCATGCATTAGGGAGATCAGAAGAAAAGTTGTAGAGATCTCAGCAGTTGCAAAAGATGTGATGTGGTTAGTGGTGAAACAAAGTGATGGATTTCAGTATACTGGTGTATTGGTTCTGTATACAACCCGCCAAAATAATGAAGTGCTACAACCCACGTTTTTTGAATGGGTTGGAAGAAGATGTGCTGAAGGTAGGAGGAACAACCGCTAAAACTGAATTTGTAGTATTGTGTGGCTGTAACGCTAGGGATCGGTAACTCGCAAACTTGCCTCACATGTGGTACAGCTTTGATAGGACAGGATCAGTGATAAAGACTTCGAGAATGTGAATAATATAGACAAGTGAAGGTAAAAAGCCAGTAAAATTCTATGAAAGAAATGTGATCGCAGTACTGAACGGATGGTAGACGGGAAGTGACTTTTGTAAGTCAAATGGCTAAAAATACAAGCGATTACGCATTAGTGTCAAAGGAAGCCGTACCAGATTTGTAAAGTTGAGTCTGAGATTATGAGTGATCATATGCCATTGACAGTAATAATTGAAATTCAAGTACTGGATTAAAAGAAGGTAACGGTGAGATACTAAGGGAAAAGGAAACCAAGATTTTAGATAAATGCAAGTGGAGAGAAGACATTAGACAAGGTCAGTAGTGAAATGCGTTGTTTGAGAATGAAAATGAAAGAATAATATGGGTATATTTGCAAAGATTCTAGATCCAGTGTTACAGAGGGCAGGAGCCAACATGAAACAATACAGAAGAAAGGGTCAAATAAGTATTGGTTCGATGATCAGTGGAAAGTGGAAAGAAAATCATTGAGAGAAGCTCTACGAGCTGCCAGAAACAGGAATGACGACGCCAGTAGAGTGAAGTGCTGGCAGAGGAGGTGCGTGATTGGTAGACTACCAGAAGATAAAAGGGAGAAATGGCTAAATAGAGAGTAAGTGAAATTAAAATCGTATGGCGAAGTGGAAAGAAACTAAATGTTGTGGGGAGCCATTGGAAAAATGGTTCAGGAAAGAAAAATGAGGTGGACTGTACAACTTTGGTTAATTGTTTTCAGACTGTTTAAAAAATACAAGCCAGAATACCTAGTGGTAGAATAATGCTGCCACAGTGTTTGGTGGAATTAGATAAAGTTTTTGCAGTTCTAGAAATTGGAAAGAACCTAATGAAAATGAATAATTTTCCGGGTTCTGAATGGAATACTGGTAGCACTGTGGAAAACGTTCAGTAAAAATAAGAAAGAAATGGGAATCTTGATGGATATATTTCAGGCTTTAAATACGAATCGTCGTTTTCATTTTCGAACCATTTCGGATCATCTAGATTATAAAAACCGTCAGTTGTTGTACAGGGCAGAGTCGCTGGTTGTTCGAAGATCCGCACAAAAAACATAAATACACTGTGTGGGCAGAGGTAGAGTTTTTGAAAGTGAAACCTTGCAGTAGGTAAAATAACAAAGGTAATTAAAGTAAGTAAAAGTAATAAGGTTAATAAAATATTGGGAAAAAAATTTACCCTAAAGAATGGAAAATGGCTATAGTTTGTCCAGTCTGTAAAAATGAAGGAAAAGTAAAAGAAAGTAATTATTATAGAGGAGTTTCTTTACTGCCAGTGGCGGGAAAAATGTTTTCCAGTAGTTGGCTGCTAGACCGAATGGGGGTGGCCAGTGAGTAATAGGATGCTGTCGATGTTTCAGGTGGGATTTGTTTAAAACAGAATACTATAGATAGAATATTTGTAATCAGAACAACAGACAAGTGATTCAGAGAAAAAAGGGGCTGTATATACTGGTGCTTATAGATTTAAAAAAAAAATTCGATTCAATTAACAGAGAAGCCTTGTGATACTACAAAATGCGAATAAAAGAGATCAACGAGAAAATGGTGGTACATATAGAAAATGAATACGATGAAACATTTCTATGTAAAATGGGGGTGTAAGAATGTGACTGAACAAGTGGAACAGGAGATTGGTGTCAGATAGTGATACAGTGTTAGTCTGCTTAATATATTTATAGAGGACTTTTATCTCTCTTTGTATTACTGGATCATTCACCATCAACAGTGTACAAGTAAGGGATATAGCGGATAAAAATTGTAATAAATGGAATTCAAAATGCAGCCTTAATAAAACTAAAGTAATTGTATTCAGAAAACTAGGAAAACGTAAAAACATGGTGATGGTATGTGTATCGTCATAGAGGAGAATATAAAAGAATTATCTCTTTAGGGGTAAAGCTAGAAAGTTTGGGGGAATGGAGAAGACGGAGAGTGTCAAAGAGAAAGGCAAACAAAACTTAGTAGCAACCGACAACTGTTTAAGTGGAGTACCCGCTGTGAATGGATAAGCATTGAAACATGTATATGAGATGGTTTTTGAGTGGAGGACATTACATGTAGGTGAAATGTGGCTTGCGAAAGGGGGATGGAAAATTATTGATGAAACTCAGGGAAGATTTTGTGACGAAGTCATAAGAAGCCCAGTGAGCACAGCAAACGGAGCACCAGAATGGGAGTGTGGTAGAGAAGGTAGGAAAGGCAAAGATACTATGTATTGTAGTAAGATACCGGTACAGGAGTTTGTTAATGGGAAAAGAATTGCAAAAATGCTCATACGAATGGCAGGTAGGAAACCTGAGATGTGAAATTTGCGCATTAGGTCAAAGAAGTGAGTTGTACAAAATTGAGTTGTGATACATACGGTTAGGTAGTCGAGGGATTTGAAAGAAATACCTAGCGTCATACTGGAATCTAAAACAAGACTGTTAGAGATAACGTTATATTGATTGATGTAATTTGAATGAGAGGATAGGGTTACCGTGTTTTCGATTGGGGATTTGGAAACTACAAGGGAGAAGGAGAGAAGATGCTCTTTATGTACGGAAGACGAGATTGTGATACATGTGTGACTAAAATGTAGAGAGAGAGACATTGAGAGAACAGTTTTGATGATAAATGGCTGTACATAAATAATGAAATAGTACACAACAAAATAACTAGTTGTAACAAGGTCACAGGCTTGAAACATTTAGGTAAATGTTTATACCAATTGAAATGCAAGTGGGAAATTGAGTCAAAGAAACGGTACAAGGATTAGGGAAAATGAGAGGATGAATTATGAATAGAAATTCTTTATTAAACAGAAAAAAGTCAATGAGATTGGAACCTGTATAGATAAACTTTAGCCACTAGTATGTGTATTGGCAGAAAACACGTATTAACTATAACGTCTATAGATAGTACATGAAACTCATCACATAGATGTGAATTGTTTTGATGTCTTTAGTATGGTTTTAGCCGGAAACGAGAGACAAAAGGTTCTAGGGCGAGTGGTAGTGGGCGTTCACCGAATTTAATCTGCTCTTAATTGTTTGGTGCATGCAGTGTTGATTTGTTGGTTTCATTCCCAATGTATGAACTTTGCCGTCTCGTTTTCCTGTGATTCATTAGCTGTCTTTGTATGTACTGATTTTGTCTTGCATCTTGACAATGAAACGTAAACGTAAATTTTACGTACCTTTCACAGCATTTGCTTCTGGCCCACTCTCCGCAGCAATGACTTCCTATCGCTCTCCCCGTTATTACCTTAAGTAATGCTGGTAATTTTACGTTGGACACTTTAGGTAGGATGGTTGATTAAAACGAAAAGTAATTACCGGGGGCAGTGAGTTTTTTCCTCGTCGTGTTGAGTTTTTTTTCACAGGTCGGTATGTTCTGCGGGAGTACATTGGCCGGAGCGTGTTGCGTATGGTCCCGTGGTCTGTACTGCGTAGAGCTGTACGCCACACATGTAGTGCGGTGCCGGGGCGTTGTGTTTACACAAGCCTGCCGTTGTAATATCGTTTTAATTATTATTTCGTTTGTAGGACAAGACATTACGTTCTTAACCAGCTTGCGGTTGTACAGCTAGTCAAATCCCTTGCCTTTAAGGGAACTGGGAGTTTCGGTAGAGTACCATGTTCACATGTCTACCTGAATATGACGAATCAAATCTAAGTTTTCCCTTACTCATTAAAACGCATATTTAAAAATGCGTTGTATGCTGTGTCTTCCAGTAATCTCTTTCAGGTTTTCGGACTAGAGTTTAATATGACTGCAATTTCACTCATGATTGCTGCATGTCTCACGTGTGTTAACTGCCCCTGATCTGATCGCCTGGTATTATTAAATGTCTTACTTAATCTTAGTAATTAACCAACTTAATGCACATAATTTCGTTTTATAAGAAGTTTATTATATGCCTGTACATGTTTCGAGAACATAGTGCTCGAAACATGTACAGGCATATGATAAACTTATTACAAAACAAGATTTTGTGCATTAAGTTGGTTAAATACTAAGATTATACTGAGATGCACGGTCAGCAAAACATAAAAAAAGTCTTTAACTTAATTATCGAAGTAACAGTTGTGATGCGTTTTGTTTTTGGACTGAGGGGATGAAGTTTTATAATACGTGACTGTTGTCACCATGACACCTTGAAAGACACACCACTTTGCTGCATACACCGTGTACCGTACTTTTACAGCCCTGGTTGTCGCCCAGATCACGTTCTTGCAGTGCCTCAGGTTTACGTTCATTTGGTAACATGCGTAGACGAAAAGTTCCGCACAACGTTTTGATATTTCTAAATTATTTGATTAACCTGCGTTGGAAGGCGTCAGATGCATTATGAGGCTCGCTGTTCTGATAATTATTGTATTTCTTTTGCGTTAATGACACTGTCAGTAAGTCAAAGTAGGTATACAGGCATTCCCCAATTTACGCAGTAGTTACTGTGCGTTCCAGAAGATCTCGCGCGCAAATCGGAATTGAGTGTGCATTTGGTCAACTATGTATATATTTACAAAGCTGTCCAGTTGGAATCCACACTCCAACAAACTGTAACTTGATGGGCCGCTGTGAGATTATATCGCCGCCTGTGTTATCGCCCAACAGTATTGTTCCTCCACCATCGTCTCACTGCCCCCCCCCCCCCTTCTTTTTCGAGGAAGAGCTCGGAGCGCTTATAAAAAATGTTGTTTTCATTTTTTTGGGCTTTTTTAAAATTGTCTAAATCGGAAATACCGTAACTTGTAATTCTGT
>Ga0123352_10010541_pt1 | contig 14501 bp, 13 predicted proteins | sample TergutLab28metaG_FD_89700 | JGI IMG/M metagenome (GOLD analysis project Ga0123352, IMG submission 89700) | Labiotermes labralis P1 segment gut microbial communities from Petit-Saut dam, French Guiana - Lab288 P1 | ecosystem: Host-associated > Arthropoda: Insects > Digestive system > Gut ... | reverse complement strand
TATCAAAACTGTAGGCGATGCTGCAGAATATATTAAGAAAGCTTTAGGTGCATAAAATTTCATGAGTGACACATTACAAACACAATTAGGTTACGATTTTAAACGATCGGCATTATTACGCCAGGCAGTTACCCATACTTCATTTGTGCATGAACAAGGACTTGCTCCGGAAGAATCTAACGAGCGTTTAGAATTTTTAGGCGATGCAGTACTTGAGCTTTGTATGAGCGACTATTTATATCACAAGTATACAGGCCTTAGTGAAGGGGAGTTAACTCAAAGAAGAGCCAGTCTTGTTCGCGAAGAGACTTTGTCAGACATTGCCCGCACATTAAAACTTGGAAACTATTTGCTTTTGGGTCAGGGTGAGGCCAGAGAAAAAGGGCGGGAGAAGAACTCAATTCTTTCTGACGCGCTGGAATCTGTATTTGGTGCAATTTTTTTAGATGGCGGTATTGATGCCGTTCGCAATGTCATTGTTAATCTGTTTTCACCCATTGTGGAGAAAGTTATAAAGCAAGAAAAAGACAGTAAATCTGTTTTGCAGGAGTTGCTGCAAAAAAACAGCCGCAAAACGGCTGTTTACAAGATACTAGATGAAAGCGGACCGGCTCACAAAAGAGAGTTTAAGGCACAGGTTTTGCATGAGAATAAAGCCTTAGGTACCGGTGCCGGACGCAGCAAAAAGGAAGCGGAGCAAAATGCGGCAAAGGCCGCTCTTAAAATGTTACGAAAGTAATTCCGCCACTTCAAATAAATCCTTGCATACTAATGTAGCCATTTTGCGCGTTTTTTCCGATGGCTGCAAAATATCTGGAATTGCGACAACCTGCATGCCTGCTCTAAAGCCACCTTCTACCCCGGCGGCAGAATCTTCTAGTACAAGGCATTTTTCTGGTGAAATATTGCAAAGGCTTGCGGCCTTTAAAAATATAGCTGGGTTTGGTTTGCTTACAGGAATCTCATTTCCACCAACAATAACTTGAAAACGATGCGCTATGTTCGCCATTGTTAACTTATGTGTGGCCCTATCCTTATTTGTGGATGTGGCTACACATTTTTTTATGCCAAGCGCCTCAAGTTTGTCCAGTAAATGAAAGAGACCGGGTTTGATGGGCACGCCGTGGGTTTTCATATAATCGTCCATAAATGCGTAAGAAACGGTGTGACCTTTATCAAAGTCGAAACTTGGAAGATATTCTGCAGCTACTCTTTTACAGTTTTCTAAATTTGTGCCAAGCATCTTGTTAAAAACCTCGTTAAATAACTCTTTTGACATATTGGGCACTTGTTCTGCCACGGCAACTTCCCAGCCCTTGTTGGATAGAACCTCTGTATCTAGCATTGTGCCGTCCATGTCGAAGATTGCCAATTCAATATTTTTTAGCTTCATTTGAATTCTCCTTTTATAATGGGGCTCTGCCCCAGGCTGCATGGGCGAGCAGCAAATGTGATTTTCATTTGCGACCAGCCCAAACCCTCTCGCACGCAAGCGTGCTGGCCGGGCGGCCTGCCGCTTTGCGGCACCTGCTACGCAGGAGACTGCCCCGCCGCTCCGCCAGGCAAAGCCTGGCTACGCTTCCTCGCTGCGCTGCGGGTGTGCGCTGTGCGCACAAATAGTTTGCATATGTAACTTTACGCTACCTATGTGTAACCACCTTAGTTTAAGCCTTCTGTTGGTGAATGTAAAGCTAAAATCGGGAACAAATCGCATTTTCTTTCGTTATGGTATACAATAACCTCAGTGTTGACTTTGTAACACAATTGTAATATAGTATTTGTAATACAACTGTAACATTAATCTCGAGAGGAGGGATTGGCTTGAAACAAAGGCGCATTTTAACCGGCCTTGTGGTGGTTTTATTTTGTACGGCAATGCAAATCTCAAGTGTAAACGCGCAAGTACCGATGGATTTTCTCATTCACCAGTACAGAATTACGGTATCTGTACATTGTATGGATGAGACACTGCGGGATATGAGTCTATTGCCCGGGTTCGAACTATCGAGCCAAATTAACTTGGTGGATGGCAGAGGCCATGCAGTGCGAATGGTGCTTAACCGAGACTTGGATATAGCATTGGAGACAATTAGAGAATTTGGTGATGTAACGCATTTTCAGTCAAACGCCACCAGTGTTTTTGCTAGATGGTCTTTTCTTAGGGCAGAATCTGCGGTACGTAGCCATGAATATGACCGTCTTGTGGAATTGCTATACTCCGCCGATGGCATGAACGAATTTAACCAGATAGAGCGTCGCCTGCGGGAAGTTATTTCCTATCAGGAGAGAATTCAGGGACAACTTAATAGCCTGGAATTTGATATAGGCAGTGCGCAAATATCTATATTTTTAACACAGCTGCCACAATATGAAGAAACACCTGAGGATAGTGCGTACGGTCGTCTACGTCAAATTTCAAATGCTTTTTTTACATCAATGGAATACACTTTTATGATGCTGCAATTATTTGCACTATTTCTTGTTTATATAAGTTTGCCACTGGCGTTGGTGATTATTGTGCTGGTTGTGGTGCTGCGTGCCTACAGCCGTGCATCAAAAAGGCGAAAATTAATTGGTGTAAGTGAAGTAAGTGTTGACGAAACTATTTCTATGGAAATTGAAGAAACGCCAATTATAAAGGATGGTGAAAACAATGAGGAAAATTAGCATAATTGCAGGGGTGCTTTTAATATTGGTGCTAGCGGCCTGTAGTAGCGGAGATTTGGCGCCAGAGCCACCGACAGTACATGCGCCGGCTGCCGCTGCCGATAGTGATTTGGGTCGGGTTCGTATGGGCGTAGCAAATTACGCCTTTGGCGGAGGAACGGCCGTGGATGCAGATGTTATGGCAGAGACACTGGAAGTAGTGCCTCAAGAAGGGGGCGACTTTTCCACCATTCACCGCATGGTCATTCGTTCTGCAGATATGGGAATTGGCACATACAATTTTGACGAGACATTTACTGGTATCGAGGAGATAATAATAAATCGCGGCGGATTTATTGAAAGTTCTAACCAATGGTTAACTCGTGAGCCTCAAAGAACATCCGATGACACTGATCGCTTGCTTTGGCGTGCAGAATTTGTCCTTCGTGTGCCGGTTGGGCTTTTTGATACGGTAAATAGAGAACTTATTGCACTGGCTCAGGTACGGTATTTTAGCACAGCAAGCCAAGATGTAACGATGGAGTTTCACGATCTTGCCAGCCGTTTGCGCATACGAGAAGAGGAAAAGCGCCGTGTAGAGGCCATGCTGGAAGTTGCCGAAAATATGCGGGATATTTTAAATCTTGAAGCCCAATTAACTACTTTGCGTTTGGCAGTAGACGCTTACAACCGTCGTTTAACGGAAATAGACCAACTTGCAAGCTTTTCTACAATTGGGTTAATGGTGTACGAGCTGGTGGAATATGAAGATGGTTACTATCTTGCGGCTTATGATGATATGGATAGTTTTGGCACACGCATTGGCAGCGCTTTTTCTGCATCAATAGACTTTAGTGTGCTTGTTCTTACTGGTATTGCTACGTTTTTGGCATTTGTGGGCGTGCCGGTTGCTGTATTTGGGGGTATTGGGTATGTAATTTATCGGGTTATAAAAAAGATGGGAATTGCAAAACGAATAACTGATATACTTCGGAATTAGCGGTAATACCCTGTCTTTTATATATAAATTTAGGATGCCTTGTTAGATTTAATTAGCGAGGCATCCTTTTTTATTTGCAAAAATACACCTTTTAAAGTCAATAGTATTGCAAGAACACCTAATTTGGGTTATCATCAAAAAAACATGATGTCAAATTTGCTAAACCAGCCAAAGGAGGAGTTGTATAATGTACTGTGTTATAGTAGGGGATATAATTAATTCAACAAAAATTGATCCGGACATACGAAAGATGGTTACAACAGCTTTGCAAGATACCTTCGACCGAATTAATACGGACCATATAGGTTCGCTTATGGCAACTTTTGGCATGGTGCGCGGAGATGCATTTGTGGGAGTCGTGCTGTCACAGTGTCACGCACCAAAGATAGTACAGGACATAATAAAAGCAGCCTACAATGTAGAGAGAACAAAGATGCGTGTAAGTGTCACACTTGGACAACTGACTATAACAAGCGACGACCGTAATATAGTAGATGGTCCTGCGCTTCATACTGCATTTGCAAATTTGGAAAAACTGAAACAGCGTAAAAGCCATCATTGGCTGCAAGTGATGTTTGACATAGGGTCTCTTTCGCAACCACTTATAGACGGACATCTTGCACTTATGGCAGCCATAACCGAGGGTTGGACAGACAAGCAGCATGAAGTTGTGTGGGCAATGGAAAAGTATAATGGTAGGCAAAATGTTGTGGGCAAAATGTTGAGTATTCCGCCATCGGTGGTAAGTAAGCAGCTAAAAGCCGCAAATTATAAAGCATATCGAAAGGCTTGGGAAGGGTTAACGGATTATCTAATCGCTATGGATGGGTATGTCGTAGAAGATAAGCCCATGATCGAAAAAAGCTATGTGTCCTATTATAATGCGGGCCTACGCGAAGGGGATAATCAAAAAAATGCTACAGCCGCCTTATCTTATTTTCAAAAAGCACTTGAAATGGCAAAAAATAAGCTGGACAAAGATGACCAACTGCTTATTCCAATTTATAATAAATTAGCACGCACATCCCTCCAGGCTGAAAAATACGAAGACGCCGGTACATTCATAGATGCAGCTATGAACTTGCATGAAAAAATACCAAAGGAGCGATTGCTGTATAATGAAATTCCCGCAGTAGAATACGCGGCGACACTGCACAATATTGCATTGTATCATTACAAAACTCAAAATTATGAACAAGTTCCCTCTTATGCAGAAGAGGCGTTGACGTTGTATAAAGACAAATTACCATCTACCCATGAATATATAGAAGATGTTTTGCTGCTTTTGTCCTACCTAAAAAAATAGTACCTTAAACCTTCTCCCATACTCTGGCCGCAAGCACGGTCATATCATCTTTTGGTTTGCCTTCTCGTTTTATAGCTTCATCTAGCAAGTAATCTGCAACATCTTGAGGGTTGCTGTATTTGCAATTTTTTAGTATGTGCTTTATCCAATCACGTTCCTCTACGCCGCCAACGCTTGTTATGCCGTCGGTTGCCATTATTATAATATCGTCATGCTTCAAATTGCGTGTAGTGGTTTCTAGGTCAACATCATTTAACATTCCAATTGGCAGAGATGAGGAGCGGATGATTGAAACATTTCCGCTCCGCAGTACATATGCTTCTGCGGCGCCAATTTTTATAAATTCTGCTTGGCCTGTATATAGGTCTACAGAACAAATATCTAGGGTGGAGAAACTTTCCTCACTGCTTTTTAATACAAGTACGGTGTTTATCATGCGTACGGCAAGTTCTTTGTCAAAACCACTTTCGATAAAATCCTCCAAAAGGCCGACTGTTGCGGTGCTTTCCCGCCTTGCACGTTCGCCGCTTCCCATGCCGTCAGATAGTGCCAGAAGGCAGGAGCCGTTTCGCAGCATGGTTGCGGAATAACTGTCGCCGGAGCCTTTTCGGGCATTTTTCGCCCGGTGAGCTATGCCGTGAGTAATGCGAAGCTTTTGATCTTCTATAAACCGGACATGGCATATGCCGTTTCGTACTTCGCAATCTGTGCTTTCTATGCGCATTTTGCGCCTTAGCACAGAGTTTAAAACAGGAAGTATTTCTTTTGTGCAAGACTTTTTATTGTGGCAGGTGCGGTGGCTTATAGACACTTTGTATCTGCCGGAATTATCCTCTAGTACGACTACGCTTGCAACTTCCACTTTTTGCTTTAGGAGAGACATGATCATTTCTTCTTCAAGCCCTTCATGGAAGCGTAGTGACATATCAATTTCATCGGAAAGGCATTTTACAATGCCGGAAACACCGTGTAATTGCTGGCTGATTAACTCTCGGGTTTCGCTTATGCGGTTGTGCCAGCGCAGGTCATTTCTATATAAATTAAATACGGCGTTCAGTTCGCCAACTAAAAATTCTGGGTTTTTGCAATCGTTTCGGAATTTTTTGTGCATGTCTTCTGTCGTTGCGTTTCCTCGTTGGGAGCAGGCGTTTAGCATAGAAAATATTTGTTGATGGGTGTTATACAAATCGTCTTCCCAGCACCATTCTTGGTGAGGACAGCCGTTGCAGGCGCGTTCGGCAATATCGTCTATTAATAAGGTAATGTCATGCTTATTAAGTCCTGTTTTAGGTTCGGACAGGCCACTAAAGGTATCCGCTAGTTTTTCAAACGCAGATGAAAAGCTGTCTAAGCGGCGGGTGGTTTCTTCTTTTATTTTGTCCATGTAATCATCGGCACTGTCCAAAACGGGGTTAATTGCTGCCGCAACATTAAAATAAAAGGATTGGGGCGTTAGGGTAAATGCAAGGCCGCTTGCAATAATCGCGTAAACCATGGAAAATCCCATCCATGACCGGGCGAGAATAAACATTGCAATGCCACCTAAAGTGCCAACACCCGCAACAACGGCAGGTTTACCCCAGGTTTTGGCAAAACCGCCACCAAGCCCTGCAAATCCTAAAATTGCTGCCCAAGAGGAATCCCAATATCCCGCCAAATGTAAGAAAAAACCCATGAGCATACCAGCCGCTGCTGCCATAGATGGGCCACCCTTGTACGCAACAATACATAACACATACGCACAGAAAAAAATCCGCAAAGGCATTGCACCAACATAAATGTCGCTTGCCCCTGCAATGATTCCAGATAATACAATGGTTAGTGCCGTAATATCTTCTCCAGAAAGCAGCTTGGCACGCCGTTTGCGTCCTGTTAAAATTGTGTGTGCCCGCTTTAAAATTAATGTTAGCGCACCAGCTAGCACTGTTTCTAAAATTGTGACGGTAAATAAAAATGGACTCATGCCGTAAAAAAATGTAACAATTATTCCGGAAACTAACATTGCTCCTGCAGTTGCGGCTGCAATAAATGGCAGTTTTAACCACCCGCGAGCCGCTTCCCCAACAATTCGTGTACATAAAAAATAATAAATGCACAAAATACCAATTGCTAAAAGGTACCTTATTGTAAGTAGATTACCCAGGCGTGTTAAAAGTCCGAGAGTTAAAAAGATTGCAGTTAAGTAAAATCCTTTACTTGCACCTATAAATGCTGCAAGAAAAGGAAGTGATAATGGATTTATAAAGGTAAAGACCATGGCTCTTCCAATAAAAAAGCCAAATATCCCGACTAAAACAGAAGCGATATCGCTTTTATTTATGAGGGGTTTTATAACTTGCGGCTGGTCTTGCCGCAATGGTTTATTCCGATGCTTTTCCCTTGAGGTTCGTGAGGGATTGACAGTATTCATAAAATCACCACTTCTTTAGCTTGTCCAACAATTGTACTCATGTGTCGATGTGTGTTTTGTCAAAAATTGGGTGTAGAAAATAGAAAGTAGTGACGGCATTCGTCATTTTAGCCGTTGCAAAGCACGTAAGACATTGCGCTAAGGCATGCTTTATGATACCGTTGTCGTAGACAATGAATTTCAAGAGGAGTCGTGTTATGAAAAAAATATTAATAGGCATGATATTCATTTTTTTGAACTTTCATATAACTATTGGTTTTTCAAGGATTGGTCTTACTCCTAATTTTTTAGGATATTTCTTTATACTGCGCGGAATACTCGAGCTTGAATCATATAAGCGATTTTTAGAAATGAAACTCGCGGCAAAAATAATGATGGTGTATTTTGTATTCGATTATGTAAGGGTTTTACTTGGTGCTCAGTTGGTGGTTTTTCCACATGTTTTCCTGGAGAGTAGTCGGTTTGCTTTGTTGTTTAGGGTAAGTCCAAGAGCGATTCCATTTGTTATTTTCTTATTTATTTTATATAACATTATAATGGGTGTTAGAGAAATAGAACTTACTGAGCAGCGCAGCTTAAATTCCAAATATCTTTACTTATCATGGATACCTGTTGTAATATTTTCAATTGTGGATGTTTTGACGGTCTTTTCACCACGATTTGGTGTTGCCTCAACAGTTAGCGGAACAGTTTTTTTTATTTTATACCTTTTCATGTTTAACAAGACAAAAAGTATGTTCTATAATAGGCCTAAAACTAATGAATCAGAGTTTAGGTATCGCATAAAAACAAATCGCCTAGAAATAAGGCGATTTAAAAAGGAAGACGATGAATGCTACATTAAAATGATGACCAACCCTGCCGTAACAAAATACTTAGGCGATGGCAAGGATAAAACCGAAGAAGATGTGAGGAAGTGGCTTTCCAATGTTGAGATTGCGTGGGCGGAAAATGGCTTTGGTGTTCTTGCTGTTGTGGAAAGTGAAAGTGGCGATGTAATTGGATTTTGCGGGTTTTCACCTACGGAAGAGGGTAGAGAGTTTTTGTATGCTTTTGATCCTTCTGTATGGGGTAGGGGATATGCAACGGAAGCAGGTAGTGCAGTTTTGAAATATGCAAAAGATAAATTTAATTGGCCTCAAATTTATGCTTTTGCTAACACGGAGAATATAGCGTCTATTTCTGTGCTTATAAAACTTGGGTTTTCCAACGATGGGCAGGGTGAAGAATTTGTGTTGAAGGTATGATAATCTATTCGGTCAATTTTTTTGACATATAGTATCGATTATGTCCTTCCGGACAATCTTCTAAGGTGCCAAAAACAGTGTATCCAAGTTTTTCATATAATCCTCTTGCTTGAAAATCATAAGTGTCTAAGTGGGCGAGCTTGCAGCCCATTTTTATTGCAGTTTCTTCTACATCCTTTAGTAGTGCAGATGCGTAACCCTTATTTCGAAAATCTTCTTTAATCCATAATTTATCGATAAATAGAACATTCCAGCGATATATTAGTGATAAAATGCCTCCAACTACTTCATTGCCGTCTTTTATGCATCTATGAATGGATAGATATGGTGGTTCCTGTGTATAGGGCACCTTTGAATTGTTAAAATTGTTTAGCTGGTGATTGATATAATCTCCTTCTTCTTTTGTGGCGTCATGAATTTTAATTGTATCCACGGTAACCAATCCCTTCACATAACCCTTCAAAGTCTAAATAATCTTCTACAAATTGTTTATGCAGCAAGCTTTGTGGGATGAACTCGTTGTATTTGCCCCTAACCGCAATTTTTTCCGGCAGGGGTAAGTCATACATATCTGGCCTTGACTTTAATATATCATAAACAATTGCTTCAAGTTCGGCGGCTGTGCCATCAAATTGCACCTCCAAATAAGGAGATGTAAGCCATGGCAGGCGGTTTGAAATTTTTCTGTGGAGCAGTACATAATGTAATGTAAAAATCTGCCTTGTACCAACCCATGGAAATAGTGCGAATTTATTTTTGGCAATAGGTGTTATCAAATTTTGCAGTACGCCGGAATTTTTTGTAATGTAGCGAATTTCCTGTAAGCGTTCTGCACAGCGAGGGCTTAAATAAGGATGGACTTCTTCCCCGGCTAAGGTGCTTTGCATTTTTTTTACAAGCACTGTGTGCAGGTCCAATTCAAATTTAACATCCCAATCTACTAGGGAAATGCCTGGGACTTGTTTTACAAACAAGGTTTTGCTTTTTACGTTAATGTCAACAGTTTCCCATGTTAAGCCGGCAAGGGCAAAGCGTATGCCTATGGGATAAAATTTATCTACGGTGCCAATTGTGCGATTTTCGTCTTTGACTAAAATTTCCTCCGGTGCTTCAAAAACCGAAAGGAATTTGTGGCTGTTAATTATCTTCTCGCCTTCCCGGCCTATAATTATGCCGCCTCGCTCGGTGCGCTCTAGTTGTCCGATTTTTATTAGGTGAGAAAGCAATAAGCGGTAGTCGTCTTGTGGAATTTGCACAAAGCTTCCTAAAGTTAGCATGGCTTCTGCAAGCCCTGCGGGAGAAAGCTCTCCACAGCTTTTTAAATGGCTCATTGTTTGATGATACAGTAAATTGTATGGGTGGTGGAGTGGGTAAATCGGCTCAATCCAGTGGCTGCGAGTGTACAGTTCTATTATGGCAATTGTGCGGATAAACTCCCAGTTTATAGGGCCAAGTGTGTCATCGGTGTTTATGTTAATATTTTCTACAAAGGTAAAAAGAATCTGCGGTACTTGCCCACGCCGTCCACACCGTCCAAGACGTTGTGCAAAGCTTGCAACACTTGAAGGTGCGCCAACTTGCACTGCTTGATCCAAAGATCCAATGTCTATGCCTAGTTCAAGGGTTACTGTTGCGCCGGTTACGATTTTGTCATCGTCGGATTTCATTTCGTCTTCGGTGGATTCTCGCAGAAGGGCGGAAACATTGCCATGGTGAACCCGATAAATATCCGGTGCTTTATTTCTAAGGGAAATTTCACGTAGGTTTGCCATTACAAATTCTATTTCTTCTCGGCTGTTGGCAAAAATTATGGTTTTTTTGTCAAGGGTCATTTTAAATAAGTATTCAAAATGTTCGCGGCTTCCCATATCTCCGTTTTTGGCCGTATTTACAACGAGGCCGTCATGGTTTTTTTCTTCTAAGTCGCGCTTATCGCTGTAATTTACAAATCGTTCAATATGCAGCCTTATACGCTTTTTGCCTTCATCTGTTGTGGGCGCAGCGCATGTTTTTCCTGTTCCGGTGTTAAGCCAATTTTTAGCAAGTTCTAAGTCTCCTAAAGTGGCCGAAAGGCCAATACGCCTGGGATTTATGCCAACTAATTTTTGCAGACGTTCTAATACACATAAGAGCTGAACGCCTCGTGAGCCGCGCATAAAATAATGCACTTCGTCAATTACCACAAAACGAAGGTCTGAAAACATGTTTAAGCATGCACCGCGCTTAGTGGTTATAAGGCTCTCCAAGGATTCTGGGGTTATTTGCAAAATGCCCTCGGGGTTTTTTACAAGCTCGTCCTTTTTTGTTTGAGACGCATCTCCATGCCAGCGCGTTACAGGTATGTGGGCATCTAACAAAAGTCCTTCAAGCCGTTTGAATTGATCGTTTATAAGGGCCTTAAGGGGTGAAATGTATATGACTCCTACAGATTTCGAAGGGTTTTCATAAAGCTGTGTAATTACAGGTAAAAAAGCGGCTTCGGTTTTACCCGATGCTGTGCCGGATGACAGCAGTAGATTGTCTTCTTTATCAAAAATTGCTTCTGCGGCAGCAATTTGTATGCCGCGCAGTTCTTCCCATTTATTTTGGTAAATATAGTCTTGAATAAATGGAGCATAGCGGTTAAAAATATCCATAAAGATACATCCTTACTGAAAAGAGATATGAAAAAACCCTTCCTAGCTTGAGGAAGGGTGTTGGATCACTGGTTCTTGATAATGTTTGGACTGTCAAAATAGAAATATGTTATAGCGTGGGTTGACAGAGCTTTAACACAAACCAAAAACTATGCGCGTTCCACGTTTGCGGCTTGTGGGCCTTTTGCACCTTGAACAACTTCGAAGCGAACTTCTTGGCCTTCTTCAAGCGTTTTGAAGCCTTCAGACTGAATTGCGGAGAAGTGTACGAAAACGTCATCTTCACCTTCGATGGAGATAAATCCATAACCTTTTTCAGCGTTGAACCATTTTACTGTGCCTGTCTTTTCCATGCTCTAAATCCTCCTACCCGACTTTTTGTGTCGGACATTAAAAATAAGTTCATCCTTTTGGGACGAGTTTCGTTCATATTACCATACATACCCTGATATGTCAAATATTTTTCGTCAATTTATCTCTTGATAAATAAACCTATTTTGCCTACAGTTTTTGCTGTATGAGATGCTTTATTTTTACGGGTTAGTAAATAAGTATTGAAAAATTTATTGTTAACGTATAATTTGTAAATTTTTTAGCAAAACTAAATATAAATAAAACTTTTAGGAGGAAGAAACATGCCAGAATTGAAGCAATCGGAACTAAATTGGATTCGCGAAGCAGTATCTGCCCACAATATGACTTCATGCAAGCTTAGCAGCTACGCAAGTCAAGTACAGGATCCACAGATTAAGCAAATGTTTACGAAAGCATCTACAGACGCAAAGCAAGCTGCACAAAATTTAATGCAAATGCTGTAAAAAATTTCCTAAAATTTAATGTTAGAAGGAGAAATGCAATAATGAATGAGAAAGATATCGTACTTGATGTGCTAGGCGGAGTAAAAGCCAGCCTTACAGGCTATGCAACATTTATTAGCGAAACATCAAACCCAACCCTTCGTCAAACTTTCCAACAAATGCGTGATGGGGATGAAAAATTCCAATACGATTTATACAAAATCGCTGCGCAAAAAGGTTATTATGCCGTTTCGCCACCGGCAGGATCTCAAGCAATTTCTAATGTAAAGACTGCTTTAAGCAGTTCACCCACTACAGTTTCTTAATTTTAAGTGCCTAGTGTGACTAGGCACTTGAAATTTTTTTTGCTGGAAAGACACAGGTCCATTCACGAAAATTCGGTGTTTGGGCCTTTTCTTTGGGCCCTGCTTAATATTTGTATGAATAATTCCAACATTTTTGTTGCAGATTTTGTTGATTGATGGTAAACTACGTGCGTTAACTGATAAATTTTCAGTTTACTAACACAGTTGGCCAAAGGAGGCCGTTCAGTTTATGAGCGAACATACAAGCACACAATCATTCCAAGAAATGTTGGATGAATCATTTGTAACACTAAGATCGGGAGAAATCGTAAAAAGTACTGTAGTAAGTGTATCTTCAAATGAAGTTATTGTTGACTTAGGCTATAAGTCCGATGGCATCATTACGCGTAGTGATTTTATAGATGATGCATCTGTAGATTTAACTACACTTGTAAAAGCCGGCGACGAAATTAACGTATGGGTTTTACGTGTTAATGATGGTGACGGCAACGTAGTTTGCTCTAAGCGTAAAGTTGATAGCCAGGCTAATTTGAAAAATTTACAAGCTGCGGCGGAAGATGGTACCCCACTGCGTGGTAAAGTTATAGATGTTGTAAAGGGCGGCTTAACGGTAAATATTCAAGGTTGCCGTGCTTTTGTGCCGGCATCTCAGGTATCTAACCGCTTTATAAAAGAGTTAGATGAGTTTAAGGGTAAGGAGTTTGACTTCCAAATTCTTGAATTTGAACAAGGCCGACGTTTGCGTGTAATCGCTGGCCGTCGTGATCTTGCTGCAAAAGAAGCTCAAGACCGTCATAATGAAGTTTTTGGTAAACTGGTCATAGGCCAGTACGTGGAAGGTACAGTGAGCCGAATTGTTGAATTTGGCGCATTTGTAGACCTCGGCGGTGTAGATGGGCTTATCCATGTAACTGAACTTTCATGGAGCCGTGTGCGTAAAGTAACCGATGTACTAAAAATTGGCGATAAAGTAAAAGCAATTGTAAAAGATTTCGATCCCGCAAAAGGCAAAATTTCTCTCTCTCTTAAAGATGAAAAAGACAACCCATGGGCAGGTATATTGGAAAAATATCCGGTTGACGCAATTGTGGAAGGTACAGTTGTACGCTTTGCACAGTTTGGTGCTTTTGTGCACCTTGAAGATGGCGTAGATGGTCTTGTTCATATTTCTCAAATTGCTGATAAGCGAGTTGAAAAACCCGCGGATGAACTTAATATCGGTGATGTTATTAGCGTAAAAATTGTATCTATAGATTTAGACAATCAAAAAATCAGCTTGTCTAAGCGTGCGGCAGATGCAATTTTAAATCCACCACCTATTGTTGATGAAAATTTTGAAGAAGAAGTTTTAGTGAATGTGGAAGCGTTTATAGCGAATGAAGCTTCAGATGTTGAGGAAGTTGTTGCTGAGGCGGATGAGATTCCAGCAAGTGAAGAACCTCTTGACACAGACACTATTGTTGAATAGAATAAATATATGAGTAAGCTGGGCAGTCGCGTGGGTATTAGCCCATGAGGAAAGTCCGAGCATCATGGGGCAGGATGCCAGATAACGTCTGGCGGAGGCGACTCTAGGGATAGTGCAACAGAAATAAACCGCCATATCGTTTGCTTTTGCAAAGGGTAGGTAAGGGTGGAAAGGTGCGGTAAAAGCGTACCGCTTTGTAGGCAACTACAAAGGCTATGTAAACCCCATTCGATGCAAGACTGATAAAGCAGCCCTAATAGGCAATAGGCGCCCCACCTAGCTTTGGTATGTCGCATGAGTTAGTAGGCGACTATTTTAACCCAGATTGATGGCTGTCCACGACAGAACTCGGCTTATAGGCTTGCTCATATTTTTTGTTGTTTTGTAATAGAATATAAAGTAACCGATTGGTTACTCATATTTGGAGATGTACTCAAGTGGCCGAAGAGGTTCCCCTGCTAAGGGAATAGGTCGGGAAACCGGCGCGGAGGTTCAAATCCCCTCATCTCCGATTCGAGAAAGCCCCGAAAACATTGTGTTTCCGGGGCTTTTTATATGGGGGCATTATTAAGCGCATTCGTCTTTGCAGCACTGTTGTGCTTGATTTCTTCTGTGACGTGTTCTTGAACATTCAATGTAAATGCATCCATTTTAAACTGATTTTT
>Ga0123352_10010539_pt1 | contig 14501 bp, 7 predicted proteins | sample TergutLab28metaG_FD_89700 | JGI IMG/M metagenome (GOLD analysis project Ga0123352, IMG submission 89700) | Labiotermes labralis P1 segment gut microbial communities from Petit-Saut dam, French Guiana - Lab288 P1 | ecosystem: Host-associated > Arthropoda: Insects > Digestive system > Gut ... | reverse complement strand
TGTATGTACGTACGTATGTGTGTATTTATGTACGTACGTATTTATGTATGTATGTTTTACGTATATATGTATGTATGTGTGTGTGTATGTATGTATGCGTATGTATGTACGTACGTACGTATGTATGTATGTATGTTAATTTAGTGATGCAATATTTTGAATGAAGTATGAACAACTATCCCAAGCATATGTTTCAGTGACAGAAGTGCCATACGTTTAAGGCTGTCCCAAAATATACAGCTATTTGAGAAAATGTAAGAAAATGATATTACTGTTGCAGGTTTCCGTTTTTGTATGTTATCGTATTGTCTCTCTATTCCTTCACGTCCTCGAAATTCCTCTTGCCATTCTTGGCGAAATTAATCTACCATTTTTTAAAAAAATAAATTGCGGTCTGTAACTGAATGTCTTCAATCCACCTCTTCCGCATGCCGACGCTCAATTTTCGACGGTGCATGCCATTTCTTCGCCGCACTGCCCTCACAATAGTGCTATAATAAAAACAGTGAACCCATACACGTGTTATGCACGTTTCAGGCTACGGATTTACAATCTTTCTTCAACGAAAAAGGTCCCTAAAATAATGTTTCATATCCTAGGAAACCGCACTTACGAGCACGTTTACAGGCTAGAAAAAGTTACAGCTGGCAGCGTAATTCAGTTTACTACCAAGTCATTGACACGAAAATTTGTGTTAAGAGCTGCTTCTTGCACAAGTCAGATTACACTGTAAGAAAAAGAAACGGGATTCATTCCCGTCTTTCGATTGATATTTAGAATTTTACAAGGTGCCGCAAAATTTCACAATTTTTAAGTTTTTATTCTACAGAGTGTTAGAAAATTCTCATCGTATAACAGAGATCTTATGGTCGATGGTAAGTTTTGTTATTACGTTTAAGATAACGTCTAATAAATTTCAAATTACAAGGTAACAACCCATTATTTCGGCCCCTTCTGTGTCACCTGAAATAGAGTCACTTATCCAAACTGCTAGAAACCTGAAACACCTAACACACCACGTAAGGGCCTCACTTCTTGTCATCAACCCCCACCTTATAACCAAAATTATGTAAGCCAGTTTGATAATGAAAGTAACAGTTCGCATTGAAAAACTTACAAGTTATTTTCCGCGCAGGTAAGAGACGTCGTGTGGATGGCTGACAAATTGTAGCCGTCGGAATGTAGCATGAAACAGTATGCACGCATGCAAAGAAGCATTTACGACTGGTCGGTAATTGAAGAAACAGGAATGCACCACGGTAGTTATTTTTATTCTATTCCGTGCACTCTGTATGACATCAGACATCTTTTAATACCAACTAAAAACTCTACCATCAGCCAATTATATAAAGGTAAACAAAATTTTAATAGTTACCCTCAAACACAAGAATAGTATATTAGTTATTAGTTTATTTACTATGGTGGCTACATGTTTCGGTCATTCGTGATCATCTTCAGGCCAATTCATAGAACTTTAAGTTACAGTCCGTGCATATTTATATGTTATGGGATTCCAAATTACTTACATTAAACCACACATAATTTTTTTAAATATGGACTGATTTTACCTTAAGTTTCTATAAGTTGGCTTGAAGATGGGCAAGAATGACCGCAACATGTAGCCACCATAATAAATAAACTAATAACTAATATACTATTGTTGTGTTTGACGGTAAATATTAACAATTTGTTTACCTTGTAAATTTAAACACAACGGGATGTCCTTTATAAAAACAATTATATAAACATATTTAATGTTAAAAAAGAATGTAACCATAAAGTTTTAGAATTGAGACAATACAGTAATACCATTATATGTTTTTATCCACTGTACACCACCAAGTGTTTCTAAAAAAACGTACAGCTGTGCCTTCATATATATATATATATGAAGGTATAGCTGTATATATATATATATATATATATAAAATGTACGTATGTTCCTGACATATAAGCTACAGAGCTGAACCCATAGGTAGCAATGTCATAGCAGTAGTTGGTTATTCAAACAATTGGCACAGTTTTTCTCTCTGATGATGGTACACAAGCACCCCAACACGTAAGAAACGTATGAAATGTGTGTAGGTAACAGACAACGTGCGTTTAGTTGGTATTAAAAGCGTATCTGGTGACACCACGGTAGGTGCACTGAACGCAGTCATGTTAGTAACTGACCAGAGAAAGTCAAAAGATAAACTGAACAAACATGGAAAGGTCTTAACAATGATCATATACGCAATGGAATTAAGACCTTCACAAAGCGTAATAACAATCGCCAGGCCCTTTTATCCCTTCCTATTCCAGTCTAATTCTAAAGAGCCTAAATTCATGCCTAACACAAAAATAGCGAGCCATATTCAACGTCTGTTTTTTCACTCGAATTTTAAGGACACACGTCATAACACGTATATATATTATACATATATAGCGAACCTAAAATATCTATTTGTCAGGGGCACGTGGTGACGCAGATCGTTGAGGCAATGCGCTACAAGCTGGAAAATCGATTCCTGATGATGTCATTGTCTTAATCCTACCGGCCACATTATGGTCTGGTGTCAATTCAGCCTCTAACAGAAATGAGTACCAGGAATATTTTCTAGGGTTTAAAGGCGGTCGGCACGTATGGCTGACGACCTTCCTTCCTTCATATGCCAACTGGCTGGAAATATGGGAGCCTCAATCTGCTGGAACCTTCAGGGCTTGCATAGGCCTGTAGAGGGATTCCATTATCTGTTTGTTAAAACCTTGGCTCAGGACATGTACAGGTGGAGGGCTCTTGTGAATACGGTAATGAACCTTCGAGTTCCATAAAATTTCGGAAATTTCTTGACTAGCTGAGAACCTGTTAGCTTCTCAAGAGCGAATGCGCTCCATGGAGTTAGTTAGTTAAATCCTTGATAAAAGGTGACAATTAGTTGGTTAGGTCAGCCTGCTATTACCTTTGTAACTGTTAAGTGTCCAACGTAAGGCATTTGGATACGATTTTCCAGCAGATTACTCGGACGAGTCCCGCTAGCAGACTGAAATGCAGTGAGAGGACACAATTACGCCATTATATAGGGTTATGAAACTGTGCGAAATCTCGCATATAGCGAGGAATTATTTCCACTAAGAGGCAGCTGGACGGGCACTGATGTGTCGAGCAGCTGCTGCCATCTGCAATAAGGATTTTGAAATTCTGACTGGGACAATAGTGTATCTTAGCAAAAGCCCAAATTAAAGCCACGATAGAGAAAAGACCGGCCGACACACTGCGGTTATGGGTCTGAGTGCTCTCGAGAGACAGCCTGGCATTCTGTGGGACACTATTACCTCAGCTGCATAACGGACAGCTGTATTACTTCAGAATGGGTGAAGTTATTGTTCGTACATAACAGCGATACTAAAATTCGGAAAACTATTTCTAACATTCGCTCCTTTTTGACACTAGCCACACTGCACAGCCAAGCGTAAGCTTATGACTGAACTGTCACGTTATAGAAAGTGAGATATTTTCAATTAAACGAAAGGAATATATCGTATCAAAAGGGTATCGTTTGGTAAACTTAAATTATTTCTGGGACAAAATATATTAGGTAGGATGATTGATAAGTAGGTCTCCTACCGAGTGGTGTCGCTAGTAATGGGAGGAAACGTTTGCGCATGCGTACGGTAGTCGATACCGTGTAGTATATTCGTGTTTAGTTTCAGTTCAATGTTCGAAGCCCTTAAGCAGTAGTGTTCGTTAGTAAGATGAGCGGAACATACAGAGTGTGATGATATATACGTAAGTGAGGAATCAATTATTCTCGGATATGACTTTGCGTCACCAAATAATCTGTTCCCGAAGTGTCGAATAAATAAGATCCTTCTTCTTCAAGGGTCTTTAGTTCGGACAATAGGAGTTACACAAATTTCCCAGTTCGCTGTTTATTACACACGTTACCGTTAGACGCCGTACAGGAGGGGATTCGAAATACGTCACCGAGTAATGCATAAATCTAGTACATATATTTCACTACTTTTAAATTTGATCATCCACATTAACATAAAATATTTCACACTAAGACGTGACCAAAATTTAAAACGTACAAATGAATTTGTCCCTGTCTAGACCACGAAGGCGTATTGGGGGCGTAAAATTGTAACTCATGACCATTCTTAACCCGAGAACTTGATGTGGGTGGGTGATCAACATCACACTATCGCTGCTGGGCACCAGAGCTGGTCTTAACGTTTTGAAAAAGTGAGAAATATTTTCCCTCTGTCGGGATTCGAAACCCGGTCCGTTCAACCTATAGCCTATTCGCTACACCGACTGAGATATGCCACCTTACTGATGAAAATGTATCAAGTTGACACTAATCGGAAAAAGGGATTTAGATGTTGTATCAATTTCTAGTCCAACAGCTACATTATTGTATTATTACTGCTATTTTATTCTATTGTTTACAAAATGCAATAGGCTACTGAAGTAATAATTCTTTATTCATATTCTTCTCAAATTCAGTCTCAGAGTTGCACACCGTCGGTATGTTTTGTAATTCTGACTCACAATATTTCACACATAATATTTGGATACAATACTTACAGCCCACTTCCGTCCCTAATTGTCACACACCTACCACCAATTATTCGGTATATTCCTTCCTCAGATAGAAAGATAAAGACAATATTAGCACTTCAGCTACGTTATTAATTTGCATTCTACAAAAATATTTCGTAAAAAAAAATTTAACCCATAGCAGGATCTATGACCAATCATTCCATAACCTTAAACTAAACGGCTTTGGTGTCGTTCCGCTTCACAAATTCACAAGCTTTACTGTTACAGCTGATTTTAAGAAATTTAAAAGCATGCCGGTAGGGTTTCCTCCAGTCTCAGACTAGGTAGGTTTTCACACTTTTTATAGGTCACGATGGCTCTTAGGGTGAGTAGAGGTATAGCTATACTCTTTCTAGGACCTCGGCACTCTAGATAGGGTGGGGGTCAGCCCCACGCCCCGACCGCCTATACCCCGGGAAAGACCTGGTAGCCATTGTACAGGAGGCTGGGTCGGTCCCAGGGCCGGTCTGGACGGGCGGAAAATCTCGGCCCCACCGGGATTCGATCCCGGACCGTCTAGCCCATAGTCAGTCGCTATATAGACTGAGCTACCCGGCCCACCAGTCTCAGACTATACATACACAATTTCATGAAAATCGGGTAACTTGTTCAAAAGTTTTGGTTGGAAAGCAAACACAAGTAACGTTGTGTCTCGTAAAGTTCCATTTTTCCTTTTTTTAGGAAGAAGCGCAAATTGCTGAAACAAGGATGATTTAACGCCTTCGCTCTTCTGGGACACAAAGGGGCGTAGGTTTGCAGCTGGTCATCGACGTTTCGGGGCGGCCTATCGATTCCATCTACAAAGGTCTTACTTGGATTACTTTACCCTTGACAATGGGAGCAACAAAATGTCCCAAAACGTCAGGAAGCAGCTAGCAACGTAGGCCGCACAACATCCCAGAAGAAAGACTTCCAACTACACAGCGGCGGAAGAATAAAATCTCGCTAGCATGAAACGTATTGATGGTACCTGAAATGTAAATCAAGAGAAAAAAAACCAGGCAGTCCACGGACCGTATAAAATAAAGCGTCCTTATCTCTTCGTGTTCTGTAGATAGGTTAGAGCAAGGATGACGGTTACTGTACAAGGTTTTAAAGAATTAAGAAGATTTCAATCAGAAGACTACAGCAAAACGACATCGAAGAAGTAACTAATTCTCTGTAGCGGAAGGACTAGACGCTACGCGAAGCCCAACTGCGGTAGGGGAAGTACCAATTAAGGCGGAGAAATTAACTGCTAGATCGATTCTGCAAGTGGGATATCAGTACTAGCTTAGTTGAAATTTAAGACTCGAACGGAAGATGGAAACAAATAAGCTCCCCTGCGGCAAACCTTTAGTTTTCCGAGGGATTACGTGGTGTACTCATGGGAATCTGTTTAGTCTATAGCCGTAAGTTAGAAGTTACTACACCGGTGACACGGGGCGTACTAAGCACTAGAAAAAGTAAATAAGAAACCCCATTTAATAAGAGTTCAGTAACAGTCAGATCACAGGGCATAAGGGACGTTTGGTCTACATGCTTTTTATCGCAATTTAGGCCTTTCTTTCATAATTACTAATGTTATCAGTCTGTGGCACTGTGTGTATTAAATTACGTTCAGTCTATATTTTTTCCCCCAGAATGCCATTCTCAATTTTGTACTCCCAAGAAACTTTATAAACTTTCGTAGTTTTTTCTAACGTGTGAGAAAGATCCCGTTTTATTCTTCTTCTACGGGTAAAAGGCAAAGCAGTCCCGTTACAGGCCCGCAAGGGCCCAGAGGGTTCCAGGAAGTTACGTTTCCCAGATTTCGTGACAACGGCACAGGATGGTGGTAAGGTTGTCAACCATACGCACCGGCCGCCTTTAACCCAGGAAATACTCCTGGTACTCATTTCTGTTGGAGGCTGAGTCGACCCCAGTGCCAATGTGCGATCAGAAGGATTTTATGTCAATGAAAAATCCACTAACACGAGCTTGGATCGAACCAGTGACCTTCCGATTTGTAGCACGGCACCTTAACCTTCTTCTACAGGAGTTACTAAAAATATCCTGTATTGACATTTGCAGCTTTAATTTGATACAGGGCATTCTATTGCGTTTTAAAACGATTAAACAAAAAATACCGCCCTCAAACATACCTATATTTACTATGTAACAATATACTATTACCAATAAGCTACATGTTTCGGCCCAAACGTTTCACCAACGGACTCTTTACAAAAACATAAAATACGAGTCAAGATACAAACGTTACATATTCGCCCTTTTCTCTGATATCTCACTTACGGGGCCTTTGCAATATGTCCTATATTTATCATAAGATAAGTATTTTACCACCAGAAGTGTTTTAAAGACTGCGTCAGATTTCACATTTAAAAAATATAAGTAAGATTCAAATCTTCCACTTCCCTTGCATGTTTATATAAATGGCCGAATCATGTACGTAACTGCTAATACTATATTGTTACATATTAAACATAACTGTTTTTGCAAGTTTCTCGTGTGTTCAGACGGACAGTCGTTATTATAGAGCATGCTTTGAAGATCATTTCCTTCTGTTTCCATTCCTTCCTTTGGTAAAGGACAGCTACACATCCTGTGTGTGCTAGCATGTTGCATGTAACTGCAAATTCAGTTCCTAAGGTTAGACAGTGCGTGTGAGAATATTATCTACAGAGGATCGAATAATGAGCTGGAAGATATGTAGAACAAAAAAGCCTTGACCCAACAAATTTTAAATAATCCAGGCGGCTTCCCAAATAAACTTACGAAAACAATAAAAATTCCCAGTAAGGACAATAGATATAAGGGCCAAAATTTTAACCTGAGCCCTTCAGTTTATAAAGTAGAAGTGTTATCAGCTCGACTAGGACGAATGTTTAAATAAATGACGAAATGTGTCGTGTAGTAAGGGGCGTTAGAATTATTATTACTTATAAAGTGGAAAAAGAACATTTACAGCTCTGAAAATTCCCATGCAGTGACTTCTCGTCTCTCCGGTAAAGGTGGGATGGAGGCAGTGTTAAAAGTTGGGAAGTAAATAAGGGAAGGGGATGGGTGACGGACTGTTTGGGTATGCAAAACAGAAAATACACTAGCACTGTGTTGGCTGAGCAGCATTAAGAAGAAATTTTGATAAAGACGAGAGGGCTAGGTTCGTGCAGAAATTTTGAAACTGTTCCTTTGGGACAGCTGAATGAAAAGCATGCAATGAAGCGTGGATCTTGGGTAGCAACTTTGCACCGCATGCTTCTCATGTAGCCCTCCAAAAAAACAAAACAAAAAAATTAAACTTTTCCGGTTAAAAGCAGCCCTCCCAACGTTAACAAAATTTCGTTATATTGCTTAGTTCGTTGATGCTCTTCGTTGAATTCGTATTTGCTCTTTTTTTTGGCCAATCGTAGCTTGTGATGAAAGGAACTTTCGTAATATTACACCTGGGTGTAGTTACAATAACCAATAAGAATTAACAGATTAAAACCAATTTTAAACAGGAATAGAATTTTCAAAAAAAAAAAAAACACAAGTTCTTGAAAGATTTCTAACGACAAATGTTTGCCCGTCTGCCTAAGAATTAATAGCTCTTTGGGTGTTCCGTCTTGCGATTCAATTTTCCTTCTTCCTATCCTTAGAGTTTCCTTGCTTCAAGACAGAATTGTGGAAGCAATCACCAGGGTTTTTGGCAGGTTTCGCTGATTGCCCGAATGGAAAGAACCGCGTTTGTTAGGTCAAGCGAGGTTGTCTTGGAAAGTCCATCTTACCCCCACTGTTCCCTCTTTTTTTGTGAACCTTAACACAGAATCAAAATGGTCTCTGATATTTCTACGTGAGACCGTCTTCTAAATCCCCAAGTGCTGATCAACACAAAGATGCCGCGCGTAATGTGCCCTGCAGGAACACGACACACAACCTGACAGCGCGCGACCAGTAGTGGAATGAAAGGCATCCCAAATGAACTACAGCAGCACTTCGGAACAGTTGTTATTAAGCGATTTTAGGATGGTTTAAATAAGTCTAATATAATCCTGTCCTATCTTAAGTTAGAACTATGATGCATATGCATTACATGAGTACGACAACACGGCTACAGCACAGGCTAATAAACGCACGTGTACTTATATTAGAGTTCCTATGAAGGAATGAATAAATGGTCAGGGTTTAGGTGGGGAAATCTGTGGAAAAGAGACCTCTTAGAAGATATAGGCCTAGATGTACAAATAATGTTACTCGTAGAACGAATCTTAAAAAAAATCAGTTGAAAGGTCGTGGAGTGGAATGATCTGGCTGAAGATACGGACAAGCGGCGGGCTCCTTCGTGTACCAAAAAATGCGAGGAATTTCTTGACTGCTGAGGAACTGAGCTGTACAGGACGGACTCCGCTTCATGGAAATAGATTAATTAGTCTAATTCCACGAAGCGGAGTCCATCCTTAATTAATTAATTAACTCTTATTTCGTGTGTCAGAGTGTTCAGTGGTTAAGGTATGAAGAGGGGGGGGGGGGCTCCAACGACGTCTGCCGACAAAGTTCTTCGGACTGTGATCCCACTGACATATTCTTCCTTAATTACATGCACGGAGCAGACATCCTGCTTCACACTTCAGGCCGCGGTCTCGTGATTTGTGACACTCTTTGATGTGATAGGCGGATATCAATGTTTTGGAGAAAGACGCTGCTTCCATCTTCAGGATGAGACAGTGATAGCTTCTATTGGACAAGAAGTTCCAACATTGTATTGAACCCTTACGACTTTATTCCACTCCCACTCTTTAAGACGCATTTTCATCGGTAGGTTAGGCACCCATCTATGGTTAGGTCTCTTAGTTGTCTCTTCATGTATTCAAATTCATATTTTGGAATATCTTTTCCCCCCTGTAAGTGCTACATATCCCGCACACCCCATATTTCTTCGCCCTCACATACGACGAGAACAAAAAATTATGATGCTGCTCATTACCTGTTATTCTATATGCTCCTGTTGCTTCATCTCTGTTATGTACAAATAATTTCCTCAGAATTTTGTTCCGTGTTGCTATCACTCTGTGTTCTGCCCTGTTGCTATGAGAGACCATGTTCCCCACTGGCCCTTTATAGACGGGACAATGTTAGTAAAACAAAAAATGCGACAAAGGAAAAAAGTCATCAACAACAAAGGCAAAGCGAAAAAAACCCTTTTTTAAAATGATATTCTGGGAGATTTGGCAGTTGATCATTCTTTCAGCTAAAGCCACTCTTTCATACTAGCCGAGCATATAGCATGTGACAGCAGGTTCGCTAACTAACTCCAAACGCCAAATAACTGTATGGAGAGGGGCAGATATCTCCTATGCGCGTAGGATAGTGAATTCCATCTTTTGTTGAAACGCCCAGAAACACGTCGAAGAGGACAGTGGTGCTCTTGAACAATAAACTGCCGCATATCACCGAGAAAATGGTACTCAGGTAGCTACACACTGTCAAAAATGCCACTTAACAGAGAAATTAGGGCACCCTCGCTTAACAAATTCAATGAAGTTGCAAAGAAGACAGGCGAAAAAAGCAGGACTGGGGTTGGGAGGGGGGGGGTGAAAAAGAATATGATTGTACTAGGATCAAGAGGCTGTAAAATAGAAAACAAAACACAGAACAAGTGCTAATAACTTAAAAATAAATGCATGATAGTTAATACAATATTCCAAGAATACTGTAAACCTATGATGAATACACGGGATGTTCACTGCAGAAAAACGTAGCGTTTGCAGACATATGCCAGAAATTACGTCATGCGACTCAGTAAATAAATAAAATAAATAAAAGTAAAGTCCTATATTCTCAACAGCTAGTAAGAAGTGCAGAGAGTAGCATATTTGTTACCTTTCAATTGGAAGCGGAAAACTTTCAACATATAAAAAAAGAAATGCACTCAACACAATACACTAAAATACAAGCCATAAAATAAAATTCATTTGTATCGACTCTTACATGTTTCGGCAGCGGAGTGCTACCCTCTGGGAGTGTAATATAACACATTCCCTGAAGAGGGCAACTCCAGTGATATCACGAATTGTATTTTGTGATTTGTGTTTTACTGTATTGTACTGAGTGAATTTGTTGATAGATTTGTTGAGTGTATGACGATAGAAAAGTTAATAAACACACTTTACTTCTCACATATTCAACACACATATGTTGAATATAGCGTAGCATTTACAATAAACAAGAATATTATTTTTAACACTGTACACAGCCTTGAATTAAAGAAGGAAAAATTAACATTAACGTCATGGGGTTAAGGAAAGAATTGTATTAAGTCAGGTAGGTCAGTGAAAAAAAAATGGAGTCAATCACCGGATCAGGTAAAAGACAAAGTATTGCAGTACGCAGAACTTACGGATAAAACTTTTAGAAGCCAACCTAGATTTTAAAAGTACCTACCTGATCGACCTAGCAGTTTTCGCCTCGAAACAAATTATCTGCTCATGTAAATTATCTATAATGTTAACTTGTCTAAATTACCATTCGTCATTTTGGAAGTGGAAACACGACTTACGTTATCAGCGAATGAAAGTAGCGCTAACGTTACTTTCTGCTCGGTAATGAACAACTCGTGAGCCTTTCTTTTATCGGAAGTTTGTTATGAATAATATAACCTAAGGAGATGTGAGAACTTTCATTATTCTTACGTGTGATAGCTTCAAAATGTTCCTGGAATTACTCTATTTCTGAGAGATACAAAAACAATACAGTCATTTAAGTTAAATTTGCTTCAAATTTATGCAAGTATACACTTCTAACAACTAGTGTGAAGGCGTTGGAAATATTTCTGGAAGCCATTTTGTGGAAGCCTTTTCAGTTCTTCCGTCGCATTCTTAAAAATGTCGGTAGCATCACAAAAGCGCCGTCCCTTCATTGCTGATTTCCGTCCAAGGAAAAGGTAAAAATCAGCTGCAGCCATGTCAGGTGGGTATGGAGGATGCTCCAGTGTTGTCACATTGTTCTTTCCTACGAAATCCTTGACCAAAATCAACCGGTGTGCTAAAGCACTGTTGATTCTCCATCTTTCGGGGCGTTTCCTTCTGACCGCATCCCTAAGGCGACGAAGAAGGTCAATGCGCTTTTTTGTATTCACGGTAGTAATTCCTGTAAATTATACCAGCGAGTTCCGGGAACTTCCTGAAGCTACTACGTATTTAAAATATATGGAATGCTAGTAACCACCCACCAGACTACATAGTTTCATAGTCTATAAGCCAGCAAATCTCATAGCTGATATATTGTACCTCCCTCGTGTCCCCCTCCCACTTCTTCTTCTTCTCTTCTCCTCCTCCTCCTCCTCCTTCTTCTTCTTCTTCTTCCTCTTCTTCTTCTTCTTCTTCCTCTTCTTCCTCTTCTTCTTCTTCTTCTTGTTTCACCCTCCGTGAATTGAGCTCACTCCTGTCCTTACCTTCCCACTACAATTTGAGCGGTCTCTTTTGGCGAATTGTCTATTATCTCTCTGATTTATAACGCAGTGAATGTCGCCTTTCATTCTGTTTAAGCAGGCTAAACGCTCTCTTCTGCAATAGTCTCCTCCACTGATGTGACTTAGTCATTACACACCCTTTTGTGAAATGTCGAGCCTAGCGAGACTGCGTTACGTCATAAAGACTGACATCTCAAAGCTTCCTCTACGGCAGCAGGGACACCGCTTCCGCCAGCACTTCTACCACCGCTACAATTGTGAAAAGAATCCTTAACCCCGGGGACAAAGGATCCTTACTACACAAATCTAACCCCTGTGTCTAGAAGCCTTTATCCTCAGCCATGTGTAGATTCGCTAAGTGCAGGGACGGGGGCACTGTTATTGGAATGTGACGTACTCATCGCCCACAAGGGTCTTGGACATGGATTATTCGCCTTCAATTGAAAAACTCGAGTAACTGCGAATAAATATTCGGGGACAGCCGACAAAGAAATTACCCATCAGCATGGCATTAAAAATTCCAAGGGTAACATACTGAACAATTTATTTGTAACCGCCTTGATCAGGGGCGTCCAATGTACTTTTAGTAGTGGGCCTCATGACCAGGTATCTACTTATATGTTTTTTCGTGCCCATGAACTTCTTACTGATGACAGTAGTAAGGCGCGATCGCGCAACGTAGAAAAGCATTATCACTTAGTATGAACATGTGTCTGTGTCCTCAGTTATCCAGCATGCAAAGCCCATGCAATGTTCTATATTTTCATCTCTGGGCTAGCTGGCTGTACCATATTTTTGCACATCCCACAACGGCATGATTTCCTTAAAAACAGGCATTCAACATTAAATGTGTGATTCTGATTATCTCCACAACTTCTGTCTGAAAAACTTCTCATACTAAGAAGAATCGGCGCGATATTGCTGTTAATGTGCACAGGTACTCACATAAAGTACCCGTTTTTTTTTCGTCGTATTCTAATAAAACTTGAATTTCACGACACATTTTTTAAATATAATCAAATACCAAAATTCATGAAAATCCGTCCAGTGGGAGCCGAGGTTTTCCATGCTGGCGGACAGACGAAGAAACGGGCATACGGATGGACAGACAGACAGACCGACATGACGAAGCAAATAATCGCTTTTCATAATTTTTGCGAAACCGCCTAAAAAGCAATTTTTAGCAGCAACGTAAATGAGGTTAGGAACATAGTTTAATCAACCATATTGTGTAAAACCTGCACAGTAATAGGCCTCGTGCCGGTCTTTCTGAACAATTTTGATCAAGTCCATGAGAATAATATCATTTAACATAATGAGATATTCGCTAATGACCTGCCAGGCCATGTATGCTAGCTAATGAGTGTACAAAATTTTTGCTAACAATCTCATACTGGCCGCATCCCGGGGTCAAGCAGGCTGCATGTTCGATAACCTGGACCCAGATTATTCATTTCAAAAATTATGAAGGGGGGGGGGGAAGTCTTCTGTTGTTTTGCACAGGTATAGAACGTACATTACCTCTAGGGATGGACATCATTTACAAATACTTAAAAACATACGGCTAAAGAAGATATACGGACTTTCGAAGAAATGAATCATTTATTGCATTGGCACATAAATAAAGACTGAAGATTCTTTCTGAAAAATTCGTTCTATATTTCACAAAAGTGTAGTAAAAGTGGCATCGATGGACTGGGAGGGGGGAAAGGATGACGGAAACAAATAATCATAAAAAATTTTTGTATACAACCCTCTACAGAAATCTATATTTGCAAGACTCGAGAAGGAGGCGGGAAATTATATGGTTAACCCCCATATGGGGACAACTGTAAGGATCATAGTCACATATAAGTGTCTGAAAAGCGTGTCGAATTTTAGCGGTGTTTAACTTCCCATTTGCTACCGTATTAGTAGTTGGTTACTTAATTACAGGGTTAACCTACGTAATTGCAGAGTTGACCTCATATAGAGAAACGTTGTTTCCTGTGCACTACTTCTCTTAATTCAAACTTTTAAGTAATTTTGAAACATCTGTAAGCGCAAAGAACTCAGTCTCTGTAATTCTCTTCCTGTTTCGAAGTTACAGTAAGTTTCGGACTACACTTTGGCATACACAACTGACTTTCACTGGCCCTTCTCCAGTTATTTTATCCATCCTCTTCAACTCTATTCGTAACAACAATAATTTCTCTCCTCAAACGCCTTCTTCACCTACACTGCAGAATCATAAAGTGTGAAAGATGCTTTTATTTATAAGCGAGGCATACAAATATCAGTTATTTTAAAATAAAGCATTACGGTCATGAGGTTCGTCATCTCCGCTGTTTTCTATGAAATATCTAATGTAGAGTGTGTGTACTTGTCTAACACAACTATATTTATTGGTAGAATATAAAGTATTTTCTACATAAGATACAACTACATGTTTAGGCGCTTGGTAATGGGCATCTTCAGGTTGTACATGAAATACTTATTAAGCAGTTA
>Ga0123352_10010538_pt1 | contig 14503 bp, 5 predicted proteins | sample TergutLab28metaG_FD_89700 | JGI IMG/M metagenome (GOLD analysis project Ga0123352, IMG submission 89700) | Labiotermes labralis P1 segment gut microbial communities from Petit-Saut dam, French Guiana - Lab288 P1 | ecosystem: Host-associated > Arthropoda: Insects > Digestive system > Gut ... | reverse complement strand
TTTTGGTTTGTTTTTGTTTTTTGGGAAGAGAGGTTTGTTAAAAAAAAAAAGGAAGGGGGTTTCAGCGGGGGGGGTGGTGGGGGGGGGGGGGAGGGGGGGGGTGTGGCAGGGTTTCTGACAGACAGGAAAAACATGATTTCATTCATTTTCTTTCTATTTAAATTCCATCATCTTCAAAAGCTAAGAATACTGACTGCTGTTTGTAGGGACGCGGAAATATGTGTGTCTTACTTTGTTCAAGTTCTATTAATAGCGTGGTTGTCTGCGAAGTTGTCTAACTAATGTGTACCCCCCCCCCTTATAGCCTAAATACACCCTCCACCAGGAACCAGGACTGTTAAAAAGAGGGAAGTGAGAAACAAACAGTGGCAAATATACAGTTGCCTGACGCACTCTATAACTGTAGAATTTGGCATTAAATTGGATTTCGAAGCGTAACAGACAAGAGCGAATTCCCATTCTGAATGCCCTTAAAACTGATGCGAGTCTGTGAATGTAAAAAAAAAAACTTCAAGGAATAAAGACTTATAATGTATAACACGTCCTATCTCCATCCCTAAGCAACGTGGCACAGAATAGAAGTGTTAGAAAGAACTGTGACGACATTAGAAACTAACGGGTTGTCAGTCAGTCCTTAGCTACCAATATTCCTTCTTAACCGGGTAACAAACTTCTCTGTACAGGGATAATTTCTCCAGCGCAAAGCAAATTTGCGACCTGTAATATTTGTCTGTTTTACCTGATATAGTGATTTAGTTATAAATGTTATTTTTCTGTTGTCACTGTTCACAAGGTCAGAAACTCGACCATCTGATTATGTCCTGCCTAATTAGACATCGAATTCTAAGCCCGAATGAAATAACTACTCTTCGGGATCTGCTATCCGAACACAAATCTCCCGGCTAGATCTTATGTTTATTGGACCTTGCATCATTGTAATAGTTGAAGAATAAAAGACCAACTTGATGTCACTTGTTACTTTATTTCACTTCTTTTGTACTCAACATGTTCCGGATATTAATATATCCATCGTCAGGAGCTTGCGACTGTGCTGTTGAATTACCACATCGGTCGTTTTGTTCTCGGTTCGTTGTGTGTTGGAGATTTGGTGTGGTTTGGGTTTGAGTAGTGTCCGTGTTGCAGGCTGAGCAGGCTGAAGCTTCAGCCTGCAACACGGACACTACTCAAACCCAACCGCACCAAATTTCCAACACACAACGAACCCAGAACAAAACGACCGATGTGGTAATTCAACAGCACAGTCGCACGTTCCTGATGATGGATATATTAATATCCGAAACATGTTGAGTACATAAGAAGTGAAATAAAGTAACAAGTGACAACAAGTTGGTATTTTATTCTTCAACTCCTGGCTAGAATTTTATGGAAGATTATAAAATGGCGATAATGAATTTAACTTCTCAAATTTTTAGGTATATTTTACTTATGATGGATTATATATGAGCCGAAACACGTAGCACCAACAATGCAACATTTTCTAAACATTAGCTGTGCTGTACAGCTCCGCTTTTATTCGCCTAATTATCTGCGCATTACAAGTAGCTTTCTCACCCCCAAATTTATTATATTTATTGCTATCATCACATCATCATTGATTTTTACTGCGAGGTGTATTCTTTTGTAAACGGACAGGGAATATATTTATGGATGGTGGCTTAGGCAAGACACATTGTATCATGTACACTTTTCACGCGAAGGGCTAGCCAAAGATTTTAGAAACCTGCTGTAACATAAACAATTACGAACAAACTTCAACTGGGTAACCGGAAAGCTGTTGGAACAGGGGGTGGTGAGGGGATGGATTCATGCAGTGACGATGATTGGATTGAGGGTTCCTATCCCTTCCACCCAACCCTCCTCCACTGAAAGAGGAGACCGGGCTCAAAAGCATTCAGATATAGAAACCCTACCGAGACGTCATCCCCCCATATAACGCGCCTGATTTGCTTATTATTGTTCTCGGCTGCACGATACAATGGAGCTTCTATAAGCAAAGGAGGTGATAAACAATAGCATAACAATGCATACAGACAGACGGCTTCGGAGGGGGTGGTTCCCATGTCCAATACAGAGGAAAGGGCGGTATGTTGTATTGTAGGTGGTAGGGTACTCATTAGGGGCATTTGAATAGATCTAGGCTATTGTATCAGGATCATACGACAATCTGAATTGCGAAAGAGACGGTAGCTTGATATGAATCTTAATTTCCGGTTTTCTTTGGTAATTAACTTTGAATTTATAATGAATAAGATTGAGTATGTTTGCCCTTAAGAAAGAAATATTGCAGCTCGACATATTTTAATAACTTGAAGTTGTAGTGCTGATCTGAGATAATTCTACTTAGAAGTAAGGCAAGATTTAGAAAGACTTAACCCTTGAAATTTCTGCAGTTATTCGGTAACTATTAGCGTTTGTATACGTCGGTCTTGTTTAAACGGTCCATTTCGAACATTATCTGGAAAAAAGGAAACAGTGGGCTTTCCTTAAATAGCACTCACCTACTGGTCTTTATACAGGAGGCTGTGCGTTTTTACTTTAGAGCAGAATTCAATTTTTATATTTATGTTGAACAAAATTCCAGCCTGAATGATTTAAAATTTTTAAGGGCAATATTCCGCTTAGGATATATTAATTAAATAGATGATAATGAGATGAAATTCGCTGTACTGGTGCTATACGTTAGAAGATTATATAACACGGGCATGCAGATCGGACAGCATAAGCAAGCACGTTAGGAAGCTTTGGAAGAAATACTGTTTGAAAGACTAAGAGAGTAACGCCTCCTGGAAGAATCGTTTCAAGTGGTAAGGTTTTGTTTTCAATAGAATAATTTTATAACTTGGGAGTATTTAAAATCACTATCATTTTGTCTAATGCGTTGTAAAGATAGTCACGAAAAGAAGGCGGTTATGATGTGATTCAATGTAGTTCCCTAGCATAAGCTGTGAGACGTTAAGGGAAACCACAAACCCTTCGCAAAGTGGAGCCGGCAGTCTGATCATTGAGTAAGTTTTGGTTAAATTGTTAAACACTCTGTTTTAATGGTTGTGAAATCTGTGGCTTGGCATCAGAACATTGTTTGATTAAGAAAATATGGCTAGTCGGGTAAGGAAAACTGAATCCCTGGAGTTCTATACTGTGCGAACGAAGGAAATCCCTTCCCAAACAGTTCGTAACTCTCAGGATGACTCTTTCTCAGTGACTACCGGAAGCGTCTAAGATGATTGTTCATTACGAGGGCTGTGGGTGTTGTTTGGGTGATGGGATAAACTTGAAGATAGGGGATGTTTCCGATACTACAGCGTGGCTGGACCTAACAGAGACAGGCTGGTGGAGGGAAGAAATGAGGAGGGAAGTAATTCCTCAACCTCAATACTGGGCTTTACTCACAGAGACGCCCAGCACTAATGAAAGAAGCGTCGCTCAGTAGGGAGTAGTCCAGGGGTTGGTTGGTTCAAGGGACGTCGTAAGGAGGAAAGGAACCCCAGGGGGCACCCTACTGTGATACCACATCCCAAAATCCCATCCCCTCGCCTACAGAACCTTCTAAAACCTTCTTTCTTTCCTGTACGCTTCCAGCAATCTCTCAGCTTTCGCAAAAGAACAGAGAAAGAAAAAAAAAGATGGATGTGTTTTTCCACCCCCACCCCCCGCTCACATCAAATCCCAAGCCGGATAGAAGGAAAAGAAAAGCAGGGTGAGATGAGGAGGTGGGGTAAGAAGGGCATGGACGTCGTGACGCTACCGACGCCAAAAAAGAAGAGGAATAAGACGAGGTGGAAGTTGCTTGTGAGAGGGAAGGAGGTTAGTTTGAAACCTCGCCATGATTGCTCGTCTCATTGCATGTGTTTTGGGTTGGCTCAGGTTTAGAGTTTGCCCGCACTGCGTGCACCAGTCCACTTGTGGTTCTGCTAAGAGTGCAATGTTATATGATGTTCGCTGTTAGTGACTGAGGTTTATTCTCACTACAAATTAATCGAATTCTTGAAAGTAACAACACATGGGAGAAAATGAGACATGTTTGTACAATTCTTGGCCACATTTCCAAAAACAGTTTTTATGTCATCCTACTTTTCAACAGTCTTAAATAATGCATTTATAACAGCTCGTAGCTTGTTACCACAAAGATAAATTTGGTAAAAATTTAAAATTATTTGCATAAAGTGAAGTTCCTATAAAGCTAGACTCGTTACACTCTTATAAACAGATACTCTGTCCGTGTATTTTAGAAAGGAAATTGTTTATTCTGTCACATAAAATAAGCCATGCACTGAAATCGTAGTGTGTTAAGACGCTAGACCGGCGATGACTTGAGCGGCTCGAACTCTTGCTCCCTCCTCGAAGGAGTTCCTATCCCTATTTGGGAAGAAAATAAGGATAGTCACTGACAGCAAATACCAATACATATTAAAAAAACTGCACAACAGAAGCCTTAATTAGAGAGGAAATGTCAGAATTGAAACAGTTACGTAAAGGATAATTGCACAGTTACTCCACCAGATCATTTACAACTGCAGTCACACAATCTAGGAGCAGGAGGTGTGGGGAACATATATCACGATCGAAGGAGATGCAAGACGAATTCAACTTTTTTAAATATATTTTCAGATTTTAATTTCGGATTTTGATAAAGTTAGTTCTTCCTTTCCTGTCTGTGGCAAATCATTTAAGACTCTATATGGTTCTAAGTCAGAGAAGCTAAATGACAAGGAAGCGAATACCTCCGAAATATTGATACAGGCGTTTGTTCCTGTACGGTATCTAAACAGAAAATTACCATGTGATACAACAATCAAGTCGGCGAACCTGAAGAGTGAAGGCGTTTCGGAGATATAGGACTATATAAAAGAATGGTATTAAGCCAATCTTAAAGCAAAAAGGTGTGAGTTTGGGGGACTAGATAACATTTACTTAGAATATCTTCAAATGGTGGGTATATGTGAAACTTTCGCGTACTGTAAGAGAAGATACAGTTTTTGATAGCTAAATGTCTTCGTTCCAGCAGTTACGTACTGCTCAAAGACATAACTGTAATCAGCCACATAGCTATTTACGTATCTGAGAAATTTGCTGGAAACTTCGGTCTGGTAGCGAAAAGGACATTCCAATTCTTCATCTCTGCCCCCCTATTAAATAAGTCAAATAGTTTCTGTTTCTATGTCGCTATATAATGAGGTCCCCGCGTCCCCGTTTGGAACTTGAATTGAGACCAGAATTTTTTGTCTAGAGCACGGGCGTCCAAACTTTTTATGGCAAAGTGCCACATCCGTCATTTTTCGCGGGCCGCACGTGAAAAAAATAATAATAAGCCCAATATTTCGGAATTTGATGGTTGGCCAGCTAGTGAAGGGTTACTCCATTATCGTAGAACCCAAAAGCACAGTACAGTGTTTAAAATAACCGTCTACAGAGAAGTTTTGCGAATTTACGGATTATTTCTTCTATATTCGTAGAGCAAACACAATAAGATGAGACGTCTCTTAGTTTATTTATTTCTGTAAGATGCTCAACATGTTTCAGACGGGTTTTCCGTCCATCATCAGGAGCTCAAAACTACACATCCAGCGTCAGGTATTTGTCAGACCAATACTGTTACCTGCTGCTAGACTGGCCGGGCCGGCTTGTTTCAACCTGTAAAACTTTGTCTGTTATTTAACAACACTCTCTCTCTCTCTGCTAATGCCAACTAAAATAAGCATGAATACAAAAGTTGAATTAAAAGCATATAATACAAAGCGGTCGTGGTCTCATCTCGGCTACATTCCAAAGTTGCCTGGACAGACTGAAAAATTCCAGTCGGGAGTGCCGAATGTTGGTCGAGGATCTAACCTTGGACTCTAGACTACAAAGGACTAGTGATAGACATTCGAAAGCATTATTTGTTTTAGTCTGTCTTCTTGTGAAGAATTTATATTAGTCATTCGTGGCAACTAATTCTTGGTGGAAACTGTACGTCTGCACCCCTGCTGGGGGGAAATTGGATTTTTCTTTCTCTCCAGTGTGTTGCTACTTGCTACCAAAACAACGGACGCGTCTAAGAAAAGATTTTTTTCAGCTTTAAGAAAAACAGATAGACAGGAGATTTGCTGGAGAGAGGGTTATGCATGGAGTGGCAAAATAAGCAGGAAGAAAGATAGGGCAATGTTTGATGACGGGAAAACAGCATTTCTAAATTAAGAGAAATATTTATTAGTGACATAATCATGTTATTAGCAAGTAGAAACACAAATCCGTTTCTCTCGCTAATGAAATTTAAACAAATGAGTTACATGCTGCTTGTATTGTATAAGCATTTTTATGTTTTGTTATGCTTCAAAGCTTCGAATATGGCGGGCTGTTAATGGAAGGGATTCTGAGAGACGAACAAGCTGGCATTATTATCAAACATTTTTGAGTGGGCGGATAAAAGGACATAATTTGCTGTCAGTCATATTGAATTTTTGTGACACCGTGCAAGTTCTATCGCTGTACAGCAGGACAATAATATGATTGACGTGAATTCCCCAAAAGGGGTTTACACGTTCTGTACATTATTATCAGCGTAATCACTATCGCAAAAAAGATATAGACGGACCCTTCCTACTACTATGTATTGGAATTAATCCCGAAACTTCGAGTTAAAACATTTTGAGAAGATATTTGACAATAGCGTCATTATTATTATTATTATTATTAGTAGTAGTAGTAGTAGTAGTAGTGGGTCGGGTAGTTCAGTCGGTATAGCAACTGACTACGGGCTGTATGTTCCGGGATCGAATTCCGGTGGGGTCGAGATTTTGCCGCCCGTCCAGACCGGCCCTGGGGCCCACCCAGCCTCCTGTAAAATGGGTACCGGGTCTTTCCCGGGGGTAAAGTGCGGCCGGGGCGTGCTGCTGACCACTCACCCATCCTAGTGCCGCTATACCTCTACCCACCCTCTGGGCCACACCGGGCCTGTAACGGGATCACTTTACTTTTACCTAGTAGTAGTTGTATTAGTAGTAGTAGTAGTAGTAGTAGGAAAGTAAAGTTCAATCTAGAGCAGGCCACAAAGGCCCAGAGGGGAAGTAGATGTATTGCTCTACTCTTTCTTCAACCTCTGCGCTAGATGTGTGTGGGTGGTCAACGCCACGCCCCGGACCCTTTACTCCCTGGAAAAACCCAGTACCCATTGTATAGGAGACTGGGTGGACCCCAGGGCCAGTTTGGACGGGTGCGGAAAATCTCGCCCCCCACCGGGATTCGATCTCCGGACTGCCCGGCCCGTAGCGAGTCACCATACCGACTGCGCTATCCCGGCCCGTAATAATAATAATAATAATGTACACTACCAGCCGCGCGTACGGGTGAGGATAGGGGGGTGTATAGGGTCTTGGTGGGGAACCGGGGGAAAGAGACCACTGGGGAGACCTAGGCGTAGATGGGTGAATACTATTAGGACGGATCTCCGGGAGGTGGGATGTGGGTATATGGACTGGATTGGGCTGGCCCAGGATAGAGACAGGTGGCGGACGCTTGTGGGTGCGGTAATGAACCTTGGGGTTCCGTGACATGCGGGGAATTTCTTGACTAGCTGCAAACCAGTTAGTTTCTCAAGAAGGACTCTGCACCATGGAGTGAGTGAGTAAGTACCAGCCGCGTGCCTGTACTATTCATGGATAATATTGGGTGTTTCTTTTCGTGTTTTACCGTGTTGCCCAATGCGTCGCCCGACCCTCCGCTAGAGTTGCGTCCTACGCCGCCTGTCGGGAAGGTTAACAATGGATAATAAGAGGTGGACAAGTGATCGCATTAATAATAACCTGTACAAAATCCAATCAAAATTCACGAGTGTGTCGGACCGGCACTTATCGATCCAGTAAAAAAACACCCTAATATTATGCCATACACCACGGTCTTTTTCATTATTCCTTTCTTTATTCTTAGATCAAACCAGGAATTAAGATCACCCATCGGAGTGCTGCTATTTGGTACTGCTCTGTTCTTGTGCATGTTCAATGCGCAACTCTTTCTTCAGCTTCAGCTCCTACCTCATAGAGAAGGTAGCCGATGTGCTTCTTTACCTTCCGCTGAAACACGTACCTTATATAAACTAAGCTTCTCTCTACCCCCTTTGTAAACACGGCAAGTGCTAATTTTTATTGATCGCAATCGGCCCGGTGGATTACTCTTGACTGTCGTGGATTACAATAAATTATTTATATTTAATCGAATATTATTAATAAATATCGACTATTATAGATCCGAGCGTGTCGGAATCATTCACACTAAGCTGATTTTACGTTACTAAATTATTATTGTCGTAATCATAATCGTCAAACAGCGAATGTTCTGCAAACACTAATGCAGACACTACCTTGGATGTGGTATTGGACTTACTGTTTTGTCAGATGGCGGTGGATACGCACGGCTTCCAGCACTTCTGAAATCCATTTTTTGACCCCTCTTTATCCATTTGTGGAGCTGGTGTGGCGTAGTGGTTGTAGCGACCAGCCTACAGGTTGGATAGTCCGTGGTTCAAATGCCGGTAGGGGAAAGACATTTTTCTTCTCTTCAAAGCGTCGAGCCTTCCATTAAATGTGTACCGTGGTTCTTTCCTGGGAGCAAACAAACGGGATGGGAGGTTAACCACCGACCTCCAGCTGCCACTGGGGTTAAGAATGAGAGCAGCTATACCTGGAAGGGAAAACATTGCCTTTTTTATGTTTACCTGTTTGGGTGCCAGTATGCGTTTGAACATTACACTACTTATGCATGGTTGAGGAAAGGAGACCAAATTGATTGCCCTGTTTTGATCTGCATTTCAGGTTAAAGATCCTAGTAGTATACGTAATCAAATTGTAGCTTCTATCCATGTAGTGGAACGAAAAGTATGTTTACATTCATCACTGTTGTGCAGTTGGCAGACGTGATTACTGCTACGATGGCTGCAGGTTCTGAGCTTGGTACGTAGACCGGCTATGTTGGCTCAGTGCTTTCGTCGTTCCATTCACGTCAGAATACAACACCGCGACAGTTCTAACGAACTGACTGGGTAACTAACTCTTCGAAGAACTACCTTCCTTACGAATCTCAAAGTCCTTCAACTAGTCGAGAAATTCCTTGCATTTTTGGAACCCGAAGTCTCATTACTGCCTGTATAACAGCCCGTTACTTCTTCCTATCCTGAGCCAGACCAACCCAATTCGTACCGTTCCAAACAATTTATTTAAGATTTATTTCAATATTGTACTCCCACCTACGCCTAGGTTTTGCAAGGTGTTCTACTTTCTTCAGTTTTGCCTAGCAAACCCTGCTGGCACGTCTCCTCCCCCGCACACGTGCCACATATTCCTCCTGTATCATTCTTCTTGGTTTGATCGCCCAAATAATACTTGGCGATGAGTACAGTTCAGTCCAATCCTTCTTACTTCTTTCCTCTTAGGCTCAAGTATCTTCCTTACTACAGAACACCCCCAGCTTATGTTCCTTCTCCAATGTGCGAGACCAAGTGTCGCTCACATAAACAGATTACAAATTTGTACTTTCTAATCTTGATATTCTTGAAAAGCAAATCAGGAATACAAAAAAAATCTGGACTGAAAAATGGCAAGAATGTCCTGTGCTTAAATTCTTGTTCATATCTTCATGACAGTAGTTGTAATTTGTTAGGGTTGTTTCTTAATATTTAAACTTTCCATAATATAAAAGTACTAACATCCATCTTGATGTTATAATTTGTCCTGCATTTTTTTCAAAAGACATGAACATATACTTAGTTTTCTCTGCTTTTATTCTAGACCATATTCCTTAGTCGCGTCTAATAACGCTCCTGTCTTGTTCGTCAGTGTTATTTTCTTTCGTCAAGTGAATTAAAATCATCACCACAAACCAGATACTGATGAGTCCCATTCAGCTTCGAACTCTCCTGGTTTACCTGAACCTTCCTCGACCTTCTTAACTCACCATTCAATTCACACCTTTATGGCTGACGTTAAGTCGTAGGTTTAATGTAATTCATTATTGTAAAATGGCATCTGTATAACTTTAGATTCTTACTGGGCGTGACGCCATGAAATCCAGTGCTTCGGAGGAAAATTAAGCCTCAATCCTCAGGTTAGATTATCGAAGGCCTGTAGCGTTTTCCCGTGTAGAGACAAGTGGTAATTATGTGAATTATCAACAGTGACATTAGGAAATTATGTATTTGCCGCACATTATATTTTTATGAATTGTATGATTGTCACAATAGACACAGATCTCTTGCCTAAAGAACAGTAACAGATTGGCCTTTCTAATGTAAATGCACTGCGTTCTCAGCCAGGTAGCCCATTCTGAATGAGATTATAAACCCCTTCTAGGAGACTGCTGTAATGTCGGCCATGACAGCTTTATTTCTTTTCTTTCTCGTTTTATCGTAGTACTGTTGTTCGCTCCTGTGTTCCCCCAGTCCTCACCGTATAGGAAATCTGTCTGGACTGCAGATTCAGTGTCGTAGCTGTGTAGGAGAGAAAAATATGTTGCCCTTTCAGGGAATCGAACTGTGTTTCGTCGTTTGTTCAGCTATTATCCTAGTGATCACACCAACAACCCATTATTGCTCCGTTGAAAAATCATCTCCAAATAAATTAGTTAACTAGATAGGGGTGTGTCACAACAGCTAAATTTCAAGTTCAAATGTCAGTGCCTTCCACCTCACCGTAAATTAAGGAATCACTGTAGTAAATACAGAAATCTGGACGTTTTTTCTGCGGATTATGAGGGAGCACTGACTCTTTCCAATATTTAGAAACCAGCAATATGTCATATTTTCTGTTCTGTGTCTACATATCCACCCACACTCTTGCTTAGGCTCTGAAAAATTCTTCATCATCACAAAGTATTTCTTCTCTCTGCATACTGTCTCCTATCTCTGGTGTTTTTTTGTGCCCCTTCGCTACTCGCTCATCCCTTGCCCAGAGAAACGCCATCACTTTATCTCTGCCCGTTTCCTCCCACCTCCCACCGTAGTGTCGCCCCATAGTGACGTTTGGTGGAAGAACCATTTATCATCCATCAGATGCTTTGTCTTGTGACATGTCAGGCTTCAGAGGGGGTGTTCGATGGGGTGAGGAGAGAGGGGGAGACCCCCCACGAGTAACCTCATAAATATGGCGTTCGTGTGCTCATGCGCACATCTTCTAAGTCTACATATGTTGTCATGTGGGTACATATAATGATAAATAAATATATATATATATATAATACAAAGCATATGTAGGTATCTATTTATCTAAGTGATCCATCATAAGACACACCTATGTACCTCCACAAAATATTATGGACGGACTACAGCAGGAACCTATTTGTCCAACTGTGGTTTATCTCAGGACTAAGACATCTCTTCCCTTTGTTTATTTGTTGTTTATATAGAGTAAGAGTTTTGGCGTCTTCTTGTCAGATTTTTATCTAAGGTAATGCTGATCCAAAAGTAAACTTAAACTTCACAGAACTGAAAGTGACACGCAAGGATTTTAAAATCTTAAGCACAAATAGAACTCCCCTGTTTCGAGAAAAGATGTCCTAGGTTGTAAAAACCACACCGATTTCGCTTATTCTAAAAACTATTCCATTGTCTTCAATGCACTCTGTGGGCGAAATGCCAGAATTCGAAAAGTTCAAGCAGGTGGTGCAACAGCATTCTTTATGTTTAAACAGTTAATTTGGCGTAGAACGTTTCTCACAATAATATATAGTGCAGCATATATGTAATACATCTTTCAAGGGCAGATGCACGATGGAATGAGATACGTGAGATATAGATGGAACTATAGAAATTTGATAGTCTAAAATGTTATAAACAGGTTGTTTAATTTATTGCAGAGTCGTTATCTGGAAGAGTCTAGAAAAGACATATGAAATCAGTGGCGACAATTAATCCGAAGTCTAGATCCAAAAATGTCTATAATGTTCAGTTTTGCGTCAAGAATTTACTGTTACTATCAATTCTTGCCCTCTCATATATATATATATACACACACACACACACACATATGCCTTCCTACTTACATAACAAGTCTTCAACAAGGTTACATGCAATTAAGCTAAGATATGAGATTGTAGAATTAGACGGTACCAACCTATTTATTTTCCTTGTAAGACACAACGTTGTCTCGTAATTTTAGGTGATAGTAAACAGAAATACGAAGAGCACGGATGTTCATAATCATTCTAGTGATAACTTAATACAGACCTACTTTAAATTATAAGGGTAGGAGAATTTAAGCTACCGAATGTATCGTTTAAAGAAAAATGACAGTGGAGAATGCCCATTAGACAAGAACAAAGATGGTTTTCTAAAAAAAAAAATGAAACTTCCTGCATGACAGAACATAAAACATAGATCAGAATCACCGGTACAGACAGCAGCTGAAATATCACGTGATAACTTTTGTGTTATACTCAGTATCAAAGGTTACTCTAACGTTGTTGGCTGGTCGGTAAAGGCAGATCGCAATCATGTCGTCCTCCGGCATTAACAATTTCCATACTCACTCACTAGTATATCATTATTCTAATAGGCTTCGATAGCAGCTTCTCGTAAACTAAATGACAGTTGGATCTAGCCTGTAATTTGGTGCTTAGAAGCTTCGCAATCCTACTCGATGTATCTTTCAGAAGTACAGTTCACCAAATAAATAAATTAAACCATCTTCTTTATAGTTTGTCGCTCACTTCCAATGCTAGTTTTCATGTATTTATGACGAAATTATTCTTTCTTCGCCTTGGTACTTAATAGCAGCACATTTAGATTTTCTATACGCCTCACGAAAACAAGCGTCTTGCAAGAAATCTTACAATGTCCTTATTTGTGATTATATGCAAGTTAAAAATGGGAGGCTCTGCTAAATATCTTTGTTATTACTTTAAGCCGTGGCATTGTATTGTGATAGTACTTATATATAACAATTATGGGAAGTTGTAAACGAAACATTTTTGTCTCGTAGCAACCCACAGAGAAAGAGGAGAAAGAAGGATGGGGGAAATCAGAAAGATTTGACTGTAAACAAGCAAGACGGTCGATTTTACTGCTTCTTGCTTCCTATGAAGTTATGTCAGGATGACTGAGAGAGGCGTTCGAGGATATGGACGTGGCTGCTTTCAAAATGCTATGCTAAACGTAACATGAAGGGACTGAAACAAGACCCACGCGAACCTCAACCAAGTGAGCCAGTCTCCAGGTCAATTTTACAAACTTGAACTTCTAGACTCTAAAACAGAAATGTCGACACTTCCCTTCCATGTCTGCTATTAGGCTTCATGTAATTATTGTCTGTGTCAAGGTAATGATTAATTATGGAGTAGGAAGAATTAACCTTCTTAAAGTTAAAAGCAAGTTACATTATACTATAGTGCGTAACTCACAGAAAACATCCATTTTTTCCCTTAGAAAACCAATCGTTAAATGCTGTGTACAGAAAAGATGAAATAAGGGCAGCGTATAAGATTACAGCTTGGGTAAATGCAGACATTTCTACTAGGATATTGTAAAATCTTATTTGGTTAAAACACTTTAAAAACATTCATTAGTCTCCAACATGTTTCGGTTGCTATTTTCAACCATCATCAGGGAGCCTCAAAGTTCTGCTAAAGTTACTTATTTGCGTTATATATATGGTGATAATGGTGTTGTGACAGCATGTCGTTTTATGTGGCTGATGTTTTCGGATATGTCATGACCGGTCCTCCCCTTGTCTGTCAGTGTCTTCGAGGCTCCCTGATGATGGTTGAAAAATAGCAACCGAAAACATGTTGGAGACTAATGAATGTTTTTAAAATGTTTTAACCAAATAAGGTTTTACAATATTTTAAAGACAAGGTGCATGAATGTACATTGATTCAACATGCACGGTGAAAAATTAAAAAAAAAAAAAATTCTACTAGGATTTCAAGAGGTATGTAGGATCCTGCAGGAATTCATTTCCCCTATTTGAACTGCAGCATCGCGTAAGATCATCACGACTGACTTAAAAAACGGACGATAAAAACATTGGTTCACTAAAACTGCTTCATGATTGTACTGTACAATTGTACTGTACAATTGAAATGGTCAAATACGTGCAACTGATATTCTCTGTTTTCTTAATTAGGCATTATGGCATAAACACTTGTGCAGGATTGGAAATAATTTCACCTATTTGTAAACTTGGCATTAGTTAAAGATAATTGGCTTGCTTTAAGCTCCCTTTGTTTTAACCGCAAGGACTGAAGCCGTGGAGCCTAGAGTGTAGAATGCATTATGGATCTCAATAGCAGTTTGAACGCGACGATGTTACAAAGAATGCTATGCCCATGCCGAGTGTAGAGCATTTCTGACAGTTTTATCAATTTTATATTATCGTGTTCCACAATGTTATTACATTGAAATTGATGCTAATGTTACCCTCACTATCAAGCTTTGTGTTCTGACGGTATGTAGCAGGTATGGTGGAGAAAGGACTTATATTGTCAATGTCGGTCATGGGTGCACATGGGTAGTAGGTCG
>Ga0123352_10010537_pt1 | contig 14503 bp, 7 predicted proteins | sample TergutLab28metaG_FD_89700 | JGI IMG/M metagenome (GOLD analysis project Ga0123352, IMG submission 89700) | Labiotermes labralis P1 segment gut microbial communities from Petit-Saut dam, French Guiana - Lab288 P1 | ecosystem: Host-associated > Arthropoda: Insects > Digestive system > Gut ... | reverse complement strand
TTTTACAATAAGTTTGTTTCATGCCTCTACATGTTTCGAGCACATGTGCTCGAAACATGTAGAGGCATGAAACAAACTTATTGTAAAACAAAAATTTTGTGCATCAAGTTGGTTAATTACTGAGATAAATTACATTGACAGGTTTACGGCTACAGGTCCCGGCTATATTTTATCTGTGTCTTTGTATTTTCATAAACTTATTTGATAATACTAATAAGACACAACAGTATATACAATACATACATTAAATGATTAATAATTTATAGTGTTTACTTAACATTAATAAGGTAAACAAATCAAGGAGAATGAAGTGGTTGTGCCAGGTTTATTAAAGCATCGCTTATTATGGTGAAATGTAAAGGGTGGTACAGAAAACTTATGATGGGGTTTAGTGGCGGGTTGTTAGACGGTTGTGCGTCTGTTGGTGCTACAGACAGTAGAGAGATTCTACACTGGCGGCAGGAATATTAATTGCTCAGACAGGACTATCTCTGCTCTATGGCTTACCGTAATCTGGACCCTGTAAAGGAAGGCAGTGGTTTACTGTGAAATGTCGGTAAAACTCTACCAGACTACACGGCGTCACATTCAAGAAAACTGCTATATTCTAGTTGGATGTTGTTGTACAACTTACCTGCTTTTTGGCTTTAGAGAAGTGAAGAATTTTGCGGACTAGTTACTCAGTTCTAATAACGAAAAAATGAATGCATATGAAAATTTGGTGGGTACTGTACAAAACTTAAAAATCTTCCATTTGTAACAGAAAAAAAGTGATGGGAAGGTGACATCGATAAGAAGCTTAAAAAAGTTTGTAGTCAGGATGTGAATTTGAACTGATATAGGGCAAGGATTGTTATTATTGTGTTGAACCCGCCCGTTCTATCAAGTTTGTATTACAAAATTACGCGAAGAAAGTGACGTTTTTAGGCGCTTTCGCAGAATTTCGAAAAGCGACTGTTAACATGTCATGTCTGTCCGTCTGACCGTCCGCATGGAACAACTGGGCTCCCACTGAACAGATTTTCATTAAATTTGATATTTGAGTTTTTTTTTTTCAAAATCTGTTGAGAAAAATCAATTTTAATTAAAATCTGACAAGAATAACGGGTCACATTTTGATCATATCTAGCTCAATTCTTCTTAGTATGAGAAATTTTCTATACATATTGCAGAGAAAATTGAAACAAACATTGCATGTTCGATAATTTTTTTTCGAAATTCTTGCTTTTTATGAGGTAGTGTGGAAAAATATCGTAAAGCCGGACAGGGAACAGATGAGAATATGGCGCATGTCCACTGAATGTTGGATACGTAAGGCTACAAACGCACACTCGGAATATGTGTTGTCTTTTCCACTGGAACAATGGATGCACGAACACGCCTCAGTATTACGTTATAAGTACAGTATATTTTCTGTCTTCTTATTATTCAGGTCTTAGACAATTTCCGTCCTTACATAAGTCTTTGGCCCACGTTGTGTGTTATAATTTAATTTCGGTTGAAGAAAATGATACAGACCAATTAAAATATGTCTTAGAAGTAAATTCAGATAATGCATCTCACGTTCTCGACAACAACCCTCCAAGCTTTTTTTTTATTTTATTTTGAATTTCATCTGTGCATAAGTACACGCGGTTTCACAGCATAGGTCTACCGTCCGTACTACAGGTTTTTCGTTAGTGTCATAGATGGGCTTCCAGAGGCTACAAGTTTTGAGTTAACAACAAAATTCATTCAACAGCGGAATTTTATGCTCACAAATTAGGAGTAGTATAAACAGTGATGTGAGAAAAAATGACTGTCATAAACGTGTAACTTAGTAAGGTTATATCAGCGAACTGTAGTTCATTTTGTCAGGCTATATGTATATGTATATATATATAATGTTCAAAGCAATGTAATTCATAGAGAATACTATCTAGCTGAAAATATTTTGGGTGTAGAGGCGCTGCGGACCCCAGTAATTACTGCCTGCACCAGAGCGTGACACCAGTACGTGTAAAGGATATAGAACTAAGTGGGAGCTTTTTGTATCCATCAGCGTAATATTTATCAAAGTCCTTTTTTCGTTGAACCGATTTCATATAGCCTCTAGCTATCAAAAATTAGTTCTAGCCTACGCTTTGACTTTTTTTTTTCCCGAAATGTTGGTTATTGATATTCTGTTTCCCTTCTGTAGTGCGATGGAATGCATAGTATTTATTGCCAGAAGCATCGTTGCAGCGGCTTTAATTTCATACAACTGAATAAATAATATATAATTTTTGGTTGAGAATTTAGGAGAAAATACCATTAATTTGAACGTAGGGGAAGTAAATTAAGATTTCCAAGTTTTGAGTTTTACGCAGCGGTATGGCTGAGGATTCCATTCTTCTGGGATATGACGCCGTGTCCATTGCTGACGTTTCGAGATATTGTAATGGCCCCATGTTCAAGGGTGGAATATCCAATTACAATATCTTCTTGGATTAAATATCCAAAAATGTCTTCTTGGATGTTATGACGCTTGAAGTTTAGAGCATCAAGCTGTCTCAAAATGTCGGAGCCCAATACCTAGTGACGGCGTCATATCTGCGATAAATGGAATTCTCCTTAGATCAGACTCTTTCATAACCCCGCTTTATAGTCTATAGAATATTGTCTACGTTCTCTATCAAATGTCGTGTGTTTGTTTCTTTTGTGAGCAGTAAATGTGTAAACGTTTACGTTTTAATGAATGATGGTCACAGGGGTGATAACTGATAGGCCATCTAGGGACGTAAACGTAGGGCGATGGATTGTCCTCCGCTTCTACTCGCCAGCATGAAATTCTGACAGAGCCAAATGCCTCAAGACCTTAAGACAGTAACAAAATAGCACTTACAGTTTCATATTTTTATGACGGTTGGGCTGTTAATCTGATTAAGTTCTCTACCTCGGGCTTTCGAATCAGGAGGAGTGTGAGACAAAACGGATTGTAGCACGACAGTAGAATGGATATTCGTGTGTAAACTGCATAACAAAGTTACGAAATTTTCAACCATCTTTATTGATTTAAACTACTGAAGTTCGCTTTGAATATTATTGCATTAATAACTCACATATTAGCGAATTGTGTGATGTTTCCAGTCGGGTGTATGCAGTTGCTGCCACAGGTAATCTTGAGCTAACGGCGTCGAAGAATTCCGCCCCATATTTTTCGGCCTACGTTTAGTTTCGCCCCTATGTTGGTGGTGGGACCGTGACAAATTAATTTTTTTTGACGTTTTGTTGACCGTGCATCTCAGTATATTTATCTCAGTATTTAACCAACTTGATGCACAAAATTTTTGTTTTACAATAAGGTTTATTTCATGCCTCTACATGTTTCGAGCACATGTGCTCATCATCAGGAGGTCAAAATTGCATCACACCTATAGGTGTGATGATACCAGAGGCTGTGTAATGCAATTTTGACGTCCTGATGATGAGCACATGTGTTAGAAACCTGTAGAGGCATGAAATAAAACTTATTGTAAAAAACATTTTGTGCATCAAGTTGGTTAAATATTGAGATAAATTAATTTGTGCCTAAAGCGTATGGCGTCACGGAAGATATTCGTTGTTAAGTTTTATGCAAAAAGCTAAGTAATATTCTAACACAATGAGGAAAGTTTCCCTGTACCAATTTCCTGCACCGAGCAGAGTTTTTACCAGTTGACACCCTCTCACGCGTTCTGGAAATTCCTGGCTCCTTCTGGAACCCGAAGTTTTGTTCGAGTTAGCAAGAGTTCGCAACTGGAACATATTCTGATCCACATCAATCCAGCCCCTACCCTCACATTATGTTCTCAACATAAATTGCAACACTGCCATTCAGTCTGTCCTTAGAGCTCACATGTTCGCCTTTCCTTCCAGGCGTCGTTCAAAACTGTGGACCCATTTGTCACGTTACCATGACTACTGTCTTCCGCATCTCATTTTCTAAATAACAGAATTAGAGCGATTATATCAGTATTTGGAAATAATGCCGTGCTGTTATTTGTGTATCAAATTTCGTAAACTCATTTAGCTGAAATTATCTGGATATTTTTATCCTTTGCAAGCGGTGAAGTTTGGAACGCACCACAGAAAATAGCGAAATTTCATGTCTCTCTAAACATATCCAGCACATTGACGCATCTCACTACATGACATTGATTATAGCTGTGTAAAACATAGCAATTGGCCAACTTATTTCACAAATTCTTGTTTTATAATGAGTTTATTATATCCCTCTACTTGTTTCGAGCACAAGAGTGTCCGAAACATGTAAAGGAATATAATAAACTTATTATAAACCAAGAATTTGTGCTTTAAGTTGGTCAATCGCAAAGATTATGCTGAGATGCACGATCAGCAAAACATCAAAATATTCTGTGTAATTTTCGCCTTGTGGAATAATCTACAACTCAAGCCAGGAAAACGTGTTTATGAAGCCAGGTAATGTGTTACAGTTTTTTACTCGTTGTTTTAAATCCGAAGGATACAGTTACTTGCCTTTTTTATTTTACTTTTCTTGGGGGTTCACTACGACACTCGATCAGCTGAACACTTTTACGTTGCTTCCCCTGTGTCCAGGCTAAGAACGACGTTCACTTTTAGGATACATAAACTCTTTTGCCAGAATGGGGTAATCTGTGTACTTTGAGTGCTTCTTAGACTGCCGAACAAAACTTACACAAGTTGGCTTTTAAGCTGAGTTACAACAAAAGCAAACAGAAACTTTATTCATGGGAAGGAATTTTTAGTGTTCATAGTATGAAATCAAGATAATGCAAAACTTTGTGGAAAGTCTTTGATATCAGCATATTTCTGGTTCAAATCTTAAGTGGCTTTTCCCATAAGGTTATTTCGCCTACTCTTACATCTAATTTTATACTATACTTTCAAAAGTTTTGTGAATTTAAAGTAGCCATTTATATTTTAATTGACCTCTTAGTGTGGAGATTTTTGTAAGATACAATAAGAGCTAAGAATTGTGTTGTAAGGACATTCATATTATGAATATGGGACAACAGTCAATTGCTTCGTTTTTCTCTGACAATTTAAAACTCGACCGTTTAATAATATTACTGAAATTCCTGGCTTCAAAAGCAGAGGCTGCATGAGAACGTATAATTCTGTCACCCTGAAGACAAGGGCAGAGCGTTCCTCTTAAAGGTCGGCGTCACATTACATTACTATTCAATATCAGTATCCAGGAAACTATCATCTGATAAGTATAGACACCGAAAGCCTGACGACCTGCTCTGTGTTACGCATCACAATCTGTTAATATTGTCTTCTGCTTTATTCGTAATCAATACGCTAATTTCTTGTAGTTTTTTAAATTCTCTACTCGACGGTATGTCTCCCTGCAGTGGATGAGGAATGGAGGAAGTTATTCAGTATAATTTACGAGGCACATTATGGAAAATTGAATTTGATCTAAAGGAGTATTATTACCCTTTCTAACGAAAAAAATAATGGCGTGCCATGGAAGCACCAATCGTGTGTTATATTACGAACAGTTTCCCACGTCCAACCAAACAGACAATCGTTTGTATGATGTGAATATATTAGGTATATCCTAGTCATTCTTCTTCTAAGTACATTTGAATTCTTCGTAAATTTCCTTCACATTCTGTTTTAATATTTTGCCACTTGTCAGAAATTGTGAGATCAAAAGAAAAAAATTTCCTTCATGTGTCCTTGTCTTTATTCTCCTCACACGATAACCCTGTTACAAAAATATGTATTTTTTTTTCGTTTGAATCAAAACTCCAGTTCTAACCCTTTTTTAATATATTAAGCCATCAGAATAGATAAAACATGCACCGGTAGAAGTTTCACATTTTACTATATGTCATATCGAAGAACGTGCTATATAATTTACGTTAGCTACTACAATTAGTAACTTTTCCTTTATAATTTTGCAGTACACCCACTAATATTAGACAGACCGTCCGTTTTTCCGAGCACAAGGAAGACCGAAAAAAAACTGGATGGAAGGTATAAGGAAGGCCATGAACGAAAGAAACCTAAATGAAGGCCAGTGGGAAGATAGGAAGCAGTGGAGTCTAGGTGTCGGACAACGTAGAACGACGTTTTGAAACCAATACACATACATACATGCAAATGGGTATAAACCTTTCTACGATGGTAACAGAGCATGGCACACTGAGATCGTACTACTATAGATTCAAAATCAAAGACGATCCGGAATGCGTGTGCAGAATGGGTCCACAGACCACTGACCACTTAATATGGGAATGTGCGTATCTACAAGAGCAAAGGGAGACTCTGAAGAACAGGATAAAGAAGGCAGTCGGAAATTGGCCCTTATCCAACTCGGACCTAACCAACAATTACACAAAATGGTTTCAAATGTTTGTGAATTCTATAAATTTTGACACTTTGTAGCACCCACAGAACAGGCTGACACATAAGGTAGGAATAGGCGTGCATTAGGACGAGATCTGTGTTTCGGAGCAAACAATCTGTAGTATATATATAGAAACATATAACGCAGGTTAAATACAAGCAATCTCTAGCATGTAGTATTGCCTTTTGTAATGGAACATGCTGTGAAATAAAGCTAATAAAAAAAATGCATACATACATACACACACCCACTAAACCTCATGTGCACAGCAGCAACCTACTCCTACATGTAACTCATTAAGAAAATGAAATAATTACTTCAATGAAATTGTAACTGATGATAAACATGCACTTTTAACGGGAAATATAAGAATTTTTGAATTATGAAATTCAACTAAAATAAATGTTGATATTAGTTATATGTAAAATACTCCACGAAATAAATGCGAGGACAAAGTTGTGACTATTTTATATTGCTGATTTATTCCATATGATTGAGAGTCTTAGGCTGCCGCAGTTTCATCTACTGGATCAGTCGGTCCTTTTATACAAGCATGTTGTAAACTACATTAGACGGCTTTAAAAGGGACTAAAATAAGGGCTGCGAAATTTTGATTGAGTGATTAATGATAAAGTGTATAAATGTAAGGTACAGGTGCAGTCAAAAACTGCACCTCTACCTTATATTTGCATTTGTTAACACAAGGTGGATGGGGGATGTCTCACCTCAAAGGTTGAAGTGCATAATTGGTAAGATAATTCTCCGGTCTTTAGAGCAAGAAGATTAGTTTTGATGAATTTAAAACGGGAGATCCTCATGAGAAGCAAGTTGAAAATTGCAAATCATCTCGACATTTTGTTTCAGACAAGAAAACCTATTAACCTTTTGGCGCCGGAATTATTTTTTAATTTTAGCACACCCTGTATATAAAATGTGAATAATACAGGAACCAAAATATGTTAGAATTATGAAACAAACTGCATTTTGAAGGGGAAAAAACGGAGAGTATATACCATGTTTAAAATATTCGGTACCTATATTTGTTGAATAAATATATAAGATGAAACTTTGGAGGTTAGTGGTGCGGTACGTCAACTGTAGTTGACGTTAGGCGTCTAAAGGTTAAACCTCTGTCCAGGTGACCGGTCACAGTACCTTTCAAAGACACGAGTTCTAGTCAGTTGCCCAACAGAAAAGGTAGAAATCCCCTAAAGTTTTCCTAGTATGCGAGATGTTGTGATTTATTAAAAATTCATATTACGTATCATGTACAATGCACTGATAATTTTATCTAAGAATACATTTTTATATATCTGTTTAAATTTATACTAGAGTTAGTCCGTTGTCTTAGCAGTCATCGCAACTTGTAGTCTGTCAATTCCGTCCAGTTTAGAGTTTAGCATGATTCTGCATGTGGACTGGTTCCTCGGGGTAACCCCCCTCCCCAATGTAACAGCCCATTAACATTGTTGTGGAAGAGAGAGCTTGTTCCGAGCTAACGAGTCTCAGCTTACAAGCAGTTCGCTCCAATAGCAGGGCAAGAAGTTTTCAGTATATGTTATAAATATGATTACACTGTCTTGATTATCATATTTATTACAAGATTAGGAAATGTGGAACATCGTCAGTCACAGTTGTGTTATGTTGTTATTCGTATGCAAAAAATAAGATGGGAATAACAGCAAAACACAGTTGTGATTGGCGGTGTTTTAATTTTCCTAATCCTGTTTTAAGATCCCAGCGAGACGTCCCGTATCAAATATCTTATTTATTCATCGTCTCTAATGTGGGTAGTAAATTATAGCGTAATTGTATGAGCATTGGCAATTTACACTCCAGTTTTCTTCTTCTAACGTCTGAAATGGCCTTACCCATGAAAGTGTGGTAAACCTGTGTACCATCTGCGTAATTTCAGGCTTCCGTCACGTTGTAATGAGATCTGCGCACTTTTGGGATTTTATGCAGCGTAGAATCCGAAAAGAGCTCAGATCTTGTCACACGATCTTTTGGAAAATTTGGATTAAAAAAAAAATCTGTCGGTATAGCGACTTGCTACGGTCTGGACGCTCCAGAGATCGAATCCCGATGTGGGCGAGATTTTGCACCCCCTTCCAGACCTGCCCTGGGACCCACCCACCCTCCTACACAATGGGTACTTGGGTTTTTCCGGGGGTAAAGCGACCGGGGTATGGCGCTAGCCACTCACCCCCATCTAGCGTCGGGATTAATGAATGAGTGGAGCTATACCTCTACTCCCATTCTGCTGCCGCCGTGGCAATTTGCACAGTAGATTTTATTTACCTCACGCAGGAAACCGTCCATCTCGAATGCAGAAATAGAGTTGTTAGTACCAGTTAGGGAAATATTTTTTGATAAGGGACTATCCCATTGTGTATTAGTAAGTACATAAGTGTGAACTGTATGAGTGCACACTTATATTGTACATTGTGTATGTTCTGCATTGGTCCGATGATGGCTGATTCACAGCCGACGCGTGAAGCCATGATGTAATTGATATTTCATCACTGTGTCGATTACATATGTTGTGTTTTAGACGGTAATATACATATAAATATATTTTGTTTTGTGGTGGTAATCATGCGCGGAACATATGTACATTGTGTGACACTGTTTCAAGTTCCGTATTGTTACAGTATGTTCTAAATATTTATTGTGGGTTTTGTAATGGTTAAATTGGTAATAAACTAAAAGTATATCAAATATTGTCTAGTAATTTAGTCTGTTAACATATAATTCTTTTCAGAATGTGGTGATTCGCAGCAATTAATTTCCTAATTGTCTGTTGACAATTCAGATGGAATTGGTAAATATTAAATCTTGCGACATTGAGGTTACCAGTTTTGCATGCCAAAATGAAACGCTCTGAATTGCACACTCATTTGCATGATTGTGATTTGCTGCCCCTAGGTAATAACCCGAATTTTTTCCTCATGACTCACGTGTTTGCCACTGTGGTAATTTTATTTTGTGCTTATTGTATTTTCCGGGTATTATGTCCGAACACTCCAGAAATATTAGATAGCGTAACATAATCATCCGCTCGTCCCTATGCAGCAACCACATCAACTCCCGAAAGGACTAAAGCAGCTTACAGTTTCAGAGACTTTACTACTACCACCCATTCTGGAGATTATTTTTGTGTAGTCCCTCCTAACCAATTTGAATTCAGATATTTGTAGTCGCATTTTGTGCAAACTTATGTGCCAATCACATTCACTTTTTGGATTATGTGGAGCAATTGTAGGACAGATATATTAGTCCGACGTATTTTAAATTTCTTGTAATAGAAGCCAACGAGATGCGCAATTCCTCAAATTTATTTTTGATAAGGACTCTGCATGTTTCGGACAGGTCTACTGTCCATCATCAGGAGTCTCAAAACTGTATACGCAGCGATAGGTATTTGTAAATTACAATTTAACCTCAGTGTTCATGTATATACATCAGTAATTTTACCCACCTTTAAAATTTCAGCATGACAAATAGCTATTGCTGCGTGTAAAGTGTTGAGACTGCTGATGATGGACAGTAGATCTGTCCAGAAAACGTAGAGTTCTTTATCAAAAATAAGTTTGAGAAATGGTGCATCTCGTTGGCTTTTATTATAAGAATATATCACGATGCACGGTCCTCTAAATGTCAAATTCGTATTTTAAAATATTTGGACCGTGTCACTTGCCAACTGCCATTTGGTCAGCGTTGATCCTTCTCGTGTCTTGGTTTATTTTAACAAGTCATTTAGAGGCGTTTTGTATTCGGAGAGCCTCTCTTAACTCTTTTACGCCTAACGACCCCTATAGGGGTCGTACCGCACCGCTAACCTCTAAAGTTGCATTTTATATATTTATTCAACAAATATAGGTACTGAATATTTTAAACATGGTATATACTCTCCGTCTTTTTCTCTTCAAAATGCAGTTTTTTTTCATAATTCTAATGTATTTGGTTCCTGTGTTATTCACATTTTATATTCAGGGTGTGGTTAAATTAAAAAAATAATTCCGGCGCCAAAAGGAGTCACTATATCCGTCTGTTTGTAGACGCTTCTGAACAGCAGTACGGAAAATTTGACGCTGAACAATTTTACCTGAAATTGGCCGGCCACATAAATATTTGTTACGGTGATCCAAAAACCAGGTATTGCTCCATGTGGTGGCCTGCGACAGAGGAGTACAGTTCAGAATTGAATTCTCAGTTTGTTTCAGTTCCAACAAATAAGCTACGTAGATTCATATGCTAATATCGTTGGAAGGAGATGCGAAAGGAAGCGATCGCTCCATGTTTGAAGATACTGTTGTAGAAGTGTCCGAACCCGGTTGTCACGCCGTCTAAGGTTTAGGTCTGTGGGCGCTCGGTTGCTGGGATGGCGAGTTCGAATCCTCTGAGGGAATTGATGCTCGTCTCTTTTGTCCGTTGTATGTCTATTGTGTATGTAGCGGCCTCTGCTACGAATTCATAAATCTTTCAGAGGAATCATAAATGGTGTGTGTGTGTTGGTGTGTATGTCATCTGGAAACGTCAAGAATGAAGCGGCTTAGCGCGATTTGGGTTATCGTGCGACCAAAAAGTCATAGCAGTGATGTGGAAAGGCTGAAGGACACTGAAATAAAAAGTAGCCCCAGGATAGCTTGTCTTCAATCTGAGATCAAATTTCGGGTCCTGCCGATTCTTTGAGGCGTACTAACGACTCGATCTGTATATTATATATTTTTATATATATATATATGTATATATATATATATATATATATATATATACACACAGAGATGAAGAGTGTAAATGATGCGTCCCTTGCCTCAATACAGGGACTGTTTCACAGCAACTTCCTTTATTGAGGTAACGTTTTAAATGTATGTGACGGTAAACAGCAGTGACAGTAGTCCAGGATGATGCAAACGGAAACAGAACTGCCAACAATAATATTGTCACAAAGCTGTAGGAATGGTGAGAATATGGTGGATCATTGTGACTGACTGCATGTATAATCAGCTGACCAAATGCACATTCCTACTGACCTAATGTGGGTGTGGTGTGCGCTGTTACAGATAGCCTAACATACAAAGCAAGTGTAGTGTGTAGACTGCATTCACGTTAGTATGGTTGCGTGCCCTGAAGGGGCCAGGGTGTGGTCTCTATGTACTTCCGACACACGAGACGAATTGCTAATAGATACCGTTCCCAGCTTCGCGGGGTCATTGTCAGGGGCGGACTGGTGCTTTTGTGCAGGCAGCGGCAAGGTTCCCCCTCCCTGAAGATTTCCGTCTTCTGGCACATGAAGCGGGGAAATTTGTTACATGTGTAGCGACGTCTCTGACCATCACTCTGCCGCCATCTACAGGTTAGTTTAACCATTTTACTTGGATTGCCCTGAGCATGGACAAAGTGGCTTATCAGAGATGTTGGTATCTTTTACAAATCTACACAGCATCTTCTTTTGTAAGACGGGAATTTTCATCAACACCGCTGTTGAAACCCCAAATTTCCCTTTCCTGTTTGTATTCTCTATTTAGCTAATAACAGAAAGCTGCTTTCAGCAAGGATTAAACGTCGCCAGTTAGCTGCGGGTACAAACAGTTATTCTGTTCGTTCACACGTGTCTGCCTGACACGCCTGTGATGCAGCTTGTGCCCTTGTGTTTATTGTCACATATTCTGTTTACATCTTGAACGTTTTATTCGTGTATTAAAAACACTGCACCCTTGATTATAACTAAAAACCCTGCGGTAGATTATCTAGATAGCTAATTGTCACTACATATGTGACGTATGATATTCAAATTTTTGTGACAGAACCGTCCACTACATATTATCCTGGGGCAGATTTATCCAGTTCTGAACTTCGCAGCCTATTTCAGATCTTCTTGACTAATATTCCCATCTATGTCAAGTTCTACAAGTGCTCGTTTATTATAGTTTTACCATCTTCTGTGCGAATTGTACATCATGTCATTTTATTTCATTAGCCCAACAATACCTTGTGGAAAGCTAGAGTTATGATATTCTCCTTTATGTAAATTTAACATTCTCCTTTCCAACCTCTACCCTTGATCAACATATTTCCTCATTACTCTCAAAAGAAGCTCAGTTTGCAACCTTCCTCAAGAAACATAGACCCAATTTTACATGCATGTAAAATATTAAAGTAAATTTTCAAACTTTCATGTCATTTTGGAATTTTATGAGGTCACTGAATTACCTTCTTGGCCGTGAAAATGACATTTCTTCAAAATTTTGGAAAATGTTTACAAAAGAACCACAGCGTAATACTCCAGAAAGCTTGAATCTTCACCAGTAACTCTGCGAGAACCTCAAATCGCGCAATTTAAATTCCCATAATTAAGTTATGGGGACTCATTTCAACATTCCTTTTTCCGAAACGAGATGATTTGTAAATTAAATTGAAAAATTTACTTTTTACTTCCATATTCGAGGATGAAGAAAATATCAGTAATGCGAGCAGTTAACGAGATATCGTCTGGTGGTTACATGAAGGAGGTTTCTAATTTAGCTGGGGTCGCTTTCCCTATACTTAACTTGATATCTGAGAGGTGAATAATTTGTGTAAAAGTACACTACGTTTTTGTGGAGCTGTAATGTAATTACAAAGAAGAGAAAGGCAGTTTTTTTCTCTGCTTATAGAAATGTAGAGATGAACAGTGTGTGTGTAGTCAGAACTGGGTGTGGTGACGCAGAGAAGTCCTTACAAAGACTAGAAGTTCTCTGTGCCTAATTAAATGGGCGTTATTTGATACATTCTTGCATCTTTTACAAACGCCCTACTTTTGTGAAAAATGTTCGTATTCATAGCCGGATAGCGCAGTCGGCATAGAAACTATGCTACGGGATGGAGGAGGCGGAGTTACACTTCCGGCTGACGCACAAGAGTGATCTGTCCCCCGAAATGACCACTCCTAATCTGGGGTTCACTCACCTTCATATTCAATGGACACAGGAGGATCCTTCCCCTCGGTAAAGCGGCCGGAATTTGAGGCTAACAACGTATCTCTCTCTAGTACCTAGGCGAAGAATGAGCGGAGCTATGAATGTATTCCCCCTGCGCCTTTACGAAATAAACGGGGACAAGGTTACAGTTTACTTGTCAATCGAGGCCAGTCATTTCAAGTCGAGTCCAGTCACTTCTTCACAGTTTATTTCAATTGAATGTTATTCGTCTATCTGTGTCTGTGTTTCCAAATCGGGCTCTTTTATTAAAGGTTTATGGATCAAAATATATGATTCCTCATTTACCTCATGCTTACTACAAGTTCTTCCCATCTAATTTGTACATACTTTTAACGATTATTCATTTGCGTCTAATGCCTAAGAAGTTACAGGCGAAACGATCACTGTGGCTCAGCAGTCAATGGTGTGTAACGTCTTGTATCTCCTGAACACTAGGAACGTGGATCCAATCCACATAAGATATATGAAGTTATTACTGAATTTTGTGTCTTTTCCCCTACGTACGTTTTATCGCTCGCCTGAAGAAATGTTGGCTGTCTACAAACAACATTCAGAACCCTGAAAAACGAACAGTGCTGAACTGTATGCGCCCGCAACTCTATACAGATGGAACATGATATGAACCCAGAGGCCAGTCTGACAGTGTAGGACGGGTGTGGCCAGGTCAGCCTCAGGGCGTGGTCCTGGTGAAGCTTGCTCAGGTTAACCTGACAGACGATCACTCCGCAGTAAGTAGTGTCGCCGTCACGGACAAATAGGCCCTTATTTACTGCGGCTCAGCTGCTGTTTTATGTTGCAACGGCTTTACGTCCTGACTTGCCGTCGTCGGTACGGAAGACGTCTGAGGCTTTATGTGAATGTGCCGCTTCACGCGCTGTTCGCACAAAATCAAACTACGCCATGTAATAGCCCTCCTTCGGAAGCTAACAGAGCACACTTTACTGCGATCACAAGAGCCGATCACCGACCATTATGCTCAGATCAATTCGGACCTACTTAGAATATTGTCTTGATATTTATCATAATATTATCCTTCAACTTGCGTCTAATAGATTTACAAGTAAAATCTTGAATTCAGGGTCTCCGAACAAAGTTTTCCCTCCCATGTTTCCTCTCTCTCTCTCTCTCTCTTTTTTTTTTTTTTTTTTTTTTTATT
>Ga0123352_10010536_pt1 | contig 14503 bp, 8 predicted proteins | sample TergutLab28metaG_FD_89700 | JGI IMG/M metagenome (GOLD analysis project Ga0123352, IMG submission 89700) | Labiotermes labralis P1 segment gut microbial communities from Petit-Saut dam, French Guiana - Lab288 P1 | ecosystem: Host-associated > Arthropoda: Insects > Digestive system > Gut ... | reverse complement strand
GGACGCCGCGGTCCGGGCGCAGCAGGCGGCGCAGCTCCTTCACGAAGCCGGCCTCGCCGTGGACGAAGACGTGCACGTCGCCGGGCGGGAACTCCAGGGCCGTGACCGCCTCCACGAGCGCCGCGCCGACCGGGCGCGACCCCCGGTGCAGCCACACCACCTCCGCGTCCGCGGCGGTCGGCAGCTTCTGCTCCTCCTCCGGCCCGGCGACCTCGACGAACACCTTCGCCGGTGCGCCGGCCGGCAGTTGCTCGACCGCGGCGGCCAGCGCCGGAAGGGCGCTCTCGTCCCCGGCGAGCAGGTGCCAGTCGGCCTTGGGGTCGGGCGCGTAGCCGCCGCCGGGGCCCTGGAACCACAGGCTGTCGCCGGGCCGCGCCCGCGCCGCCCATGGACCGGCGAGGCCCTCGTCGCCGTGGTGGACGAAATCCAGCGTCATCTCGCGGGTGTCGGGGTCCCAGGCCCGCACGGTGTACGTCCGGGTCCGCGGCCACTGCTCCCGCGGCAGCGCGGCGCGCACCGCCTCCACGTCCAGCGGCTCGGGGTAGACCACGCCCTCGGGTGCGAACAGCAGCTTGACGTAGTGGTCGGTGTAGGTGCCGATGTCCAGGGCGGGGGCCGGGTCGACGACCAGCACCACCCGGATCATGTGCGGCGTCAGCCGTTCGGTGCGCGCCACCCGGGCGTGCTTGGGCTGCGGGGTCCTGCGCTGCGGTCGCTCCGCCATCGTGGCTGCCTCCAGGTCGTGGTTAGGCAAGCCTAACCCGATCGCCGGATCCGGCCTTGCCGGCGTGCCCGCGGGGCCCGCGGGCACCCCGCCGCGGCCCCTGCGGCGGCCCGGCCCGGGAGACCCTTCAGTTCTTGTACGCGGTGATTCCCCTTGACGTCCCTCGGGTCGCCTCGCTTCCATAAGTTGCGCATGGGAGCGCTCCCACCGCTCTCCGGACACATGTGCGCCCACCACGACATGAAGCATTCCATCCCCCCACCGAGAGGAATCGCGCCGTGGTCACGATGACGGGTCCGTCGGGCCCACCGAGACAACTCCGCCGGCTGCGGGTGATCCTGGCCGCGCTCTTCGCCGCGGTGGCACTCGCCGCCTTCGCCCTGTCCGGGCAGTCGCGCGCCTCCGCGGCGGCCGCCCCGGCCGCGGTCGCCGCGCCGGACGCCGGCACCGGTTACTGGCACACCAGCGGGCGGCAGATCCTGGACGCGGACAACCAGCCGGTCCGCATCGCGGGCGTCAACTGGTTCGGTTTCGAGACGTCCAACGACGTGGTCCACGGCCTCTGGTCGCGCGACTACAAGAGCATGATCGACCAGATGAAGTCGCTGGGGTACAACACCATCCGGCTGCCGTACAGCGACGACATCTTCAAGCCCGGCACGATGCCCAACAGCATCAACTTCTACAACATGAACACCGATCTGCAGGGGCTGACGTCCCTCCAGGTGATGGACAAGATCGTGGACTACGCGGGCTCGATCGGCCTGCGGGTGATCCTGGACCGGCACCGGCCGGACGCCGGCGGGCAGTCCGCCCTCTGGTACACCAGCTCGGTGCCGGAGTCGACCTGGATCACCAACCTCAAGGCGCTGGCCACCCGTTACCAGGGCAACACCGCCGTGGTCGGCATCGACCTGCACAACGAGCCGCACGACCCGGCCTGTTGGGGCTGCGGTGACACGACGATCGACTGGCGGCTGGCCGCCGAGCGGGCCGGCAACGCGATCCTCGGCGTCAACCCGAACCTGCTGATCTTCGTCGAGGGCATCCAGACCTTCAACGGCACCTCCGGCTGGTGGGGCGGCAACCTGATGGGCGCCGGCCAGTACCCGGTGGAGCTGAACGTGGCCAACCGCGTGGTGTACTCGGCGCACGACTACGCCACCAGCGTCGCGCAGCAGACCTGGTTCACCGACCCGAGCTTCCCGGCCAACATGCCCGGCATCTGGGACAAGTACTGGGGCTACCTGTTCAAGCAGAACATCGCCCCGGTGTGGGTCGGCGAGTTCGGCACCACGCTGCAGTCCACCACCGACCAGACCTGGCTCAAGGCGCTGGTGGACTACCTGCGGCCGACCGCGGGCAACGGCGGGGACAGCTTCAGCTGGACCTTCTGGTCGTGGAACCCGGACTCCGGTGACACCGGCGGCATCCTGAAGGACGACTGGCAGACCGTCGACACCGTCAAGGACGGCTATCTGGCCTCGATCAAGGCGCCCACCTTCGGCGGCACCGGCTCCACCGGCGGCACGTCCTCGGGCACTTCGTCCGGTACATCTTCCGGCACCTCGTCCGGAACGTCGTCGGGAACGTCTCCCGGCACCACGTCGGGCACCACCAGTGGCACGACCTCGGGCACCTCGACCGGTACGTCCTCGGGGACGAGTTCGGGCACGACTTCCGGTACGTCCTCCGGGTCCACCGGCGGCACCGGGGGCGGCGGCTGCACCGCGACCCTGAACATCGACAACCAGTGGGACGCCGGCTTCACCGCCACCGTCACGGTCACCGCGGGCAGCGCGGCGATCAACGGCTGGAAGGTCACCTGGACCTGGCCGGGCAGCCAGCAGGAGACCAGCGCCTGGAGCGCCACCGTCCAGCAGAGCGGCGCCGCGGTCACCGCGACCAACCTGAGCTACAACGGCGCGGTCGCCGCCGCGGGTTCGACCAGCTTCGGGTTCCAGGGCACGGCCTCGGGGGCGTTCACCGCCCCGGCGCTCACCTGCACCGCGTCCTGACCCGATCGACCCGCGTCCTCCCCGCACCACACCCGCTCCACCCGCACCACCGCCCGGCCGATGCCGGCGGGTCCCGCCCGGGACCCGCCGGCATCGGCGTGTGCGCGCCCGTGCGCACCCTCTAGACATACCGAACGGTCGGTACTACCCTCTGGCCAACTCGGGGCCCGCCGTACGCGTTCCGGCCGTGCCGCATGCGTTCCGGCTGCTCCGAGGCCACCCCACCGGTCGTCCTGCACCATCTGGAGGAGCCGTATGTCCGCCACTCCGACGTCCTTCGACGACGGCAGACCGGGGCCCTCGGCCCCGGCCGCCGGTGCCCGCACCGCACTGACCCGGCTGCTGCGCCGGGACCTGGCCGCCTATCCGGCCACCGGCCGCCGGCTGGCGTATCTGGCGATCGTGGTGGTCACCACCGTCGTGCTCTACTACATGCTCTACATCCAGTACGCGGTCGCGACGTCGATCATCACCCACTTCGGCATGACCTACCGCTACTTCGTGTGGGTGTCGGTGGTCGGCAACGCGGTGGGCGCCTTCGCCTCGCTGGCCGCCGGGCTCGCCGACCGCTGGGGCCGCGCCAACATGGTGGTCTACGGCCTGCTGGCCGCCTCGCTGCTGGTCTTCTTCGGGCTGCCCAACGCCGGCTCGAAGGCCACGTACCTCGTGCTGTTCGCGCTCGTCAGCTTCATCGAGGGCGTGGTGCTCGTGGCCACCCCGGCGCTGATCCGGGACTTCTCGCCGCAGCTCGGGCGGGCCACCGCCATGGGCGCCTGGACGATGGGCCCGGTCGTCGGCAGCCTCGTCGTCACCACGGTCACCAGCAACACGCTGGACAGCGCGAGTTGGCAGGACGAGCTGCGCTACTCGGCGATCGCCGGGTTCGCGGTCTTCGCGGTCGCCCTCTTCGCGCTGCGGGAGTTGTCGCCCGCGCTGCGCGACCAGATCATGGTGACGCTGCGGGACCGGGCGCTGGTGGAGGCGCGGGCCAAGGGCATCGACCCGGCGGCGGCCCGGCGCGGCGAGTGGCGGCAGATGCTCCGTCCGGACATCACCGGATCCGCCCTGGCCATCTCGATCTACCTGCTGCTGTACTTCGCCGCGGTCGGCAACTTCGTGGTCTTCTTCGCCACCACCTACGGCTACAGCGAGCAGCGGGCCAACGCCGTCGCCAACTGGTACTGGGCGGCGAACGCCGTCGCCCTGGTCGCCGTCGGCCTGCTCTCCGACCGGATCAGGGTGCGCAAGCCGTTCATGATCGTGGGCGCGGCCGGCTCGATCGCCGCCACCGCGGTCTTCGCCACCCGCGCCACCCACCCCGCGACCGGTTACTACACCTTCGCCTGGCTGTTCGTCGCCATCGGCGTGTTCAGCGGCGTCGCCTACGCGCCGTGGATGGCGAGCTTCACCGAGACCGTCGAGCGCCACAACCCGGCCGCCACCGCCACCGGCCTGGCGGTGTGGGGCTGGACGATCCGCGCGGTGGTCGCGATCTCCGCCGCGTTCATCCCGGTGCTGGTCACCTCGGTGACGCCGCTCGTCGACCACGGCGCGCAGGTCACCGCGGCCCAGCGGCAGGCGGCTCCGGCGCTCGCGATCATCGGCGCCCACCCGCAGACCTTCGCGGAACTCGGCAAGTACCCGGCAGGCAAGGTGCCGCCGGACGTCGCCGCGCGGGCCGTGCAGGAGGTGGGCGCGGCCGACCTGGCGGTGGTGCAGAAGGCGCAGCCGCAGCTCGACGTGCTCACCGCGTACGGCACCAAGGTGCAGAAGGCCGCCCACGACGGGCCCGGGCAGTGGCGCACCTGGTGGTGGATCTGCGTCGGCGGCCAGGTGCTGTTCCTGCCGTTCGTGTTCCTGATGACGGGACGCTGGAGCCCCAAGCGGGCCCGCGAGGACGCCGAGCGGCACCAGGAGGCCGTGGACCGGGAGCTGGCGGCCCTCGCGCAGGAGCGCGCCTGACGGCGGTCGCGGCCGGCCGCCCCATCGATCCGGCGGCCCTGCGCGGCGCCCCCGCGGCGGCCCGCCGCCGCAGGTGACGGGCCCTCGATCCGGCGGTCACGGCCCGGTGTTCGGGCCGTGACCGCCTGTGAGGTGCCCGATTCCCGGGTCTTGACCGGTACTTGACGACTACAGTCCCCGATCATGACCGAACGTCCGTTTGAGGCACTGGGGTTGAGCGCCGATGCGGATCGGGCCTACCCGCTGCTCATTGCCACGCGCGGGGTTGCCGCGGTGGAACTCGCCTTGAGCATGGGGGTGTCACCGGAGTGCGCCGAGTCCGCCTGCGGCGAGCTGGCCCGCCGCGGGCTGGTGCGGCGGTCCGGCGACGGCCTGTGGTACCCGCTGCCCCCGCAGTCGGAGTTCCTGCCCCTGGTGTCCCGCGCGCAGGAGCAGTTGCGCCGCGGTCGCGAACTGCTCGACCGGCTCGGCATGGAGTACCAGCGCGTCCACGAGGGGCGCAGGGCGGGGGAGATCGTCCAGGTGGTCGAGGGCGCGGCCGCCGCCAGGGAGCAGATCGAGGAACTGCACGCCGAAGTGCGCGAGGAGATGCTGGTGTTCGCCCGGGCCTCCAGGGCCGGGCCGGCCGTGGACAGCGCCCCCGCGATGCGGCACGGGGTGCGCAGCCGGGTGATCGTGGAGCGCGAAGTCCTCGACGCCGGGGGTGTGTTCGGCGCCGCGGCGCACCTGCGGGTCGCCGACCGGCTGCCGGTGCAGCTGGCCATCGCCGACCGCTCGCGGGCCCTGCTGCCACTGGCCGCCGACGACCCGGCGTCGGACCCGCTGCTGATGGTGGTGCGGCCCAGCGGCCTGCTGGACGCGCTCGTCACGCTCTTCGAGTCGGTGTGGGCGGCCGGCGTCCCGCTGGGCACCCCGCACAGCCCGCTGCGGCTGAGGATCCTCGGCATGCTCGTCGGCGGCAGCACCGACGCGGCGATGGCCCGCGCGCTCGGAGTGGCGGTGCGGACCGTGCAGCGCCACATCTCCGCGATGGAGCAGGCCGCGGGTGTGGACAACCGCATCCAGCTGGTGTGGCACGCCGCACGGCACGGCTGGCTGGACGGGCAGGAACCGGTTTCCGAATCGCCGTCCGGAAGCGGAGAGTTACCTACCGGTACTCAGGGTGGCGGAATGCCGACGTGACGCACGGTCGGGAAGTTGTCACGTTTCCGTCAAGGCATTCGGGATTCCGAAGGTGCATGTGGTGCACAGGTATACGCCAGCGGTTCGACTGAACCGAGCACACATGGCCCAAGGGAGACCCACCTTGCGCATACCCTCGCTCAGACGGCGCGCCGCCACCGCGGCAGCCCTCGCAGTGATCGCTCTCCAACTGCCGCTGGCAGTTGTGGCGCACGCAGCACCCAAGACGCAGGACGACCGGCCCGACGTGGTCCGGACCTGCGCCGATGCCAAACCGGGCTCGTTCTCCTGCTTCGCGATGCGACGCACCGACGTACCCGCCCTCCACGGAGTCCAGCCGGCGGCCACCACCCCCGCCGGCTTCGGCCCCGGTGACCTGCAGAGCGCGTACGCCCTGCCGGCGGACGGCGGAGCCGGGCAGACCATCGCGATCGTCGACGCCTACGACGACCCCAATGCGGAGGCCGACCTGGCCGTGTACCGGCAGCAGTTCGGGCTGCCGGCGTGCACCACGGCCAACGGCTGCTTCAGCAAGGTCAGCCAGCGCGGCGGCACCGACTACCCCAGTCCGGACTCGGGCTGGGCCGGTGAGATCTCGCTCGACGTCGACATGGTCTCGGCGGTCGCGCCCAACGCCCACATCCTGCTCGTCGAGGCCGACTCCGCGAACTTCGCGGACCTCGGCGCGGCGGTGGACCAGGCGGTCACGCTGGGCGCCAAGTACGTGTCCAACTCCTACGGGACGGGCTACAACAGCTCGCCCGGCAGCGGCGAGGACCCGTCGGAACTCACCGCGATGGACCCGTACTACAACCACCCGGGCGTCGCGGTCGTGGCGTCCTCCGGTGACAGCGACTACGGCGTCAGCTACCCGGCGGCGTCGCAGTACGTGACCTCCGTCGGCGGCACCGCGCTCACCCGCGACACCAGCACCAGCCGCGGCTGGAGCGAGTCGGTGTGGCACAACGCCTACGGCGGTCCCGGTTCCGGCTGCTCGCTGTACGAGCCGAAGCCGGCGTTCCAGACCGACACGGCCTGCGCCAAGCGGACCCTCACCGACGTCTCGGCCGTGGCCGACCCGGTGACCGGCGTCTCGGTCTACCAGACGTACGGCGGCAGCGGCTGGGCCGTGTACGGCGGCACCAGCGCCTCCTCGCCGATCATCGCGGGTGTGTACGCGTCGGCCGGCACCCCGGCCGCGGGCACGTACCCGAACGCCTACCCGTACGCGCAGCGCGGCGCGCTGAACGACGTGACCACGGGCAGCAACGGCACCTGCACCCCGGCCGTCCTGTGCACCGCGGGACCCGGCTACGACGGCCCGACCGGCCTGGGCACCCCCAACGGTCTGGCCGCGTTCCGCAGCGGGCCGCACGGCGTGATCAGCGGCACCGTCACCGACCACGCGACGGGCGCGGCGATCGCCGGCGCGACCGTCAAGGCCGGTGACTACAGCGCCACTTCGGACGCCACGGGCGCGTACAAGCTCGACATCCCGCCGGGCAGCTACGACGTCACGGCGAGCGCCTACGGCTACTCGTCGGCGACCGACAACGGTGTCGGGCTGGAGGACGGAGCCACCGTCACCGAGTCCTTCGCGCTGGACTCCGTGCCCCGCCAGACGGTGGTCGGCAAGGTCAGCGACGGCTCGGGCCACGGCTGGCCGCTGTACGCCAAGATCACCGCGGACGGCGTTCCCGGCGGACCGGTCTTCACCGACCCGGCCACCGGCGCCTACTCCCTGTCGCTGCCGCAGGGCGCGTCCTACACCCTGCACGTCGCGTCCAACTACCCCGGCTACAAGACGGTCGACAAGACCGTGCAGGTCGGAGCGAGCGCGAGCACGGTGAACATCGCCGTGCCGGTCGACGCCGAGGCCGGCCAGGCCCCCGGCTACACCGTGCACCTGACCGGACCCACCGAGGCGTTCGGCACCACCGCCACCCCCGACGGCTGGAGCATCACCAACGCCGACGGCACCACGGGCGGCTGGACGTTCACCGACCCGGGCAACCGCGGCAACCGCACCGGTGGCAGCGGCGGGTTCGCCAACATCGACAGCGACAACATCGGGTCCGGCAAGCACCAGGACTCCACGCTCCAGACCCCGTCCTACGACCTGAGCAGCGCGGCCGACCCGATCCTGGGCTTCGACACCGACTACAAGTCGTTCTCCAACTCCACGGCCGACGTGGACGTCTCGGTGGACGGCGGCACCACCTGGACCAACCTGTGGCACAAGACCACCACCTCCGTCACCGGCCCGACGCACGTGAACCTGCCGCTGACGGACTACGCGGGCAAGAGCGACGTCCGGCTGCGCTTCCACTACACCGGCACCTGGGCGTACTGGTGGCAGCTCGACAACGTCTTCGTGGGCCAGCGCAGTTACGACCCGGTGCCCGGCGGCCTGATCGTCGGCAACGTCACCGACGCCAACACCAAGGACGGCGTCAACGGCGCCACGGTGACCAGCGACGACTCGCCCGCCGACCACACCACCTCGGTCGCCACCCCGGACGACCCGAACCTCGGTGACGGCTTCTACTGGACCTTCTCGCACCTGACCGGGAAGCACCCGGTGTCCGCCGCGGCCTCGCACTACACCACCGTGTCGGCCTCCGCGAACATCGCTCCCGACAGCGCGACCGCCCGCAACCTGAGCCTCAAGGCCGGGCAGTTGAAGGTCACGCCGGCCTCGATCGCCAAGACCGTCGCGTGGGGCAAGAACGCCACGCAGGCGGTGACCGTCAAGAACACCGGCACCGCGCCGGCCACCCTGACCCTGGGCGAGAACCCGGGCGGCGTCGTCATCCAGAAGCAGGGCGCCCCGCTCAACCTCGTCAAGGGCACCTACTCGCCGATGTCGCTGAAGGCGCAGGCCGACAAGGCCGGTGCCAAGTCCAACGCCAAGTCCGCGGCCCAGCCCGCCGACTCGGTCCAGGGCGCCGCGGGTGACGCCTGGCAGACGATCCCCGACCTGCCGGTGAGCACCGGTGACAACGCCGTGGCCACCTACCAGGGCACCGTCTACTCGGCGTACGGCTACACCGGTCTCAACGACACCAGCGACATGTACGCGTACAGCGCCGACAGCGGCGCCTGGACCAAGCTCGCCTCCGCCGCCGACACCCGCGAGGCCCCGGCCCACGGGATCATCAACGGCAAGTTCTACGCGGCGGGCGGTTGGGGTTCCTCCGGCAACCCCGACCCCAAGCTGGAGGTCTATGACATCGCCTCCAACACCTGGTCCACCGCCGCCAGCACGCCCAAGCCGTACGCCGGTTCGGGCAGCGCCGTCCTCGATGGCAAGCTGTACTCGGTCGGCGGCTGCACCGGCACCGCGTGCGGCACCACCGACGTCACCGCGTACGACCCGGCGACCGACTCGTGGGCGAGCCTCGCGGCCTACCCGCAGCCGGTCTCGTGGGAGTCCTGCGGCGGCATCGGCGGCAAGCTGTACTGCTCCGGCGGCACCACCGACGCCGGCAGCATCACCAAGGCCTACGTCTACGACCCCGCCGCCGACTCCTGGTCGCCGATCGCCGACCAGCCGACCGACGCCTGGGGTGCGTCCTACACCGCCGCCAACGGCGTGCTGCTCGTCAAGGGCGGCGCGATCAACGCCGGTGGCGCGCTGACCAACCAGACGTGGGCGTACCAGCCGAACGACAACAGCTGGACCGCGCTGCCGAACGCCAACTCCTCGCTCTACCGCGGCGGCGGCAGCGTCGGCTTCTACGCGGTCGGCGGCATGACCGGCAGCACGCCCAACAAGGCGTCCGAGGTGCTGCCCGGGTACGACCAGACGGAGTCCGCCGACGTCACCTGGCTGTCGGAGAGCGCCACCACGGTCACCGTGCAGCCGGGCGCCAGCACCACCGTGACGGTCACCGTGGACGCGTCGGTGCCCGAGATCACCCAGCCCGGCGACTACACCGCCTCGCTGGGCCTCGGCAGCGACACGCCGTACCGGCTCGCGCCCATCGGCGTCTCGATGACCGTCAAGCCGCCGGCCACCTGGGGCAAGATCACCGGCACGGTGACCGCGTCCGGCGGGGCACCGCTCGCCGCGGCGACCGTGCAGATCAACACCTGGGCGACGCACTACACGCTCAAGACGGGCAAGGACGGGTCGTACCAGCTGTGGCTGGACGTCCGTAACAACCCGCTGCAGCTCATCGTGGCCAAGGACGGCTACCAGCCGACCGTGACCACGGTGAAGATCGCGAAGGGAGCGACGACGACCCAGAACTTCACGCTGCTCAAGGACTGACCGCCGCTCGGGACCGGGCGCGGCCTCCGCGCCCGGTCCGCTCACTCCAGCCCGGTCATCCGTAGCGTGACGTTGAGCCGGCCACCGGTCAGCCCGGTGGCCGGCTCGCCCGTGCCCGGCAGCACCCGCGGCACCCCGTGGTGGGCGAACCGCGACGGGCCGCCGAAGACGAACAGGTCACCGGAGGCCAACTCCAGGTCGGTGTACGGCTTTCCGCGGCTGTGCGGGGTGCCGAACCGGAACACGCACGTGTCGCCGACGCTCAACGAGACGACGGGGGCGTCCGCCTGCTCGTCCTTGTCCTGGTGCATGCCCATCGAGGCCCGGGCGTCGTAGAAGTTGACCAGCGCGGTGTCCGGTGCGTAGGCGGCGCCCGCCGCCTCGTCCCGGTAGGCGTCGGCGACCGCCCGCCGGCCCAACGCGGCGAGCCACTCGGGGAATTCTGCCACCCGCGCGCCGTTCACGTCCGGCGCGTCCCGCGAGTAGGCGTAGGGCCGCCAGTGCCAGCCCACGCACACCGTCTGCACCGACATCACGCCGCCGCGCGGCAGCCGGGTGTGCCGCATCGGGACCGGACCGCGCGCCCAGGCGCGGCAGGCGGCCACCAACTCCCGCTGCTCGTCCGGCGAGAGCCAGTCCGGGACGTGCACCGCGCCCGGCGCGGGGGAGGAGCGCACCCGGGGCTCGCGGGGGAACAGCCCGTCCACCGCGGGCCCTTCAGTGCCGGCGGACGTGCGCCAGCGTCACGCCCAGCTCGGCCCGCAGCACCTGCTCCGCCGTCTCCGGCTCGCCCGCCGTCACCGCCGCCACCAGGCCGGCGTGCGCGGCCGCACCGTGCTCGGCGTCGTGGGAGCCGACGTCGACCAGGTCGAGCAGGTCGATCAGCCCCTCGCGCAGCGCCGGCACGAACTCGGCGAACAGGTCGGACAGCACCGGGTTGTGGGCGGCGTCGACCACCGCGGTGTGCAGGGCGATGTCGGCGTCGATGAAGGCGGCGCCCCCGGCCGGGGCCGCGGCGGTGCGGGCGGCCAGCGCCGCGTCGAGCGCCGCCAGGTCGTCGGGCGTACGGCGCTCGGCCGCCATCCGGGCGGCCTGCACCTCCAGCACCATCCGCACCTCGTAGATGTCGGCGAGCGCGGCGCGGCGCAGCCGGGTCGGCCAGTCCTCGACCGGACGGGTGGCGATCACGAACACCCCGGCGCCCTGCCGGGTCTTCACCAGCCCGGCGCCGGCCAGCGCCCGCAGGGCCTCCCGCACGGTGGACCGCCCGACGCCCAGGTCGGCCGCCAGGGTGGTCTCGCCGGGCAGCCGGGTGCCGACCGGCCACTGCCCGCCGGTGATCTCGGCCCGCAGCCGCTCGGTGGCCTGCTCCACCAGGGGGCTGGGGCGCAGCGAGCCCATCGCCATCGTCGTTCACCTGTCCGCTTGTCTGAGGAGTCGTCGGTGGCTAGTCTACCCGCCATGACGCTGCGAGGCCTCCTTCTCGGATGCCGCGGCGGGGCCTGACGCGACCGGCACCCCGCCGCGGGGTTCCGTGCTGCCGGTCCGTCACCGGCACCCACCGAGGGGATCCCGCCACCGATGAACGCACCCGTCCCAGCCCCCGCGCCCACCGCGTTTCCGACCCTGCACACCCCGGCCGGGCCCGTGCCCGCCGGCAGCCCCGTCTGGAACCCGCAGCGCGGCGGCGCCATGCCGCACCACCGCTACCGCCCCGCCCGCGAGCGGGTCGAGATCCGCACCACCGCCGAGGGGCGGCACTGGCCGTCCGCCCGGATCGAGCGGGCGCCCCTGTGGGTGCCGGTCGACCTGCGCGACGGCAACCAGGCACTGGCCGAGCCGATGGACCCGGCCCGCAAGCGCCGGCTGTTCGACCTCCAGACCGCGATGGGCTTCAAGGAGATCGAGATCGGCTACCCGTCCGCCAGCCAGGCGGACTTCGACTTCGTCCGCCACCTCGCCGAGGACGGCGCCGTCCCGGACGACGTCACCGTGGTGGTCTTCACCGCCGCCCGCGCCGACCTGGTCGAGCGCACCTTCGCCTCCATCGCCGGGCTGCCGCGGGCCGTCGTCCACCTCTACACCGCCACCGCGCCGGTGTGGCGGCAGGTCGTCATCGGCCGCGAACGCGGCGCGCTGCGGGCGATGATCGAGCAGGCCGCGACGCAGAGCGCCCGGCTGGCCGAGCACCGCCCGGGCGTGCGCTTCGAGTTCTCGCCGGAGGTCTTCAACCTCACCGAACCGGACTACGTCCTGGAGGTCTGCAACGGCCTGACCGCGCTGTGGGACGCCGCCCCCGACCGCCCGGTGATCCACAACCTGCCCGCCACCGTGGAGATCGCCACGCCCAACGTCTACGCCGACCAGATCGAGTACATGCACCGCCATCTGGACCGGCGCGACGCCGTCATCCTGTCGGTGCACCCGCACAACGACCGCGGCACCGGCGTCGCCTGCGCCGAACTCGCCCTGCTGGCGGGCGCGCAGCGCGTCGAGGGCTGCCTCTTCGGCAACGGCGAGCGCACCGGCAACGTCGACCTGGTCACCCTGGCGCTCAACCTGTACACGCAGGGCGTCGACCCGATGCTGGACCTGTCGGACATCGACGAGATCCGCCGCACCGTCGAGCACTGCAACCGGCTGCCGGTGCCCGGCCGGCACCCCTACGCCGGCGACCTGGTGCACACCGCGTACTCCGGCACCCACCAGGACGCCATCGGCAAGGGGCTGGCGCACCACGCGCGGCGCGCCGCCGAACTCGGCGTGCCGCCCGCCCAGGCGCCCTGGGAGGTGCCCTACCTGCCGATCGACCCGGCCGACATCGGACGGGACTACGAGGCCGTCATCCGCGTCAACAGCCAGTCGGGCAAGGGCGGTGTGGCCTACCTGCTGCGGACCCACCACGGCCTGGACCTGCCGGCGCGGCTGCGCGCCGACTTCTCCCAGGTCGTGCAGCACGCCGCGGACGCCAGCGGCGAGGAGGTCACGCCCAAGGACCTGTGGGACCTGTTCCGGCGCACCTACCTCGCGCCCGGCGAGGACGGCCCGCTGACCGCCACCGACTGGCGGACGGCGGAAACCGCCCCCGGGCAGCACGAGTTCGGCTGCACGCTGCACGACGCGGAGGCGACTGCCCCCGCCGGCACGGGCGCCCCCGCGGGCACGGGGGCCGGCGCCGGCACGGGCGTCGACGCGGGCCGCGCCGTGCGGGTGCGCGGCACCGGCAACGGCCCGCTCGCCGCGTTCACCGACGCGCTGCGCGCCGCCGGCGTCGACGTGGACATCCGGCACTACGCGGAGCACGCCACCGAACCCGGGCAGGGCAGCGCCGCCGTGGCCTACGCGCAGTGCGCGGTCGGCGGCCGGACGTGGTGGGGCGCCGGCCTCGACACCTCGGTGCTCACCGCGTCGGTACGGGCGGTGCTCTCGGCGGTCAACCGCAGCCGCCGCGACCGGACATGACGGGCCGTCATCGGCGCTACGGCCGGTAGACCTTGCCGGGCTCCGGCGCCGCGGGGGCCAGCAACTCGGGGACGGTCACGAACGTGTAGCCCTGCGCGCGCAGGGCGTCGATGATCCCGGGCACGGCCGGGACCGTCCCCTTGTACAGGTCGTGCAGCAGGATGATGCCGTCGCGGTGCGCGTCCTTGAGTATCCGCTTGTGGATCAGCGCGCTGTCGGTGGTGGCGTAGTCCGACGCGGTGTCGTTCCACAGCACCTGCGCCAGGCCCAACTCCCGGCAGACCTTGGACACCTTCTTGTCGGTCCGGCCCTGCGGCGGGCGCATCAGGGTCGGCCGCTTGCCGGTGAGCTTCTCCACGGCCGTGTCCAGCCGGTCGAGTTCGGAACGGATCTCGGCCGGCTTCAGGTCGGTCAGCCGGGGGTGGGTCCAGGTGTGGTTGCCCAGCACGTTGCCGTCCTGCCCCATCTGCCGGACCAGGTCGGGGTACTTCTCGACGTGGTTGCGGCCGAGCAGGAAGAAGGTGACCCGGACCTTCTTCTCGTGGAGGACCTTCAGCAGCGCGGGCGTGTTCTGGCTCGGCCCGGCGTCGAAGGTCAGGGCTATGCACTTGGCGACGCGGCAGTCGACCGCGCCGGAGGCGAGCGCGCCCTTGTGTCCGCCCTCGCCGCCGCCCGTGCCACCGGTGGTTCCCGTGGTGCCGCCCTTGTCGTCGGCCGCCGCCGCGTACGCCGCGTCCCGCGCCTCCTTGGGCGTCTGCGTGGGGTAGCGGGTGCACCCGCTGAGCCCCAGCGTCAGAGCGACCGCCGCGGCGGCGAGAGCGGCGCCGCGACGCGCGGTCCGCATCGATCGGGGCATGGGTGAACCTCCAGGCTGTGGGT
>Ga0123352_10010532_pt1 | contig 14507 bp, 7 predicted proteins | sample TergutLab28metaG_FD_89700 | JGI IMG/M metagenome (GOLD analysis project Ga0123352, IMG submission 89700) | Labiotermes labralis P1 segment gut microbial communities from Petit-Saut dam, French Guiana - Lab288 P1 | ecosystem: Host-associated > Arthropoda: Insects > Digestive system > Gut ... | reverse complement strand
TGGAATGAACTAACAGTGTGTGTTGGCTTGTTAACTTCTGACAGTAATGGGTGGTGGTACATTAACATATTTACAAAAGTCTAGGTATATAATATCGTGGAATTTTATAAGTTACAAACTCTTTGGATAAGAAATATGAAGAGTTAAAAGCATAATAGGAAGATGCAATGGATGGAGTTAGTTAATAAAGTACTCACACACTGGTAAAGCTACTTCCCTCCAACGTGGCCTGGTCGGGACTGGTTTGTGCGAGTCGTGTGGAAGGTATTGATCGGTTGAGCGTAGGTAGTTACGTAAGGTTCCAACGTGGCTAGGTCAGGATTGGTTTGTGCGGATCGTGTGGTAATTGCGGTTGTGGGCAGGTGGTTACGTAAGGCTGTAGTCGGTAGCTAACGGAAATAGTGGGTTTTGTTCTCCATAGTTTTGTTCAGGAATGAGGTTTCCGTTTTGATGGAAAGTTTGGATTAGTTGTAGAGTGACTTTGCAGTAAATAAATATCTCCATACTGTTCCATCTGGTTGGGATTTTATTAACATTGAATTACGATGCACGGAACCATGAGCTTAAAATTTTGAAACATTTCATTATTTTTGCTACATGTTTGAGTGCTTCATCTTTGCCGTAAAGCAGTAACAGCAGCAAATATTATACGTGGCCTGCCGTACAAATGTTATATTTCGTGCAATTTGTTTCATGCCGTGCGGCACCATCCGCACCGTAAACACGAACTACGCAGCAGCTCTCAAGACCACCACCCATCTAAAAACTCGGTGCAGAAAACCATATGCTGTAACTCAACATGTAATGCTCCTGATGATAGGCGTATGTACCCGAAACATGTCGAGCTAAGAATACGTCAATAAAATTACCAAGTTGCATCAAGTTGGCATTTAACTTCATTTCATGAGGAAGATGCACGATAAAACAACCCTCAAGTATTCTGCAGTATGACGTGTGTATATTTGTGACTATATCTTTTTTAAATTTTCTTAGAATGAGAAATTTTTCAGATAAAATTTCTAGAGAAAAAAAACACAAATTTTATGTCCAGTAACTCTTTTCCGACAATCATGCTCTCTATGAGATAACGTTGAAAAATATGGTACAGCTAGACAGGCCACAGATGACAATTGAATAGGGCTCATGCATTTCGCGTTTTTGATAACCGGGGCTACAGACACACACTCAGAGTATGTGATTCTTATTGTCTTTCCACGGCAATAGTGGTAACGCGAACGCGCCTTGATATTACGTTTATACGTCCCGTTTCTTATTATTGTCCCCAAAACAAAACTATTAAGTTTTCTTTGAATCTGTAAAATGAAGTGTTTTCTCTTGATTCAGTGATACCCGCTGACATAACAGGGCACTTGCCAACTTCTAATATATTTTTCTAGCTTTTATTTTTCATTTTTTGCGAATTATGGGTTTTATTATGACATTATGTTTATTTCATTGAGTGTATGTCCTGTAGTTTCATGCTTTAATTGATCTGATTATATTGTTTTTACTCCGAAACATGTGGCCTACCTCAATGTAACATTTTTACTAATTAAATCGACTGTCTCTTACTGAGGGTGGTATTTGTCAGTATTGTAAACGGCATTATGAAACCGTCGGCAGCTAATTTTATGATTGCTATCCTGTAATTGTTGATAACATTTAGATCAACAAAAAACATTTAAAGGACATCGAGACTTGCAAGATCTTGCCGTTTCTGTTCTTTACAACAGCCATACTTTCCTCTCGTGAAACGCAGTACACAATAATTGCTTCGCGCCGATCGTTAGTGGAACAGGCAGCAGTAATTATCTTGAACATGTGCACATTTCGTGTTCATCTATGAGTCACTTTATCACACAACGAGAATATTATTTGTTCGTGATGTAGAAACAAACGAAATACTTAAATAACTTCCGAAAGTTCTGCTTTCCCATTCCTGATATATTTGGAGATTAAAGAGAATGCAGAGTTGCGTGTAATTATAACAGAACAATATATTCCTAAACAAAACGATTTCCTTATTTCCTGTAGCACTACTTTCACCGTTGAGAAACCACTCCTGTAACTCTATCTTCTCTAATTATTCATTATTGTAACGTTCTCTCCTTTATCCCTCACTGTGTCAGCTCTGCTTGCATCTCTCGCTCAACATCAGTCAGTTCCATCTCTAAAAATATAAACCCAAGCCTCAGATCAATAATTCATCACTTCTCCAACTCTCTAGCGCGAATTTTTCGGCCTTTCAAACATCATCTTTCTGGTCTAGCTGCGTGTCGCGCCTGGAAGAGTGGTGCTGGGAGAATAGGAAAGGGGCTTGCTTTGTCTACAGCAATTGCAGAGCTCTGCAATGGCTTAGGCGACTACTCAATGGCTTATCACTGCGGGGACCCAGGACAGTCCATGTGAGATTTGTGGCGGAAAAAGTGGCACTGGACAGGTTATTCTCCGAGTACTTCGGGTTTTTCCTCTCAGTATCATGCAACCAATGTTTCAAAATCTTCATGTACGCGTTGCTCTTACGAGAAGTTAAAACGGTCGAAGCTAGGGAACCTTCTAAAAAGCCACGAATTCTCCTTTGGAAATCAGATAGAAAATTACTTTCGATTAGTAAAACAGTTATTCTTCCGTTGTCAACAATAGAAGTGTGCTTAACCAGTACCAGCTTGTTCTTTATTATGTAAAACTAAAGATTAAAAACATAACTGTAAACTTGCTCATTCAGTGCGAATGTTGGAGCTTGTGCTGCTCCTAACGCACGAGACGGCAATAAAAATAAATGGTCCCTGAAGAGCTTGTTGTACTAATAATTGCAGTCATGATGGAGTTTTATGTAACGATGCTACAAATGTTACAGTTTCACTCCAAACAACCGACGGCGAACGTCGCGATGCAACAGTTGACGCTCCTAACCTTTGTTCCTGAAATCCTACGTCGAGTTGACTCGTATGCCGGGATACCGGACGTCCTAACTTCCTTTCGTGTTTCCTCGGTTCTTACAAACCAGTAATGGATGGGGCCTTCTGTATGCTGTGAAGTTTGCGAAGTAGCCATAACTACGGTAATGCCAGCTGTGATACAGAATGTTGATGCTGAAGAGAGGCTGTAAGGAGACTAGGAAAACTGCATGTGAGGAGTCGTAGTTAGTTCACTTCTTCACGCACTGTCATTTAATATGGCCCACCCGTTACAGGCATCAGTATCAAAAAATTGTTTCTTATAACTTATCAGCCTTGCTTCGGCATAAACATGGTGCGATGATAAGACCATTATAAAAACGAGAACGGAATTCTTTATTGTGATGAGTGTCCTGATTATCATTTCGCTTTGTACTGTATCTTTATCACATAGGCAGTCTGCAACTGCCGCACATACCGTGACTAATGCCTTATGCAGGGACACGATAAAAGAGTCGTCATTTATTTAGATTTAATTCACGTGTTACGTTAAGGTATCATAACTGCTGTTTACGCAGAAATGTTTCATTACATACGTCAGGTGTAGGAATAGCACATTGATTTTAGAGATATCCTGTGGCCACATTGGTGCCGTAATTCACTTGCCACGTCTGGTGTGGTCTGCACATTTCGTTGGCGTATATAAAAATTCAATTGATTTCAACAGCAGAAATATTTGATGATTTGTGAATGCTGAATTGAAAAGATTCGAAAGGATGCGTTCGTGGAGTGCTTTAAAATGATGTAGCTATATCTGTCTAGAGAGACTGAGGAGAACCACAGAAGCCCGCAGTCTCTTTAGCGAGCCCCAGGCGACGATTGAAGCCGGGACTTCGACGCTCGATTGAAAAACATTTGTTAGTTTTGATCGCAGGTTGTGAGATCTCTCAGATCTGGCCCATTATATAAAGCTTTTCTGTGTTACGTAAGAGGTCAAAGAATCCGTATAACATATTTTTAAGATGTGAAAAGAATTAGGTCAGTAACCTCCGGTCCAAACTGCCGATGGGTGAACAGTTTCGCGTATGAGATTAAAACACTAGGCATCCTGTTGGACCGAGTCCGGATCCCTACTACCTCACCTTAAATTATGCCTGAGTGCTTCTCTGAATACAAGGGCGATGTTGTTACTGTACACTAAAACGGACGCCAAACACTTTCTGCTCTCATTTGATCACAGATAACGAAATTACATGAAGCAAGAATGAAGAGAGGAGAAACAAACAAGAAGTCTGACAAACACTTTCCACAAAATATTTCGCTCTGTGTGGTTCAGTTGGCCGAAACTCATGACTTACTGATTACACTTTTGGTATAAATTCTGTCCTTAATTTTCACAGTTTTCAACTGCAATAAATTTGTCACGTATGATACCGAAGATCCATAATTTTGCAATGCATTTTAAATTCTTGACCGGCAAACAGTGCTTCATACAGGGCTTGTAATTGCGTCCATCCCCCCCCCCCCTTCGTCACATGCAAAAGGAAGCTGTCCCTTTTCGTAACAGAGCATCATCATCATCATCATCATCACCATCATCATCATCATCAAAAGTATGAGTCTGTGAAAATATTCTTATAGTTGCAAACGATCTTAACCTCTGTTCCAGGTGGAAGTGAATGGTCATCTTCACGCGCCGGCTGTTTTATTCCCGCTATCTCTTAAATAATATGTTGTTTGGGCCGCAGATTCGGTCTAGATGCACTGGAGAAAGAAAACGTTCTTTACCTTTCTAGGAATATAATTTGGATTCCCTTGTCTTTCATCTCATAGACTGTTCACTATACAGACTAAGATATCCAGAAAGTGTAAACTTGCCTGCCTGAACAATTTTTTACTGATCAGGATCATATTTTGTGTTTTACATGCTACAAAATAATTACTTCAACAAAATTTGTATAGCATTTAAAGTCTGTCGCCATACTTTATTTATAAAGCCCTGCGTTAAGTGGGCGTTGTCCCACATATCAGTGTGCAAGAGACAAACCAGTACGAGCGGGGGTTCCCTTTAATTTTGTAACGTGTATACCAAATTTAATGATAAAGAGAGTGAAAGAGATATAAGGAAAGACACGAGGATTCGCGATGTCAGCGTGCGCGACAGCCCATTGTCTCCCATGCGCTAAACTTGGTTATCCATTGTTGATATACTATATAAAGAATTAAAATTGCTACTTCATTTGTTCGAAGAACAACGTGGAATTTTTCAGGTAATTAAGTATTATGATTTTTTTTCTGCTCCAGTCAACTTCAGTTATTTTACCAATAGTCAGTTTCCACAAATTCTCGCCCTTCAATTTCGTCATTATGAGCACCAAAATGCCTCGGGATGGAGTCCTTTTTTTGCTTTCCAAAGCTACGGATATTAAATATTTATATTTTTAGGTGTCTGCCTAAGAACGATTTTCCTTTGGCTGATATTTGACAGTTTCGCGGTAATCGCATAAAGGTCTAGTCATGGTGTTTCTTACGCAAAGTTATGTCACGCGCTTGTGTACGCTTTGTCATCTTGCCATAATTTTGTACTTTCTTTTAAGGCTGAAGCATCTGTAGCCGTGAGAGCAGTTGATATTACATGTCTGTTACACACGCACGTACAAGCAAATTGTTGTTTGCTGGAAGTATTCGGCTCCATTGTCTGTCAACCTATCGCATGTTCTGCCAGATGCTTTGGTTCTTATCCTTAGGTTGTCCAGCACGTTAATAGAGTGGACGAACTCCTCTCATTTAATATCACTTTTAGCAATATTCGACGTTGCGTAACTTCTGTAGTTGTAACAGGTTTGTTATGTAAAGGAGAAAAATACATTATTTAACCAACCGTTTATCAGTGTTAAAGTGATTGTTATTGGGCAGTATCTGTGGAACAGATAAAACTAAGCAGTAGGAAATAAACAGTTGCGTATAAACTCAGTTCATTATTTCCCTAATGCGCTGACTTGTAGGCATACAAATATTAAACACTACGTAGAAAATGTACAGTAAAAAATTCAGCTGTTTCAGTTCAGGTTATGGACTAACGTGCTGGACGCCTACGTTAATATTTGTAGGATAAAGTTGTCTTTGAGAAAATTTGTTTTATAATGTGTATGTTTTGCAGCTTAGTTGTAATATCTGGAACATTATTTTTACTACGACCTTAACTACTACAAATAGTACTACCTTTACTGCTATTATTACTACTACTACTATTACTACTGCTGCTACTGTTGCGTGTATCAGCGGTCATTTGCTGACTCTGTCGTTGTACAACTGAACCAAGTTTTACAAACGCGTATTTTAATTACAGATTTTTCTTACTCTTATTCTATGCGTTGTGATTTCTAATTCTGGCCTTGTACTATCTTTAATATTATATTAATAACAAACGTGTTACGGTCATCGTTTAAACAAAACAAAATCTTAAGCAAATTTTTCCTCTTTTTCAAATTTGTACAAACTTGATAAAAATTGCTAATAATTCTGATATACTTTGATTTTTAAAGTCCATTCATGTCATGTTGAAAACTCGATATAAACAGTTCTGGAAATGTGTTTATAACTTTAAAAGAAAAGCTCTTAATTTTATTTAATTTCAAGTTGACTGCCACATTTTTAACTACTACAGTAATCATGTCGATGCTGTTGCAAATCATTTTAAATCCATTCTTAGCTAATCCTGTGCGACACCCTTCACTTTTAACTCCATAGTCTATGTTATCTCCATCTCATATTTATGCTGATGAAGTTAACATGGCTGTAAATCGTCACGAATAATCCAAGCCTGTAGCAGTTGATGGAATCCTATCCTCCGTAATTAAGTTCTGCTCTCGCAGTTTTATTGCTCTGTTGATGTATAATGTTTAAGCTTTGTGCATGGGTTGAAACAATTCCATCCCCGTTGAAACAAAATAACTTCGTTCCATTTTTTTAAAAAGGGAGACAACAGAACTCTACTTAGTAACTACTGACCAAAATCTTTACATAATATGATGTTTGTGTGACTGTGCATCTTAGATACAATGATATAAACAACCAACTAGATGCAACAATAACAATTTATTAGTAACTTCAATCAGCTCTACATGTTTCGGGCGATGATTTCGCCCGAAACATGTAGAGCTGATTGAAATTACTAGTAGATTGTTATTGTTGTATCCAGTTGATTATTTATATCACTTTACATAATATTTTTCCAGAATATTTTAAATCTGTAGCCATATTAATTTGTATCCTTATCAACATAACTGTAATTCTTCTTTACGTGGTTTCAGGAAACAATGGTCCACTTCGCGTAATTTGATCATCCACTTCAACATTCTCACACTTTTGTCGAATAACTAAGGACAGGCTCATATTAAATGTTTTTAAACTGTCTTTTACTCTTTGCATCCTCGTAAGCTGAAAAATTTTAGATTGTCTTTTAGTTGTGTTAGTTGGGTCCGTAGATATTTTGTCCATAGAAAAGCCTCGGTTCACATCTCTGGTACCTCTTCTTGCTCGTATGATGTGGGCAGTTGGTGTTTCACAGGGATCAACTTGATGTCATTTAGCGATTAATGCCTGTTTGAAAGATGCTTGTTTATCATGTCCTTACCTTTGTTTTGAAAAGATAGGAATGCTAAGGACTAACATTTTTTAGTCTCATATTTTCAGCTTACAGAATTGGCACATTGATAAGGACATGAAAATTTGTGTAGGCAAATCTAGGTTTATGTCTTACACTCTTAACTCTGAATATTAATTTTAATCACAAATTATGTAGCATTGCAATTTCTTGTTCCCAGTTTCTTAACAATTTTAGATTTTTTGGAATGTAAGTTCTGTTTTCACGGACGTAAAGATTTTGTTATTTGAAGATCAAACAATGCAGTGCTTACAAAATGGATCTTTCGATTGTGGCTTTGTACACTACCCTAGTATGCTGTAATACTGAGCACGTCTTTGTCGCCTGGCATTGTAACATGGGTACTGATACCTAAACCAGAAATATTTCACATTTATATCGTAATCAGATAATAAATATTTATATAGACATTTTTAAAATAAATATGTACAGGTGTTTCTTGGGCTGCGTTTCACAGCACTCCGGTAAGGCGGCCTAGCTTGAGGCCCCACTTCTTGAAAAATAAACTGTTTTTAATTCATTTTTGATGCTGTTCGTTTGCGAATGTCTACTATACTGATTAGGGACTGTTCAATTCTTAATCTGCCCCATCGTTTAAAATGTATGCTCTCAAGCAAACGCATGTCTGCGACAAACGTCCGTGACGCAGGAATACTGGTAGTTTAAGACAAATTTTATTTACTTAAAAGATGTTATTTCATCTATTAATAATTTATTACGTCTTGGTGTATAAGGCGTGTTGAGACTTTATGTTTTTTAATGTCATTTGATTTCACTAATGTAACATTTCTGTTGTCTGTCCGTTATCTGTGTTTTCATTTTGCTCACAGGCCTACTTATTTGTCTGCTTTCGTTTTCTGTATTATTTTATTTTCTGTTGCCAAACACTTTAATTGAATTTTTGAGAAAAACAAATTAATTGCAGACTTTTCCGCGTAGAATTTCTTAGACACAAGCTTAGATTTTCGCAGCTTAGTCAAGGTTATAATTTTTAAATTATAAACAAACTTTCACACAAAAAGCATAAACATCGGTATATTTATAGTCCATGCTTTAGCCTAATTACACATCGTAAAGCCAGCCGTTTGTTAGTTACCGCAATCAAACCGAAAAGTAAACACAATTTCATTCGGCTACGATTGTGTCGATTGCTTTATTCAAAAATATGTGGTTACATATTTGCGTATCTATAAAAAAAAATCTATTTTTATACACGTTTTCAGAACATTAGATTCAGTAACGCTGTTGTGAAGCCACCATGTCTCAATTTAGTGCACCCATGGTGTTATTTTATTAGTGAATAAAGTAAAATAATGACAGTGGGTGGTTTCTAGTGGCGTAATATCTGTACTAGATATCGTGACAATTGATAACCTCTTTTGTGACATGAAATGATGTGACACACAAGCAACACAGACAGACAGAAACACACAGACGTCGGAGTGATCTCAGTAGCCTCATTTTTTCCCAGTAAGGAAGGGAAGTAGGTCAGGCGACAGAAAACCATTTATATTGCCTGATGACTTTGTTATAATTTCAGCGCATTTCAATGGATGTCACATGCAGAAGTCAGTGATGGATAAAGTGACTGCAGCTAAGCTCAAAGGTCATTATGTTGTAGACGATCTCTACAAGATATTGTATAACAGTTGCGCTACAGAATTTTATATAATCATGCAGTTTTAAGACATAAAACTAGGGAGAAATGGGGTTAAAATTTCACAATGTTCGATTGACAGTAGTCCCAAATATTGACGGGTTGTTCTGAGAAGGTGTTGCAGACATTACAAGATATATGCCATGTACGTTTCGGGGGAATGCTAGGCATAGTGCTACAGAATATGTGAAGTGAACAGTATTTATTGGGTTGTGGGTCGTTCTTTACATGGACTGCCCTCGTGCAACGTCATGTTCTTGTCGCGCACGGGTACATCCAACACCTATCTACAATGGCCTACTCAAACTACTGCACTATCTACTGTTAATCTACCATTACAATCTTTCCACTTCTGTCCATAGGTAGTTTCCAGTAAGTTCTGCTATAGTATCGGAGTGCTGATAAGTCCTTAGCCCGACCAGGAATGAAACAACCTCGGAAGCATGTCAGGGACGCGCGTGATTTCAACAACATCGAGACGCGAGCTGTCATCAAGTTTTTTTTTCTTGCAAGGCAAGGCTCCGAAGGAAATTCACACAATTCTGACAGGAACATTAGCGTGTTTCCTTCCTTGTCGGGTTAAGGACTTACCAGCATCCCTGTAAATATGGAAGAGAAAAACGGCGAGGTACTAAGTGAATGTCTTTCTTTTTTTAATTTATAAGTGTGATATTGAAACGTCATCAAAATGGCCCAAAACGTCTACCAATCCGTTCCGCAGTTTATAACTTATTTACCTCCGCAATAATTATGTGATTTTAAGAGTCCTGTGTTGGTACCATGCCGAAATCTTTTCCGACACGAGATGGTCAAGCAGCTCAAGAGTTCCAAGTCACTGCGATTCTATACTGTTAAGATCAGATGGGCGAAGTATGAACTGAATTATGTACAGTACCTGTGAACAAAGGGGATTAAGCTGTCCAGGACGGTGACGTATCTTTTTGTAATGTTGAGGACGCGTCACAATATGCTGCGGTTGCTGACGGAGTAAAGTGTTGCTTGTTGCAGACTCTTTACTTCCGACCTTTTTGTATCCTAATATGAACAATTTTCTCATTCAAGTACATCTGCTTCTGTAAGATTTTGGTGATAATATGTCGGATGGATTCGCAAACTTTATGGATTTTTTCCAAAGGCTCTTGTTGAAGATATTAGAAGTAACAAATAATTAATACCGCACAGTGCTTCGCAGACAGATCGGTTCCAGTCTTCAGGGTAAAAGTAAGCTTAAGATTAACTTTGGTTAAGTAACATTCATTTTTAAGTAACATTTCACGTTGTGATGTGTTACTTAAAAATGAATCAAAGAACGTCAATCACAGCTCATCGTGACAGTTATTTAATGTGAGCTATACTACATGTTTCTGTCTTTCATGGCAAAGTTGAGATAGTAGTATTTGTAAAAATATTAAGAAATCAAGTAAACCCAAGAAAGTTTATTAGTACGATTCTTACTTTTTTAAAAATGTTTCTAAACTGCATTTGTTTCTGTAACAGAATGAGATCTTAGACCTATTCATGAATTGTATTTTGTATACGTCACCTCCTCAAAATATTTATAAATAGTAGGACGTGATACTGGCCAGGTAAGACTGAAAGGTGTTCTACAGACAGACATTAAGTAGCTGTACAGCTAAGGTTTGACTGACTCTTGCCTGCCCATACTATATACTCCTAAGGTCAAGATCGTCTCAGCAGTGCCTAACAGGCACAGCTTCTCTCAGACACTTTATAGGTCTTAACAGTATTTTTTAGCCTGAGGAGGGGATAAAACTTGGCCCAGTAAAGTAATATTTTATTAATTTATATTATTTCTTAACAATATACTGTAGAATAATTGCATGCGGTAGACCATGTATGTCCAATCCGCGGCCTGCCAGGTTGTTTTGCGTGGCCCGCGATCCAGCCCACTGTAAAGGTTATGGACCATTGCCAGAAACGTTTGGACACCCCTACAGAAGACGATTTCGAATCTTTTTAGCAAGAAGAAGGAAGTATAAGGAGAGGCGTATTGATCCTGTTCGCAAATTAGTTGGAAGTACGAGAAGATGCCTGTCGGTTTATTGGGCGCTTGTGTTCATAGATTCTGTGGGAAAACTTGCAGAATAAATTTTCTGTTATTCATACCGTGCTTGTTGTTACATAATCCAGAATTCTTTCTTCTTTTCTTATAATAAAACCAACTAGATGCACTAATTTCTCAAATTTATTTTTGGAATAAAACTCTGCATGTTTCGGACAGTTCCTCTGTCCATCATCAGTAGTTTTTCACTGTACACACAGCAAACCTGTATGACATATACCATTGCTGTGTGTACAGTGAAAAACTCCTGATGATATACAGAGGAACTGTCCGAAACATGTAGAGTTTTATTCCAAAAATAAATTTGAAAAATTAGTGCATCTGTTGGTTTTATTATAAGAATTTATCACGATGCACGGTCACCTGAACGTCAAAAGCATCCAATTTATTCGCTCTGTGACACCCCATTTATGACATTTGTCAACTCCTACATGTTTCGGCACCGGGTGTCATCTTCAAGGAGTCATTATAACAAAGCTCTATATGCGAACATGCCAATCTATCCTTGGCTTCCCTTTATAGGAATTACTAAAATCTTAAAATACTAAAATACACCAACTTCATGACTACACATTACAGTATTATGATATTAAATATTAAAATATGTAACGATAAACCACCACACTGTCAGTTATTAGTTGTTGTTATGCTATGTGGAGGATGTATAAAAACGTCGGTGCCTAAACATGCAGTTTGTTGGATGATATGTTGACTGGAGAAGAAATATTTGTGCCAACCAATCTTCCAAAAATAAGGCTTAGAATGAAGTACCAGCTTTCCAGCTACGATTTTGAAGGATCAGATAGTGAAGTTCAAATGTACGCAAATTAATGTTTCCGAATTAAGTTTAATGCGACACTGAATTTGTTATTATGGGCTTTTAGTTTCGTTTTCAATTAGTGAATAACTACATGACTACAGTTGCTTTTGTTATGTCAGTTTAAAAACAGGAACTGTATGTACTGACAATTTGCCTAAGCGTTTCCCCGTTTTGGCCGATCCCGGTGGCCGCGTGGTCTAGGGCATGGGTTTACGGCCCATTGCTTGCTGGGCTTGCGGTTTCGAATTCCGCCGGGGGCATTGGGGTAAGTCTCTTCTGAGTGTCGTGCGTTGTCACGTAGAGGTCTCTGCGACGGGACGATCGCTCGTCCAGAGGAATCCTGCCGAGTGTGGTGTGTTTGAGCGTGACCGAAGAGCCTCCTAGAGGAGGCCCAGACCCATTAAAGGTTGTCGTGCCATGAACAAAATGTCTATTTGCACAGACATGTAAGTACAAATTTTAAACATATCAGCTGTTATGTGTGTGATATATGCATGGCTTTATGCTAGGTAAAAATCCAGGCTCGCGGGTTAGGCAATACTCGGTAATAAATCTACGCCTCATGTACGAGTACACGTTACGAAATTTAAGTGTGATTATTAATAAGTTATATTAAACGCTTTTCTGCATCAAATACTGTATACTTCCCACACTGTGATAGCCGATAGAAACAGGGTGTTGGCGGATTAAATCGGATGAGGGCGAACAAGCAGTAGGAAGACAAGCTGTTCGCAGAAGTTGGTTTAATCTGGGAAAGAACTTTTGGTATTAGGACAGACCATTTTAGTTCCGGTATGATAATACTGAAATATGCAGCCATGTAATTTTTTCAAATCTCAAACGGAATGTATGCATACGTTGTGAATATTTTTATACACAGATAAAGCAGGGCTTTCCTACCACAAGCACCAGCTTGATAACATAGAAGAGTAGATCTTCGGGAAAGGATGTTGTTTAAAAGTGTATGAATTAAATAACCTTGCCAAGAAGTGAACTGAAGCCAAAGTATTTCATATTTACAATGATAGATTAATTCGACTTTCTTGTAACAACACACAGAAATGTAATTGTATCTGCTACTTTTCGTTAAATATGGTGCCAGTGTAAGCGTAGTCGATAATGCAACTAGGCTACGATACGAACGTTCAAGGAATTGTGTTTCATTTTCCAGAAAGACCAGAAATTCTCTCTTCTAAAGCCTTTTGACCGGCTCTAGACCCCAGTCGGTATCCTATTCAAAGGGTACTGGAAACCGTTTCCCCACCTACCCCCATCTAGTGCCTAGTTTAAGAATAATTGGAGCCATGCATCAGCGCTGTCTTATTTCTTCATGACATAGAAAAAGACAACTCTGCTTTCACTTTATTCGTGAATTATTGCGAAAGTCGTTGAAATTTCAACGGAAAAATGTTTTTAAATGTTTGCAAATTACCTAACCTCGCTCTGCACTAGATAACATGCATAAATTCCTTTCAGTTACGACCTGGTCCATTCACGAGGGTCGGTAGTTGAGAGATTTGTTCCTCAGAACATATATACGTGCTTGCATTTTGTAAATTATTCTAACGAAATGGAACTGTGCAGTAGCCTATTACACGTTCCCGTTCTGTTGTACTATGCATGTTTTGTTATCATCTCGTATGCATTAATATGAATGATCTCAAAATGCGGCAAATGGGAGGAAGCAAATTACACGTCGTTTCAACTTGTATTGTCCAGCAGCAGGCCCAGAATCCCTACATCCACCTTCGGTTTCAATTGAACATGTCCATTATTATACACGTACATTATATCACAATTTCAGCGCGTCTCAGGTTCAGTCAGTGTGCACGCCATGAACTTGACAGTTTTGAAAGACATTTTGATAGGCTGAACGACACTGTTGCTAAAGTTAATTTTGCCTGACGAAATCGAACTTTTAGTACCTACAGAACCATAGGTACATCTCCGCTGCTTCATAATGGGATATTTTTCGGTAATCGCTGTAACATCTATCATTGCCAGGCAACTGCTAACAAACGCCAATTTTTGTCGTTCCTTGTCGAGAGAATGAAAACAGAACAGCTTAACATGAATCTGTCTGGTATAACACTCTTGTACTGTTTGTTGTTTTTAGGTTCCTTACATTTTATGTTTATCTCTAAAGAAATTGACGATTTTCAATTCCGCTACGTACAGGGGAGGAAAAATTTCATTTTAGTTTTTTATAGGTCTAATCTAATACTTTCTCACGAATGAGATGGGCTGGGCATGTGACGTGCATGGGTGAGGAGAGGGGGTGTATAGGGTCTTGCTGGGGAAACCGGAGGGAAGGAGACCACTGGGGAGACCTAGGCGTAGATGGGTGGATAATATTAGGATGGATCTCCAGGAGGTGGGATGTG
>Ga0123352_10010531_pt1 | contig 14507 bp, 10 predicted proteins | sample TergutLab28metaG_FD_89700 | JGI IMG/M metagenome (GOLD analysis project Ga0123352, IMG submission 89700) | Labiotermes labralis P1 segment gut microbial communities from Petit-Saut dam, French Guiana - Lab288 P1 | ecosystem: Host-associated > Arthropoda: Insects > Digestive system > Gut ... | reverse complement strand
TGTGAGTGCGGTAATGAACCTTCGGGTTCCGTGAAATGCGGGGAATTTCTTGACTAGCTGCAAACCAGTTAGCTTTTCAAGAAGGACTCTGCACCATGGAGTAAGTAAGTAAGTAAGTAAGTATTATGCAGACTTATCCAGCCTCCCGTTACTTTACTCTTTTTTATACGGACGCTGAAATTCTGTCAGTAACTCTAGAGATATTACTTAGAACAGACAGGATAATATTCGCTACCTGTCTTGGGAGAGAAACAGACGATGTATGTACCAAGTATGGAAGTGCCTAACGTCTTCAAAATCGTGTAGAATGGATCTGCAGAAGTTCGGACTTAGCTTGAGATTATTGATAAAGGAAATGAATAGAGAGAGTTGAGAGTTGTGTGAAGGGGAGAATGTGACGTCACGTCTGAAGGGAAATTGTTTTAAACTTCATATTCCGTTGACTTGAGAGAAGGAGGCAACCGTCATGTTCATCTGATTACAGATGGTGAATTTGTGTTAAGGTTCGCTTGTAGAAGGTCGGTTGGGCAAAGCAGAAAGTATGGCCGTGGATAACATGCTTAAAGGGGCATTAAATTACAGGAACCAGAGAGAAGAAAGAGAAATTAAAAAGAAGAAATACGAATCAGAAGTATTTTCTGGTTAAGTATGGAAATGAGCAGGAGAAAGGGTGAAAGGACAGTTTTGTGATAATCAGCGTAGTGAAAGAGGAAGTTCAGAAGGCACGAACAAAGCATTAAATTATGAATATTTATAACGCAGAGGCAGATGTGAGTTTTGTCGAAGATTCTTGAATGCTTTCGTCGGTATAAATCAAAGGATTGAACGTGTGGACCAGACGGTAGAGCTGTTCTGCCTTGCTGTAATGTCGGTCGGCATTCCTAATGTAAAGCCCGATATTTCCTTATGTACTGTCCTCCACACGAGGGAAAAGAGAGTGTCTTAAATTAGGCCACGACCACTTACTTCTACTTCCTCTTCAATTTATCACATGTTGCCAACGTGATGTCCGACACTCCCGACACTGAACTGTTGACAGTTGGAAACACGTGCCGTGCATAAATAGGCAAGGAAACGAGCAGATTGTTGGGGGAAGACGTGCATTTGAAGTGAGGACTGGTGTAGCTGTAGACAGCGATACTACAGCACTATATATATGTTACATTTAAGGAAATAATTTATTGGCGCGTTCGCAAAATTGCGAAAAGCGACTGTTAGCTTCGTCTTGTCTGTCCGTCCGTATGGGACAACTCGGCTCCAACTTGATGGATTTTCGTGAAATTTGATATTTGAGAATTTGTCGAAAATCCATTGAGGAAAAAATTCAAGTTTCATCAAAATCGGACAAGAATAACGAGTGCGTTACATGCAGACCGCCGGACATTTTTATCGTACCTAGCTCACTTGTTCTTAGAATGATAAATGTTTTAGCCAAATTTTGTAGAGAAAATCAAAACACACATTTTGTGTTCAATACCCTTTTTTCTGCCCCGAATTTTGCACCGTTTGTGAAATGTGCAAAAATATTGTACAGCCGAGCAGACCACAGATGACAACATGGCGCATGCGCATTGCATGCTGTATACCTAAGGCTACAAACACACATTCATGTTCTGTAATATTGATTCCTTTTCCACTGCAACAATGGTTGTATGACTGCGCCTCATTGTTACGTTATACTTACAGTACATGGCGTGTCGCGTTGAAGAATTAACTGTGTCTACAAACTGTACCTATGGGTTGGCTTCGAGTTGACCACATCAGAGCTTTAGTTGAGGTTGATTATGGGCGGTGCAAATGTTTTGTACTTTAATAATAATAATAATACGTTAACCAATCAAATACTAATATTAAAATGAGTTATTTTTAAGACCCAGTTCGTACCGCGCAGTAAACACACTCACTCTCGTTTATACAAACCAGTCAGTTAATGCTGTATAGGGAAATAATCGCTGTTTGTTCTGAGATCCTAACAAAACACATAAATACACTGTGTGGGGGAGAACGTAGGATTATTGACCGTTAAACTGGTGGTACATATAGTGACCACAGTGCGGTACATATAGTGACCACTGGGCTGTAAGGGAATAGTCTGTACAAGGATATTGTCACAGTAATATTCGGATCAGGACGCATTTGAAGATGTTACAGCCACAGCGGAACTTTCTTACTTATTTGATTTACCGTTATAAGTGGAGCTGTTGAAGATACGGAGACTCTGTTTGCTCAGCACGCACCAAACATAACGTATAGTTACATAGACTGGTGGCACCGCAACGTCTTTCGAACTGAACTGAGCCTGAGGACTGGTGGTGAGGTACGTGGCGTTGCGACGCTGGGTGACTGCTTAGTTCATGAAGATAGATGAACTGCCGTCCTCTGAACAATCGGGAAACTTCCATCGACAGAGCGTCACACTCCTGAAGAACTGGGCCATAAAAAAGCCCTGTGGAAACCTCAAATCTCGCATGAATTAGTTTAGTTCCAAGAGTTCCAGCAAAAACAACATTTTTGTATGCTGATAACCAAACCAGTATTTAATATAACTTTTTACTTTAGGATAAAACAGGAAGTTAAGCTTTATAGTGCCCACATTTTTTGCAGTGCATATTTCACTTGAAGCCCGATCCACAGGTGAAATTAAATCCAGGAATGCCATTTAAAAGCAGCGTTCAACAACAAAAATAATCTTGTAATTAGCAAACTAGACTGAACTTTATGGAAGACAGCAGAAAAATGCTATATGTGGAGCATAGCTTTGTGTGGTGCTGAAAACTGGACACTTCGGACGGAGAGTGGATCAGAAATACCTGGAAATTTGTGAAGTATGGTACTGGAGAAAGATGGAGAAGATCAGTTGGAACGACAGTATGAAAAATGAAGAAGTGTGACACACAGTCAAGGAAGAGAGGTGCATCCTACCTGCAATAAACTTAAGGAAGCCTCAATAAAGAGAGACCAACCTGATGTCACTTGCTTTATTATTTCATAATTTACTGCTCAACATGTTTCGGATGTTAATACGTCCATCCTCAGGACCTTGCGACTTATTTGATGAGTTTTTTATTGTTCTGGTTCGACGTGTGTTGGTGTTACGTTGTGGTTTGGCTGGGGTGGTGTGGTATCCGTATGCAGGCTGAACCAGAGCAATACAACCCATGAAATAACTCATCAAATAAGTCGCAAGCTCCTGAAGATGGATGCACTAACATCCGAAACGTGTTGAGCAGTAAATTATGAAATAATAAAGCAAGTGACATCAAGTTGGTCTCTCTTTATTGAACTATCAAGATGATGCACGGCCCAATAAACGTAAGGAAGGCTAACTGGATTGGTCACATCTTGCATTGGAACTGCCGTGTAAAACACATTGTTGAGGCAAAGATAGGAGGAAGTATAGAAGTGGCGGGAAGACGAAGAGGAAGACGTAAGAAGCTAGTGGATAACCTTAATGAAAAGAGAGGATACTGGTAACTGAAATAGGAAGAACTAAATCGCGCTCGGTGAAGAATTGGCGTTGGGAGAGTCTATGGACCGGTGATAAGACACACTGCAGAATGAATGATGAATCATGTAGTTCATTAAACATCCTAAGTTCATGCGTCTGTCAACTGTTGTGTAATATGATGCGAAAGATCCTGGCAAAAAGCGAGCTAAATTCAGAATTGACAGGGGAGGATGATAATATATTGGGCGTAATTACGTAGAAAAGAAGGTAAATTGCGGCCGGAGCGTGCTGCTGACCATTCACCCCCTTCTAGTGCCGCGGTCATGGAAGAGTATAGTTATAACTCTACCCACCCTCTGGGCCACACCGGGACTGTAACGGTATCACTTTACCTTTACCTTTTATTATGTACAAATAAGTTGTAGTGTAGATCGAGGACTAGCGCGCTGGATGCAGATGGTTATAAGAACGAATGACCGTTGTGAGGCGTTCTAAATGTTCACAATTTGTGTGCTTCACAGGCCAAAAGCCCGAGCTTTAGAAGTTAGGTGCCATTTTATGATTAGGGTGCAGGCAGTCGCGCTGTGACCTTCAGCGCCTCCTGTTTGTCAAAATCGAATTTTAAGACATGTCTGTCTTCAGGCGAACCAAGAGTTGGTGGCTGGCCTGAGATTGCAAGCAAGGTACTGCGCAACGAAATTGTTCTGTGAAGACAAGCGGCAAAGGTTCTGGAACTGGAGCTGCACCAGCACAGCAGTGACGTAAACAGACAGGAAGCAACATGGCTGCTTATGACAGGCAGTCTCTAGAACAGATCATGGTCGCTAGGACCATAAATCACAGACAGACACAAAGCGACTGCATTGTGTGAGAATAAAGCAGCCTGAGCGTTGAGATCTGAAATGCTGATTAATAGTCTTGATATAATAGACGAAGGTAAGGAAGATGCTACTGTAATATCAGATTACCAACTGTTTATTTTGCGAGGTTAAGATTTAATTTATAATTATTATTACTTAAATTTTCGGCTGCTAACTGTTAGATATACAGCAGAGCGACTGATTTATAGTAATATAATATATTTTTATTGTAACATTTTTACATTTCCATGAATTTATTTTGTCTAATGTTCAAAATGGTGAATGTGTTGGCATTCTGAATGTAGTGGATAAGAACCTGTTTAAGGGCAGAGATATTTGGGGGCAGAGGTTCGGGAAATGTAGTATGTGTATTTGATATAATGAAGCCTCCTAATTAACCTACACGGTACACTTATTTTGCCCTAGGGTGTATGACTATGGTCACGTAAAGGGAAAATGATCCCCAGCGATTATCTTAACGTTGCAGAATTTCCCTGGGGCGTCATTTAGAGAATCTACGTGAGACCAATGTGTCTAATGGAAACAGGAAGGCCACAATGCAGGCAACAAATTCTGCTTCAGTGGTGTAAATGGACGTAAAGCTTAGTTTGGTGTGGTTGGAATTGAGCAGCCTAGCAGCAACACACTTTGAGACAGTCTCTACGAAATTGAGCAGCCTAGCAGCAACACACTTTGAGACAGTCTCTACGAAATTGAGCAGCCTAGCAGCAACACACTTTGAGACAGTCTCTACGAAATCTTGAGGGTTGTTCGACCGTGCATCTTCCATATGAAATAAATTGAAATGCCAACTTGATGCAACTGGGTAATTTTATTGATGTATTCTTAGCTCTACTTGTTTCGGGTACATACGCCCTTCATCAGGAGCGTTAGATGTTGAGTTGCAGCAGATGGTTTTCTACACCGAGATTTTCGATGGGTGGTGGTCTTGACAGCCGTGTGTACGGTGCGCATGGTGCAGTGCGTTTTACCCGAAACATGTCGGGCTAAGAATACATCAATAAAATTACCCAGTTGCACCAAGTTGGCATTTCAATTTATGACTATATGAAACTTTGACGGTCAGGGTGTTTGTGTTCAGATGGAAGGGTGTAGAGCGTCTCGCGTGTTGCTGTACAGTGCAGATACGTTCTGTTGCTGTAAACTGTACAGATTAAAGGGCAGAAACGCAGTAGCTCAGGTAGTGTAGTGATTGGATAGCGATGAAGGGACGGGGTTGTGTATTAACTCTTGTGACTGGCAATGCATTTTTCTGTATCCCACAATTTCTAGACGGTTTCCAGGGACAAATCAGTCCCTATCCAGGTCATACCGGAAACTTTTCGCGAGGGTAAAGCGGCCAGATCGTGAATCTGACCTTTCGCCTCGAACAAAAACTGAAATTGAGAATATAAGGAACTTTAATTTCACGCCGCCAAATACAGTTGTCTTTGTGTTGTGTTTTTGATTAAAGACAATGAAGCATTTTTCACAATTCTGTAGACTAGGCATTAATTAAAATGTGCATGATAATAATGTTCACATCTGTACATGCATATGAAAAGCTTCTGAACTTACGTACGATAAAAAGCAGTTACGAAGAACATGAAGATAATGCCAAAGGTTGGGTCTTGTCTGTGTTTTTCATACAAAGTGTAGGAGGTTTTTCTCCAGTGTTTCTCTAACGAACGAACAAAGTATGTTACCAAAATTAATGCCCCAAACTCTATTGTATAAGACTCTAACAGCCCGCGCAACAGAGTCGGATTTTGCAATGTAAGAATAGTATTATAGACTATACTTTTTTAATTGGCTGGGTGTGTGTGTGGTGGTGGTGGTGGTGGTGTTGGCTGCTGACACAAAATGTTACTTGAAACAGCTGTTTTTTTAAGCTCATGGTTCCATGCATCATAATTCAATGTTAATAAAAATCCAACCAGATGCAACATTATGCAAATATTTATTTACTGCAAAGTCACTCTACATGTTTCGGGTGTCACAGCACCCACCATCAGGAGTATTAAAAACTGTAACCGCAGCCTCCGGCACAGGTCATAATACTGGTACAGCTACTTCCCTCTAACATGGTCTGATCAGGCCACGTTGGAGGGAAGTAGCTGTACCGATATTATGACCTGTACCGGAGGCTGCGGTTACAGTTTTTAATACTCATGATGATGGGTGCTGTGACACCCGAAACATGTAGAGTGACTTTGCAGTAAATAAATATTTGCATAATGTTGCATCTGGTTGGATTTTTATTAACATTGAAACAACTGTCTTAGATTAAGAGACACTTGACCAAATCAGAGGCTATATCAGCTAATTTTACACTTACTTGCCTTTCGCCAGTCCTCAGCCAGGCATGTCTCCCCTTGTGCAGTACAGTTACGCATCACCGGACAGCGGATGTCTTGATATGCCGGTAGGGAAGGGATTGTTACTACAAAGGGTATTGAACATTCGCCTTACTTACTGAAGAATTCTAGGAACTGAAGTCTAAGGATCTATACAGCTATACTTCTTGTGTATGAGTGTGAGACTTGGCCAATTCAATGCGACGAATGCGCAGAAATGGTTTCTCTTGTTCACAAAGACGTGGGCATTCACAAGACAGGAAATTGTCTGTCCCGCTTACCGTCACTCACCTTTGATTTAGCAGAAGAAAAGCCAAGATTGAAATCCATGTCTCAGTTCTAGTGAGGCCAGTATAGCATTTATGTAGTAAAAGTTTATGTGGATTCAGATACATGTGTTGTGCAGCATGTATGGCGGGCAGTCGGAATTAATTGCGAGACGGGCGACGTTCGTGGGGAATTTAGTTCGACGCAAAGAGGAAGAAAGTGGGCCACGAAACTGAGAATATTCAGCTTAAAAAATAAAATTTAATGAGTAAGCAAACCTTAGAGCTTGTGAAGGTCAGCCGGTGCGACAACTGGGCTATGAATTTTAAGCTCGCGGTTCCGTGCATCGTAATTCAATGTTAATAAAAATCCAACCAGATGCAACAGTATGCTGATATTTATTTACTGCAAAGTCACTCTACATGTTTCGGGTGTCACAGCACCCGTCATCAGGAGTACTAAAAACTGTAACTGCAGCCTCCGGTATAGGTCATAATACTGGTACAGCTACTTCCCTCCAATGTGGCCTGATCAGGACTGCAGTGACTGTAGAGTGACTTTGCAGTAAATAAATATCTGCATACTTTTGCATCTGGTTGGATTTTTATTAACATTGAACTGCGCTATGGTTTGGACAACACGGCTTCGAATACCACCAGGCACACTACTTACTTGCCCCTTCTCCTAAACGTCCAGACCGGCACTGGGGCCCACCCAGCCTCGAATTTAATGGGTACAGGGGGTTCTCCTGCTGAGGGTAAATTTGACAACTCCCCTCCTTATAGTTCCCAAGTGAAGAATAAGTGGAGCCTTATTTTATATCCCTATTTCCCTATATGCCCTCATGACATGCCCAAGAAAACTTCAGCTCATACAAGAACGTTTTAACCCTGCACGACGCGAAACGTCCGTTAGAAGCCAGCCCGCGCTGCACAACAGCCCAAAGAACGAACATCTCAAATGTCAGAAACCTGAAACCACCCAAATCTGATACATTTATGTTCGACCTAATGGCACTGTCAGTGGGCTAGACTGTACGGCGTTAGGGAACACGTCGGGCAGTGAATAATGCGAAATGTGCGTACATGCGTCTCTGCCGAATGACAAGCACTGGTAGAACAATAGTGACGGGGGAAACCCGAAGCACTCGGAGAAAAACCAGTCCCAGTGCCACACTGTCCACCAGAAATCCCACACGGACTGACCTGGAACTTACTAGAGCCTTTGCTGTCACAGACTGCCGACTAACAGCAAGAGATCATGGCACGGAAAATTATTACTTTTTTTCCCTAATGGCGCAACAGTCCCAGTGGGCAGTGCCTCCTCACTGTCGAGGCTTCACGGTTACACTCAGGCACACCATAATCGGTAGAACTCCTCCGGACGAGTGATCAACCCGTCGCAGCATCTCTACCTGACTACACACAACATTCACAAGAGATAGACATGACCCCGGCGGGTTTCGAAACTACAGTCCTAGCAAGCGAGCGGCCGTAGACCCCCGCCTTAGACCGCGCGGCCACTGGGATTAACATAAAGTCTTACTGGGACGAATTTCAGTTCTGTAGCTGGAATATTTGGGACATACTGTACAGCTGACAGCGAGTTTGTTTTCGTTGCTGCTTCCAGAAGGAAGCTTATGTGTAATATTAAGCTTATGTTCTACGTGGAAATGACGCCGTGAAGTTTGGAAGGTGGCTACCACACGTAGAGTACGTTACGACTGTATACCAGCGAGCTGTGGAGCTTCCTTTCAACGTCCGTAACTGTCCATAACCCACTAAGCTGCTCACCGCTGCGCCTCGTGCCGTGGCAGAATAAGCTCAAAATTAAAAAAAAAAAATTTTAATAACAGGAGAAAAAATGTAATATTCTTCAGTTCATTAGACAGAGCGAGCCAAATCCCTGTTTATTGTGTTACTGAAACGAGGTTAAAATGCGGAGTACAGATCTTTACTGCACTCCGCTGAATGTGCGTGTGATTACACTTTAGTGGTTCATAAAACTGTGAACGGTATAACACAAGAATAATTAATTTTCAGCTGTACTGACATTTATTATTCTAAAATTAATGCTGTGGCCAGTCACAGACGTCTGCATAAGAATGGTTGGCCTGTCAGTGTAATAAGTAGCTGTTATTCGATGTGTCGTGGTACAGAACACATTCCCGCGACAGTAAATCTGCATCAGCTGCTGTAATATTAAAATAATTATGACGTTACCATCAGTTGAACTAGCTCAGTCGTATAAGCCAATTGCCCGTAAACAGATTTTTCGTGGGTATGGGGAAAATACTTTTTTCTAATGCGCCCTCATTTTTGAAAGTTCTTAGCTTCTTTTGAAGGTTCCCAAGCCTCGACTGCTTGTCCTTTGATAAGAGCACTCTTAGGTTCAAAATAAGTGTAGAGCATAAGTGGAATGATACTGACCTACTGTACTGAAGTACAAGGAAAAAAACTTCTCCATTGGCACCTTGGTCAACACAAATCCCACATGCATTGGCGGTGAGCGGACGACAACTTACTGCCTGAGCCATGGCACGGCCGACGACTGACCGTCCGTGCCATGGCACAGCCGTCAACTGACTGCCTTAGCCAAGGCACAACCGCCGACTGACCGCCTGAGCCATGGCACAACAGCCGACTGACCGCCTGAGCCATGGCACAACCACCGACTGACTGTCTGAGCCACGGCACAACCGCCGACTGACTGCCTGAGCCATGGCACAACCGCCGACTGACTGCCTGAGCCATGGCACAACCGCCGACTGACCGCATGAGCCATGGCACAACAGCCGACTGACTGACTGAGCCATGGCACAACCGCCGACTGACTGACTGAGCCATGGCACAACCACCGACTGACTGCCTGAGCCATGGCACAGTCCTCTGGCTGTATAATGTATCCTTTTTCCCGTTCCCAAGACGGACCTATTACAGAACATGCAAATATGAAATTTGTTCCGAACTCTCGCCAATAAGCACGGTAGCCCTGTGCAGTTGTACTGACAGGGGAGAACTGAAGTACTGGGGGATAAAAACCTGTCCACTTCCGTTGTTTCCATCACAAACCCCTTGGGAGCTGGCCTGTGACTAAACCCGGGTCTCGACGTTGAGAGACTGAGGAAACTGAGGGTGGAGAGAAGGCAATATGGGAACTGACCTTTCGCTTTAAACCAAATGGAATTCTCAAGGAACACCAGTGATATAATCTTAGCTACACAGTGCGTCGTTAAGTAACACAGTCACACATAACCTCAAGGAAACAGTTTTATTCTGAGAATGATAATGGCTTCAGAATATATAAATTCTTAGTTCATTGTTCAGTTGTCCATCTGTTTCTTCGACAAACAATGTCTCTTCCTACTGAAGTAAATCACAGACACTTGTTATGGTATTACCGTGTCGTCCCGCCCTTCAGGTGCTCTAATACCGGGTGTCTATATCGTTGTACTGTATGTCGTGTCGAAAATACTTTGTTCTTTTGTCATAACTTACAGTTCATTGTTGTACGTCTCTGGACAGATCACGTTATTTCGTTCCGACCCTCTCCTGTACTGCCCAATAGTAATGGATTACTGTTCATTGTCGAATTATATTTGCGCGCCCTTTCAAACTTTTTACTAAAAAATTCCTTCATTTAATATAGTACATATTTTTGAACGTGTGCATTTTGTTGTATACGCAATTTTGTGTATATTATCCAAGAAATGTTGACTGTGTTTTTTTAGGCTACATGGCTCTTGACTGTTTACTGAAGGGTACATGGCTCTTGACTGTTTACTGAAGGGTACATGGCTCTTGACTGTTTACTGAAGGGTACATAGCTCTTGACTGTGTACTGAAGGGTACATAGCTCTTGACTGTATACTGAAGGGTACATAGCTCTTGACTGTGTACTGAAGGGTACATAGCTGCTGACTGTATACTGAAGGGTACATAGCTGTTGACTGTATACTGAAGGGTACATAGCTCTTGACTGTGTACTGAAGGGTACATAGCTCTTGACTGTATACTGAAGGGTACATAGCTCTTGACTGTGTACTGAAGGGTACATAGCTGTTGACTGTGTACTGAAGGGTACATAGCTCTTGACTTTGTACTGAAAGGTACATGGCTCTTGACTGTATACTGTAGGGTACATAGCTCTTGACTGTGTACTGAAGGGTACATAGCTCTTGACTGTGTACTGAAGGGTACATAGCTCTTGACTGTATACTGTAGGGTACATAGCTCTTGACTGTGTACTGAAGGGTACATGGCTGTTGACTGTGTACTGAAGGGTACATAGCTCTTGACTTTGTACTGAAGGGTACATGGCTCTTGACTGTATACTGTAGGGTACATAGCTCTTGACTGTGTACTGAAGGGTACACAGCTCTGACTGTGTACTGAAGGGTACATAGCTCTTGACTGTGTACTGAATGGTACATAGCTCTTGTCTGTGTTCTGAAGGGTACCTAGCTCTTGACTGTGTACTGAAGGGTACATAGCTCTTGACTGTGTACTGAAGGGTACATAGCTCTTGTCTGTGTTCTAAAGGGTACATAGTTCTTGACTGTGTTCCAAAGGGTACATAGCTCTTGACTGTGTGCTGAAGGGTACATAGCTCTTGTCATTGTGTTTCTTACTGTAAAAGAGGAAGAGTTTTATTTAATCATTGCAATTACAGTTCTTGGAAATGTGAGTTGCTTGTGGGAGCGGTGCAAGGCTGACACCATTTGTACTGCGAAGTTAAATGGGCCAACCTTACAAAACGTATGTTGATAAATGGGAGTGGAGCTTGGGCGGAATGATACCGATATTGCTGGGATCAGTTGGCAGGGGAAACAAAGTTCTTCAGGCAGCACAACAGTAGCCCTTATTTTAGAACAACCGTCTGCGTTTTGTTGAAGTTAAGACGTACAATCAAAATGTAACAAGAACAAATCACATTACAATGAAAGAACACTGGACAGACAGACAGACAGACAGACAGACAGACAAGGGGCTCGGACAGATACCAAGAGAGAAACCGGGAATAAATGTCCACCGTTACAAACTAGGTGAATCGAAATGTAAACCAAATTCCACAACTGAAATAACCTCCAAGATAAAGGTAAATCAGTCCCGTTACAGGCCTGGAGAGGCCCAGAGGGTTCCAGGAAGTTAAGGTTACCATATTACATGACAACGGCACAGATTGGTGGTAAGGTTTTGAGCCTTACGCACGGGTCGCCTTTACCCCCAGGAAATGTCCCTGTCACTCATTTCTGTTAGAGGCTGAGTCGACCCCAGGGTTATAGTATGATCGGAAGGATTATGTCAATGAAAAACTCCAAAATCACCAGGTGGGATCGAACCAGCGACCTTCCGATTTGTAGCACATTACCTTAACCGCTGTGCTACCGCATTCCCCAAATAACCTCCAAGATACCAAACAAAAAACAGGCAATAAACTACAAAATTAGTGACTGGCCATAGGAACAATATACACCTTGATTTTTAATATTATCTGATGGTAATAAACATAAGTCAAAGCAATGGAACTTAAACGAGTGTAATAAGATGTAGACTGTCATACCGCCGAGGGAACAAAGTTGGCAGTTGTCTTCGTAAATTCATCGCAAAGTACAAAGGATGTCAGCATTCAAGGTTGCTAATGTAAGATGAAACAATAAACAGGCAGCGTGAATATCCGGCACGTTCGCTCAACTTTCTTACATAATTTCGTAGACCTGAAAACTTACGCAAGTCTGCCTGAGGTCTGTTGAACACTACACGTGCAACATTTTGTTTCACACAGACTGTACAAAATTTTCTTTCTTCCTTTTTTCCCCCCTGATAACTATTCAGCGAATTAGAGCGAAATAAGCTGCATGACTTCGTGTGCAGTGTCCACTGTTCTGTGTTGCAGTGTCCACTGTTCCATGTTGCAGTGTCCACTCTTCCGTGTTGCAGTGTTCACTCTATCGTGTTGCAGTGTCTACTGTTCCGTGTTACAGTGTCCACTGATCTCTGTTCCAGTGTACACTGTTCTGTGTTGCAGTGTCCACTCTTCCGTGTTGAAGTGTCTACTGTTCCGTGTTGCAGTGTCCACTGTTCTGTGTTGCAGTGTCCACTGTTCCGTGTTGCAGTGTCCGCTCTTCCGTGTTGCAGTGTCTACTGTTCCGTGTTGCAGTGTCCACTGTTCTGTGTTGCAGTGTCCACTGTCCTGTGTTGCAGTGTCCACTGTTCTGTGTTGCAGTGTCCACTGTTCTGTGTTGCAGTGTCCACTCTTCCGTGTTGCAGTGTCTACTGTTCCGTGTTGCAGTGTCCGCTCTTCCGTGTTGCAGTGTCTACTGTTCCGTGTTGCAGTGTCCACTGTTCTGTGTTGCAGTGTCCACTGTTCTCTGTTGCAGTGTTCACTGTTCTGTTTTGCAGTGTCCACTCTTCCATGTTGCAGTGTCCACTGTTCTGTGATGCAGTGTCCACTGTTCTGTGTTGCAGTTTCCACTGTTCTCTGTTGCAGTGTTCACTGTTCTGTTTTGCAGTGTCCACTCTTCCGTGTTGCAGTGTCCACTGTTCCGTGTTGCAGTGTGGCTGTAACCAAAGTAACAATGTGTTCACAAATTCGTTACTTACACTTTTTTAAATTTCGCTGTAATCTGTTCAGAATTCTTAAGCAATTTTAACCCTGCAAATGGACTGACGGATGGACGGAATAACGGACAGGTGACTGCATAATGCGCCCGTCAGGAATGTGAAAGCACGTCATATCGAGGGACCGTGCATTACAACAGCGTAAAACGTTGTTGTCCTCAACGTGTTATTTAAATATGCTGTATTTTGATATAGTATCTTTGGCTGCTTCTTGTGCCATGCTGTTTCTATGAGAAATTAATTTGTCAGCAGAGAAATGCAGAGAATAAGGGAGTGAAGAGGTGGCAGTGGGGAGTTAATTAGCCTGTGATGAGAGGCCCGACATCTTGTAAAATCAGATTAACCCCAGTTGCTATTGTATATCATTAGACATGGCTCAAGCAACGCAATATTTCTTATGACGTGCAACTCGCAACTCTGCTAGTGAGGTTAAGGCAAAATTCAAGATAACCAACTGCCTGTTAAGACACGTGGAAACTGCCTTGTTGCGTGTCAGCATTTGTGTGCAAATATTAACGCTGGTAGAGGGTGATTTTGCTTTGCATTTTGTCTGAAAAAGCTTACATGCTTATGTAATAACTGGGATATAAATATTAGGATTACACTGATGGAGCGTTTAAGAAATTACTTAATTCATAGGCAAGTGAAATTGCTGCAGAAACAAAAATATGTAAATAATAATATTCAAAATGCTGGGATGTGTCTTGAGTAAGGTGTGTCTAAGACTTTGCAGCTTGTGATATGTCTTGAGTAAGGTGGATCCAAGACTTTGTAGCTTGTGATGTGTGTTGAGTAAGGTGTGTCTAAGTCTTTGTAGCTTGTGATGTGTCTTGTAAGGTGTGTCTAAGACTTTGTAGCTTGTGATGTGTCTTGAGTAAGGTGGGTCTAAGACTTTGTAGCTTGTGATGTGTCTTGAGTAAGGTGTGTCTAAGACTTTGTAGCTTGTGATGTGTCT
>Ga0123352_10010529_pt1 | contig 14509 bp, 11 predicted proteins | sample TergutLab28metaG_FD_89700 | JGI IMG/M metagenome (GOLD analysis project Ga0123352, IMG submission 89700) | Labiotermes labralis P1 segment gut microbial communities from Petit-Saut dam, French Guiana - Lab288 P1 | ecosystem: Host-associated > Arthropoda: Insects > Digestive system > Gut ... | reverse complement strand
CACTGTACTGTACTGTACAGCACTCTACTGCACTGCACTGTACTGTACTGTACTGTACTGTACTGTACTGTACTGCACTGCACTCTACTGTACTCGGCATATAATTCTGTAACTACACAACCATCACTGACTGTGATTACACCAAGGAAATTCGTCGCCGAGCGATTGTCAACTATTTCGAGATTTGCAGATGACCGCGAGGTGGATACAGTTTTGACAGTGCTGGCTGATAACACAGAACATGTAGTATTATGGACAGGGAATAGAAAGGCTCGCACCCTTGTAAGATAAATGCCTCAGGTGGGGCAAAGACTACGTGGGAAAGTAGTGGAACAGCAGTGCAGTTAAATGTGAAGTGTTCTTATTAGTGCTGGAGATAAGGAACCCAGAATGTACCGAACGTGTGTACTGCAAACAAATTTTTTTGGCCGACCCTCGTACTAGGCGTTGTATCTCCGTAAACAATGAGGTGGCAACCTCGAATCTGAGGATCTTAGAAACTGCATGTTTACTCGTCTGGTGTTTACGCAATCCGACTCCTCTTTAAAATAACCCGCTGTTGCTTCTTATCCTGATGTAGTTCGAATTCAATCCACACACACACACACACATCTTTGTATGATGCGTTTTAATACTTCGCCTGGGTCTTTCACATGGTTTTTGTATCCTCATTTTTAGTGTTACAGTGTTTTTTCTTTGCCCTATCCATCTACTCCATACGCATTTCTTGTCCTGCGAACTGCCGTCACATCAACCGATAACTGTGGCTGTAATAGTTGTGTTGCACAATACCGTGCAGTTGTTACAACTGTCTTAATATTTTTGTCTTAGGTCCAAATTTGTTGTTAAAAGTCTTTACAAGAACGAAATTGGTTTTTGTTATTCTGCTATTTAATAAACCGCGCTGGACACGTCGTCATTTTTAGGAGCGTTCGCACCATTGCGACAGAGAGTATTGGCAGTCGGCATGGAACAACTCGGCTCCCACTGGACGGATTTTCACGAAATTTGGTACTTGAACATTTTTCGAAAATCTGGCGAGAAAATTAAAGTTTCTTTAAAATCTGACAAGGTGACCGGCACTTCACATGAAGACTTTTGTACACCTGTGACAGTATCTCGCTGAATTCTTCTTAGAATGAGAAATGTTTCAGACTGTACGAGTACAGAAAATCAAAACACACAGTTTATGTTCAAAAAGGTTTTTTTTTTCGAAAATCTTGTCGTTTATGAGATAATGTAAAAAAAAACTTGTGGTGGCGCCAGTCATGCCACAGATGACAAATACAATACGGCGCATGCGCATTGCATGCTGCAATAACTAAGGCTACAGACACACATTCAGAATGTATAATACTCGCAGCTGTCTCGCGGCAATAATGGTTGTGCGAACGCACGTCAAAATTGCATTTCTCCATACATTGCCTTTGTTGTTTTGCTCCGTTAACTGAATTATTTTTTGGTTTGCCTTTACTAAGTCTTACTTCGGAAATCTAAATAAACAATGATGTATTAGTCAAATACAACAAAACTATATTATGTTTATTATTGTACTAGGGCAACATGTTTCGATTCTTATAGAATCATCTTCAGGTCCTTCTAAGACACAGAAGGGCCTGAAGAATCGAAACATGTTGCCCTAGTACAATAATAAACATAATAAAGTTTTGTTGTGTTTGACTGACACATCATTGTATATTTATATATGTGTTAAACACTTCGGGATGGCAAACATTAAATTTCTTACATCTGAACCTCACTGGTATTTCACAAAACCATTCCAAAAACGTTTTTTTGTGGATTATATAACGAGGATGTCAGAATCTCAGTTTTGTTAGCGTCTGTTGGTAGAATAACTGTAGAATTATGAATGAATAAAGATTTGGAACGAAGCGGCGAGACCCAGGGAGGGCCGTGCCGTCGTTTGCCTGGAGGTACGGAGGACTGTAGGGCTCATCTCAGTCAGAACACCTGCCGTCTGGGCCGAGTTCGAACCTGACACTTCTCGCATTCAAGTGCGTAGCATTACCACAACACAGCCCTCCTCGTTGCAAACGTATAAAAATTGTCCTAAACGTGAAGATACTTTCAGGCCTTCCTGTAGTTTCGTAACGTCAGCTCCTGCATCGTAAAAATTGGCTTTATGTTGAATAAAACTGGGGTGCCAAAGAAACTTGTTTGTAATTGCCTGATGTAAGTATAGTATAGTTTGAAGCAGTTTGTGCACCCCATTTTTATACTTATCATTCTCCCCTTATATGTAAGCCCTGACATTTTACCCCCCACCCCACCCCTTCTTCGAAACATATGTCGCAATATATACCAGTTAGGCAGCTAAAAGGTCGACAAGTGTTTTCCCATATAGGTTTAGGGTTATGATAATGCACTGCATTGCTAGGGTTGCCCCACCAGCACAGTGGATTTATCCCTATACTGCAGAACACTTCATGCGGAATAAATATCTTTAATTTATTAATGATAATACGATCTACTAGACTGTTTTTGCAAATGGTCCAAACCGGTTCTGGGGCCCATCCAGAGGTCTGTTCAGTGTGTGCGGAAGGCGGTTTCCCTGGGGGTAGAGCGACCGGGGCGTGAAGCCAACCACCACCACCACCTACTTCCGAGATTAATTATGCGTGGTGCTATACCTCTCCTTCCCCACATGCCTTCATAGTATGTAACGTTACCTTTATTAGTCAGGGTTTCTATGTTAACGTCGAATCAGGCGCGTTTTACTGTACACTGCTTCAATAGACATCCCTTCTAGCCTTATTCTGTCATTCACTATAACGCACCGTAATATTTCGTGATCTGTTTCCTCCCCAGAAACCTAAAGAAAATAAATTGTGTAAAATAACTACTTTTTTAACGCAGAATTGAAACACTTTCTCTCAGTCTGCGGGGAAAAAGTAAATTCTGGGTTCTTGAGAACAGGATGCTGAGTGGAATATTTGGACTTGACGGAGAAGGTTACAGGGGAAGGCAGAAAAATGAATGTTAAGGACCATAACAAATTGAACATTCGTACAGTATTTTCAGGTTGGATGATTAACGGAATAGTTAAACTAGCGGATAGCTGACACGTGTGGGAACTAAAAATGGTTAAACTAGCGGATAGCTGACACGTGTGGGAACTAAGAATGGTTAACTAGCGAATAGCTGACACGTGTGGGAACTAAGAATGGTTAAACTAGCGGATAGCTGACACGTGTGGGAACTAAGAATGGTTAAACTAGCGGATAGCTGACACGTGTGGGAACTAAGAATGGTTAAACTAGCGAATAGCTGACACGTGTGGGAACTAAGAATGGTTAAACTAGCGAATAGCTGACACGTGTGGGAACTAAGAAATACAGAATTTTGGTTGCGCGTTCTCAAGGGTAGAGACTCCTTCACTGACACTGTGAAAATGTAATTCGAGTGTCGAACGCTGCATTCTGTGCAGTGGCGTCTCTTTGTGGTCCCCGCGTGTGGAGATCAGACGGCGCGTAAGTTCGTATGGTTCAGTATACAGAGCGATGGGCGTGTTTGGTGAAGATTTTTATGAATCTTCAAAGTCTGCAGAAGTTGCAACTCTCCTCGACGACGACCCAAATCTAATGTCAGCTTCTCAGCCAAGGACCCGCTTCATTTCCTCCCGTATTTGCACCCTGTTTATTGTGAAATTGTGTGTCTCTGCACACCATAACCTCCTATGGGGGAATAAAGCTATAGTTTTACTCTTCCTTACTCTCGACACTAAATTGAGGTTAGTGGTCAGCTTCACGCCCCGGCCGCTTTATCCCTAGGATATCGCCCCTTTTGCATATTGAGTAGGATTCTTGCTGATCTCCAGAGCCCGGCTGGACGATTTAGATAGAAGAAAAGTATTTTGCCCTTGCCGAGAATCGAGCCACGTTTTCTCAGCTGTGTAGCCTGTGTCCTAGACGCCGTAACACTGCCCTGTTGTGTGTCATGTGTTAGATACCGCTCAAATACACCTTAATTATTCTACAGGTTATTTTGAGGTTTCCCATCCCATGCAACGATTTCCACAGATATTGGTTCACCATCTTACATTACGAGTACAGACCTGTAACTTGAGGGAATCTTTGAGGTGATGAATCCAGTGACTGTGCACATTTTGAATCTTTTTGGCAGAGATCCGAAATTCAGATGCTACTATCATCATACCTGTTCTTAGTTATCGTGTTGTAGTCCCTATGTAAATAGTTAGTAGTTTACTCATCCTTACAATTTACATTCATTTTTAGCACAGCAAGTTATGTATAGGGAATCTACATTTGTGTACCTGTTAGTTCGTTAGTTACTGCTAACAACTGTTTCGCGAGAGGGGGGGGGTGCAAATATTCCCGATTTTGACGCCCTGTTTGTTTGCCGGTTGTCAAACCAAAACTGTACGCGGTATAAGAGCACAGACTACTGTCTTCTAACTTGCTCTTGCTACTTCACACACACTTTCTTATTCCCCGTTTGCTCAATGAATCTGACCATCTCTGCACCCTGTGTCTGGTATCACTAATCAGCTTTGCATCTCCTTTCTCTGACCCCTCCAGTGTGACCACTCCGTCATTCCGGTGCGGACTGTCTGGTCCCTGAGTCCCTGAGCTGTCGATTCCAATCCATGGCCTCCCATTACACTAGAAGCAAAGCCGCAGCCCCGCATATCTGGTCCGGTCTTACCGCACTGTTTGTTTGGCTTCCGAAATGGCATATGGAGATATTCATGTGGGTTTAAACTGCTCAATTAGTAGTTCTGGATTCTGAAACGCCATTTTCTCAAACCCAACTCAGGGAAAGACGGTACAAACAGATTCGTTAGGAAATCAAAACCGAATTAACCCGTTGGCTGCAGTTAGCTTCATAATTAACTGATAGGAGATATACATACGTACTTACATGCATACATACACACATTCATACATATACATATATATATATATACATTACATACATAACGTACGTACATATATACTTACAGATATATATACATACATATATGGTTGATTCTTGTAGATGACCGATTATATTGCATGCGATGAATGACATAAAGTCTCTTTTCGCTTTTGTTTTCAAGTGCGCCTGCAATAGCAATGCTTCTCCCTCAGTACGTACTGCAACAGGAAGCTCCCTCTAACATGTGTCTCCGTTTAAAGACGTCGATATTCGTTCTGATAATCGTACCAAACCTAAATACAGCACTGTGTGCTGCCAATGCAGGGTTCTGTTTTTGTCACAGCATTTTGTGCGTGTCACTGTTAAGGAGGGCTAAGCTGCACCGACCACATCAGTTTGTAGCTCAGTCCAAGGAGCCACATAGGTCAATTATACAATTTTGCTGGGATGGAGAAGGCTTCAGTGATATGGAGTTCTTGAACATCTACCGAACAACTGACGGCTTCCGGAGTTTCTTTAACGAATCACTGCAAAGAAAATTACAATACAGGAAGAAGCTAAATAATGATTAGCTTTGAGTTTAAATTCATGGTTTAAGCACTGCAACACTTTTAATGATCCTGATGAAACTTCCTAACGAAGCTGAATTGTAACACGTGTGGAAATATTGGCGCGCTTGTGAGGATGAACACTGGAAGACTAGAAATAGTTAGGTAGATGGAAGGTGCTAGAACAAGTGTCTGCTTTATGAATGGGCAGTTACTTTTGCCCAGAGTGGAGGGGAACGTGAGCTCTTGAATTCACCAAAGGCCGAAGATCCTTACCACGCAGTTCTGTAATGAAACATTCGCTCAAGAGCTATGGAAAATCCGCAGTTGATGTGCTGACGTGGCATGACCGGTCACCTCCCCTTGTGGCGATGTAAAAATGGGCCTCCTCCCCCTCCCCCCTCGCTGTCGTAGCACGGTAATTACAAAAGGAGAGGGACAATTGAAAGTGTCTGTGCCAATGGCATTATTTTTACTCGTTATGATTTTTTAAAATTCCTTTGCTTTACCTGCCATGTCGATATAAGGCGTGGGTCTGCGACCGCTCGCTTGCTTGGGTTGTGGGTTCGAATCCCGCCGGGGGCATGGATGTCTGTCTTTTTCGAGTGTTGTGTGTTGTCAGAGCTTTCTGCATCGGGCTTATCACTCGTCCAGAGGAGCCCTACCGAGTGTGATGGGTCTGAGTGTGATCGTGAAGCCTCCATAATGAGGAACTGCCGGCTCACTAGGGACTGTTGCGCCATAAAAATTGTATATACACAGGCATATCTTATTATAACTCGCAGGCAACCTGTAGATGCGTCTTATGCATATATAACTAATGCTGTTCTTACTTACACCCACACCATTCTTCAACCCTAAGCTACGAACCTAACCTTAATGTGTTCGGAACAGATGGGTACCACAAGCTTTTCTCTGTCCTTTCTACTATAATTCGGTCAAGTTATGGAGCTGACGTAGGCATCGGCGTCGGCGTCGTGCCGTATCGTGTGAGAGAGATGGAGACAGTTGGGGCCTGAGATCCTGTTATAATGGGATTGTCTTGTATGGATGATTACAATGGGGCACTCAACCCAATCACTTTAAGAGATGGAGAGCTCCATAGCGCTAGTGGTGAGGGATGGGGAAGGGGGTGCTTTCAGAACGAGTGAGAGAGAGCTGCTCAGACTCACTCACTCACTCACTCACATCCATTCAGTACACGACGTGTGCCAAGTTCTGTTAGGCTCCAGAATACAAGCCACGTGTCGTCACCTTGTACGTCCCTTTAAGACTGTAATCTGACCTACTGTGACGTCCCTTGCCAGTTGCAAGGTTGCCATAAGAACTATCGTTGTTTAATGACACTGTATTTACTGGCGACTTCAGAAACGGAGCTAGTCAGGGTTTTGCCGTGTGTGATGTAACTAGAAGCTTCATCGCCTGCTCACAGGTCGTACCGAAATATTTCTTTCAAAGATCTGTTTCTATATGATTCACCCATTTATTACCAGGTCCCCGAAGTGCTCTTCTACATTCAAGTGTTCCGACTGATGGTTAATATTATCGCCTCCATGCGTACTACAGGCATCACCCATTCCATGATCCTTGATTGCATCACTGTGTGCATAATAAGTACAGTCTGCAGATTATGAAGGTATAACGCTTCAGATTTAATGTTTGCCATCCCGAAGTGTTTAACACATATATAAATACACAATGATGTGTCAGTCAAACACAACAAATCTTTATTATGTTTATTATTGTACTAGGGCGACATGTTTCGATTCTTATAGAATCATCTTCAGGCCCTTCCGTATCTTAGAAGGAACTGAAGATGGTTCTATAAGAATCGAAACATGTTGCCAAAATACAATAATAAACATAATAAAGTTTTATGTTTCACACATCATTGTATATTTATTTTACTCTTCAGATTCTCCATCGCCTCTATCTTATCGCCCAACATGAGACATCACGTTCACAATGTAGCTTATAGTCTAATTTTTATATTGTGGTTCCGCTTTAGGCTCATTCGCAAAATTTCGAAAAGCGAAATTATCTTCGTCACGTCTGTCTGTCCGCACGGAAAAACTCGGCTCCCATTGGGCCATCTTTTATGAAATTTTATATTTGAGCTTATTTCGAAAATTTGTCGAGATAATTAAAGTTTCATTAAAGTCTGACAACAATTGCTGTACTTTACATGAAGCCCAATGTACAGTTTCGATAATATCTCGCGCATTTATTCTAAGAATGAGAGATGTTTCGGACACAATTTGTGGGGTAAATTGAAACACACAGCAGTTTGTGTTTGTGTTTGTGTTCAGTAACATCTTGCCTTCTGTGAAATTGCTTGGAAAAATAGTGTAGAGCCGGGCTGGCGACGGGTGACAATATGGCGCATGCGCAATGCCTACTGGATAATTAAAGCTACAGACACATACTCAGAATATGTGATACTAATTGCCTTTCCACTGCAACAGTGGTTTACAAAAGCGCCTGATGTTACGTTATACGTACAGTACAGTGCAGAATGTCTAACTAGACAGACTGACTGACTGACTGACTAGCTGAGCAACTAGTGGCTGCTCAAGAAGGGCTGCGTTACACGGAGAGTTATTGCTTGGGAATTTTGGCTTTTGGAATAGGAACAGTTTTGGAATTGTCCTGTCATATAAATATGAACGTCACCCCACCCTTGCCCTTAGCAGTTCATAAAACGACATTGCGATCATTCCATTGACCACCTGTGTCCAAGCCTCTGGACAAATGCAGTTGGCTGTCGTTATTTATATAGTCTGTCGTCCGCGCATTCGCTTATTTATTAATTATTTAAACTTTTACCTTCTGCGCCATCAAAGTCATGAAAGGTACAAAGCTAGACCTGCAGGATCGTTTGTTAAATTGCATTTTATGTGCTATTTGATTACATGGCAAAGAGTGAAGGTTTGCTTCTTGACACAAGCCTCGACCGACGTCACTACAGGCCGTATAAGCGTCTTTTAATTAACCCGATAGAATTCTTCCCGTTGTGTTTTATTAAATTTTCAATAAGAACCCTGAAATAATAGTAAGTCGACCTTTACTATGTATATATATATATATATATATATAGAACAGCTACATGTTTCGGTCTAAAAGTCAGCCATCATCAGGCCTATATTCAATAGTACCAGGTTCTGTTTCCAAGAGGGCAAAGCCACCTGGATGTGCTAACCGCCTACTACCTCCACCTGGTGCCGAGGTTAAAATCAACGGAGCTGAACCTCCACCCTCTCATATGCCTTCATTTTGCAGTTCTCAGGAACACAATGCGTAGTGTGTTTAGAGACAAGGCTACGGGTTGGACGATCCGGGGTTCGATACCGTCAGGGGCAAAAATGTTTATCTTCTCCAAAACGTCCAAGTTGCATCTGTGGTCCACTCAGCCTCCTGTTTGATGGTTACCGGCGTGGAGCAACCGGGGCGTGCTGTCAACCAATCACCTCCATCTGCTGTCGAGGTTAAAATCAGGGGAGCTAAAACTCTGTTTCCAGTTATACACATTCTTGACCTAGACGGTGGTGCTACCTTTTTTTTTAAAAAAATGCGAAGGAAGCTCTAATAAGTGGTGAAATATTAATTGCTCTAAATGGACAAAGTGCTTAGGGCGGCTCGCAGTAGACGTGCAGTAAGTGCTGTAGAGTCGCCGGCCGCGAGACCCATTACGACGGCTAGCAGCGGCCCACCACAGAGAGAGACAGAGCATTGCCAAGCTCAGCGGAAGATACTCGATTTTTTTAAGCTCCTGCGTGCCCGCTGGCCCGCCACTCACCAAACACCGTCACTAGCAGCTACATCCTCTGTCTCTTTTGCTTTCTCCTCTTCCTCCACCAAAATGAAAATAAATCCTTTTGCTAATAGACTGGTACATGAATTTGCTATTATTTTCAAGGAAGAATGATATATATGGTAAACAGAATCTGAGAATGCACTCTCCGTGTTGCTTGTCTACGTACTGAGTAAAGTAGATGGGTGCAGGGGGTTGTAGGGGGTAAAGAGGGGGGTGTTGGGACCGAGCAACGAGAAATGGAAGAGAGAGCAGTGGTTGGGGGTGGGGAAAGTTAGGGGAAGGAGGAAGGTGGGAGGAAAAAAAGAGGCAAACAAAAAAGCCACCTTCTAAATTTGATACAGCCCGCATTATAGCTGATGAAGCACCTTAACTAGGATAAAGTGACATTGAGACAAAGTGCGGAGCGGAGGGAAGGCTGCGGGGTGAGAGGGGATCCAGACTTAGAGTGGGGGTAAGAGACGGAACGTGTTGCACATTAATACGCTGACATCATGGGAATTGATAAAAAATATATATATTAATTTTCGAAACTTCTCTCTGAATGAAATTGAATGAATGAGAGAATCGCGTAATGCTTTTAGCACGGCGGATGTGCGGTTGTGGAAACACACAAAATAATTGTGGTACAGTGCGGTGCGGGCAGAGTGCAACCAGTGCGGACTGTAATAAGGCCCTTGATGCTGCAGATGAGGAAGGAGCATTTCTACATGCACGGTGGTGTCATGCATTACCGCAACAGCTATTGAGGGGTTTTGTGTGTATCAGAAAGGCGACGTGTGTTTAATATTCCTTAGCCAGCAGGCGTCCATCTTCTACTGTTTTCAAATGTAGGAATACAAAATTATACGTGATGTTTCGACAATGGGATGTGCGTCCTTCATTGGGGAAAGGGAGAGGAGGAGCCTGTTTGATTGGGCCTTGTATAGCAAGCTGTTTCCCGAATCTTAGGATTTCTTTTTTGTGTTGCTGAAACACCGGATGGTGGAGAAAGTGCAGCCGTTAAATAATCCGAATTGTAGTGTAACTTACCGTCATGGGAACATAGCGTAATGCTAGAAGCTACTTACGGTGTTCGGAACGTGCAGTGCATATCATTATTGTTATTATTAACAGTAGTAGTAGTAGTAGTAGTAGTAGTAGTAGTAGTAGTAGTGGTGGTGGTGGTGGTGGTGGTAGTAGTAGTAGTAGTAATATTGTTAGGCAATCCGTACCTTTCCTTAAGTTTCAAATAAATATATTAATTATTTGAAAATGGTGCTTATAACCCAGTACTTTGTCTTTTCTCTGTACTCTATGCCCCTGAGGCGGTACCACGTGCACTGAATTCACCGTTGCCTGTACAGATTCGGTTTGCTGATAATTAAATAAATTTCTCTTTTTGATTTGGCGTAGTGCAAATGGAGCGTTGTTTGTACACTGGATTGTTAGTTGTGGTGGCGGTGGTGGTGGTGATGCTGGTGGTACTGGTGCTGGTGCTGGTGGTTGTGGTGGTGGTGGTGGTGGTGGTAGTAGTAGTAGCGGTAGCAATGTATAAATTCAGCATGCCGTAACGTTCTTGTCTTCCATTCCGGAAGTTTTCGTTTCTGTTCTCAGTGGAGGCACCAAGTCTGCTAACTGATGTATTTCATGGTTTTCTGAGTCGTTCCACACAGTGTTGGGATTGTTGATCGGTTCGCAACCGCTCCCTCCCGTATCCTCTCCAATCCATCATCTACCAACCATTCTACCTTCGACATCATACTTGAATCTCAGTAGGCCTACAGCATCGGCAAGCAAACTGAAGCCTGCGCTATGTGATGATGTCACAACTTTTCTGTTTCTTCTACGTTTATTACAGAAACAGATCACACTATAACATTTGTATATTTCCATAGTAATGTCGTGTCACGTAGTTCAGTTGGGATCAAATTTACATTTACGTAAATTGTACTGAGGACACATAATGAGGTCCGATCTGACTTGGTCAGGTCGTCCTGTGCCTGTGCCTATCCTGTTCATCACGAAACGACCAGAGCTCTAAGTCAACAAGACTGTTGATAAAGTCTGCGTCCATTTAAAACGCTACAACTAACACCAATTACCGCCGTCCTGAACATAGGCCTGTCTCTATCCCCACTGCTCAGTTTTTCTGTATCACTCAGTACGGTCTCATGTAATTAATTTACAATTTGGTACCTGAGAACTGCGCTATGCTGGGTTATTACGCAACAAGTAGTGTTAATTTCTTGCCGACATTTCGGGTCAACCTATCGGTCCCATCAGGTTTCAAGGTTGTCCCGAAACGTTGGTAATAAATTACCACTACTCGCTGCGTAACAACCCAGAATAACGCAGTTCTCATCTACTTCGTGGCGGAAGCAATTTACTTCCTGTTTGCATTATTCAGATGACTAGCAACAGGGCGAATCAGTTTAGGACGGTTTTATAAAAGAAAATGGTCATAATATCTGTGCTTGAGACAATCGTATACGGTTATGCGGAGTGTTTTGAGTTCCGATGAACCGGTTGTTATCAAACGAAACTCGCGTGGCCGATCTTAGAGAGGGCTTGCCACAACAATTTATGTACATCCACATACGTCGTTTAGTTCTGCGGCTGAAATGTGCGGATGCGAGAAGACAGACGAATAAGACCCTCCCATCAGGTCCCACAATGCACTGCATCGCACGCCATAGTTATTGTTAGTCGCTGGCCAAACTGTCCGGCAGCACATAACGACATTTCAGAAACAACTATCGCCACATCCTGCAATGGAAACCTTAAATCTTTTACCCAATTGAGACAGGATAGCTCAGTCTCCATAGTGACTAAGGTGTGGACCGAATGTCAGAGGAAGGTGGTTTAGGATCACTTCAGCAAAGCGTCCCGACGGGCTGTGGGGCCCACACCTACTCCTCTGAGTAATGAAGGCTTTTTCTCCGAGGGTGAACAGACCGGAGCTTGAAGCTGACCACCCCATCCAGGTTAAGAATCAGTGGAACTATACCTCCACTCGGTATGCCTACATGGAGTACGCAGACGCAGCTCTACTGTACATAAACACAATTATTCAGGCCTATGTAGGGTTTGGATATATATATATATATATATATATATATATATAGTGTGTATGTGTGTGTGTGTGTAGGATGTATTAGAGCCATTTGTGATGGCAGTTCTAGTTAGAGGTTTGCCGTCAACTTATGTCCCATCGCTTGGCGCCTGGCAAATAGCCCCTGCGCCTATTGGAATTCCCGGAGCTGGTGTGGACTCTGACTGAAAGAAAACTACGTGCCCTACCGAGAATCGAACCTCACATTCAGCTCGCGGTCAGTCCCTGCTTGTTCTTGTTTGTTCGTTTAATTATATATTTATTTAACGACGCTCCCAGTATTTTGGACTGTACTAAGTCGAATTACGGAATTTGAATCGGAAATTTTGTGCAAAGAAGTCGTCCTGGCCAAATTCGAGATATTGTTCCGGAATGGGTATGGCGGGACTACGGAAAATCGTGGAGAGATTGACTCACTATAACCAGTTTTGTATTTTTCCTCCAAAATATATTACCAACCCACCATGACACTATAACATACATGTCATTGACTCTTACCATCCACACACGCCAACAGATGCACACAGTTGATATAGAATTATTACACAAACTCTCCTACATGTTCCGGTGATAAATCCTTATCCTTAGGCAGACTAATACAAGGATCATAAAACCAACACATCCAATTGATATATAATGCTAAAAATAAAGTCTTGTAAGTAAACAGTGGCGGTCATGGCGATACTCTTGACAACATGACGCTGACATGTCCTGTAATGACGTCTACTGTTGTTGTGCCACTGTTTGTACTGCAGTGTGTTGTTATGTGCATACAAACATCTAGTATCGACAGATCAAGTCACTGTGCTGTGTCCATGTTTTGTGTTTTGTATGTCTTAGGATGGCGATTGATCGCCAAAAGATGTTGTGATGATTTATGACTTCATATAAATTGTGTGCATTTGTTGGTGTATGTGGATAATTATAGCCACATTGCACGGAACGTACAACATCAAAACTGTCAGTGTTTATTTCTTCGCGCGTGCTTTGCGGTCACCGATATTCGCTAGATGTCTGTTGGCTGCAGCAGGAAGAAGGAACGGAATGTGTTGTGTTCAACGTTTACTGCTTTTCCGAACAGACTGATGACATACACCAAACTTAAAGCACATGAAGTCAATACAGTTAAACTCTCAATGTAACAACGTTCGAAGTATAGGTAAGGAGTAAAAGGAAAATAATTTCCTCGTCCAGGACGTAATTAAGTTTCACGCGAACGTCAAAGAAAAATTGGATAGGATTTTGAACGTCGAAAAACTAGCGTAGGAGAGATGAAGGACAGTAGATGTGATGGGGTGATGGGGTTTCAGTGCTGCAGCCGGGAAACAAGAATTAGTTCTGCGGTAGTGTGTAGGTAATGTGCATCGGTTTGTCCGTTAGGCTGCACATCTCCAGGTGACAGGGATGTCCATTGTCCTTCACGACCTGTCATATTAGGCAATATCGCTGTGTTGCCGTGACTTCTCTCGGGAAGTGTGTTTAACAAACCCCTGTCCGCCAGCAAGACGTGTAACTGTTACTGTCTACTGCATAATATGTGGTTCAGACAATATTTCAGGTAAACTTCGCCGTCCCGTAAATTGTGTTCCAGTAAATTTCGCAAAGTACGTGGCTCTCCAGTTGTTATCTGCAGATTGACCCAACGCTGTGCATATGTAACCGTTCAAAAATACTTTGACAGTGAATCTATATTCTGACATGTTTCGATGCCGGCCACCACCACCATCATCAGGCATAAAGTTCTACGTAACAACAACAACAACAACAACAACAACACTGCTGTTTTCAGGCAGTCTGTCCTCTCACGCACACTCAGATTCACTTGACGGTCCCTTCAGCACAGCTGGTTCTGTCACACTTCCCGCTTGGAATTGTCTTCCTGATGCCGGCCCCTGAAACGTGTCTGAATGTAAATCAATTTCCTGTTTTAAAACCCACTAAATGCACACAATACGCTAAACACATATATTTATCACCAATCACCTCCTACACGTTTCGCTGTTTGTTCCACCATCTTCAGGGCGACCAATGCGATACTTGCTCACGAACTGTATGCTTTTTGCAATGTTGCCCTAAAGTGCACAATATACCCTGTTTTTAATTTACAGTGCTTGTTGCAGTGTTTAAAGCAATATGCAGTTCGGTCTGCTGTGTGTT
>Ga0123352_10010526_pt1 | contig 14511 bp, 14 predicted proteins | sample TergutLab28metaG_FD_89700 | JGI IMG/M metagenome (GOLD analysis project Ga0123352, IMG submission 89700) | Labiotermes labralis P1 segment gut microbial communities from Petit-Saut dam, French Guiana - Lab288 P1 | ecosystem: Host-associated > Arthropoda: Insects > Digestive system > Gut ... | reverse complement strand
TATAGTGGTAGGTCATTTATATATATTAAAAATAGAAGGGGGCCCAAAATTGAGCCCTGTGGCACTCCATGTGTGATCGTCCTCAGTGAGGATTGAAATTTGTATTGAAAGCACTCTCTTTTGCCTACGTGAGATATTTCCACAAACTGAGTCCTGTTTGTTAAGTATGACTGAAACCATTTTTTACTAAACCTCTTATTCCGTAGGAATCTAATTTATCAAGTAACCTCCTATGATTGATTACATTGAATGCTTTGGATAGGTCAAGAAAAATGCCTATTGCATATAAGCGCTTGTCCAGGGCTCCCTGGACACTTTGTATAAATGAGTGGGTGGCAGTTTCTGTAGATTTGGTTTCTGTAAATCCATGTTGTTCACTGGCTAGTATGTCATGCTTTTTTAGAAATAAAAGTAATCTATTATGCATTAATTTTTCTAGCGGTTTAGAAAACACCGACAGTATGGATATTGGTCTATAATTTTGCATGTCATGCATGTCCTTTTTTATAAATAGTGGTTTCACTTTTGCCTGTTTCATCATGTCTGGGAAAGTACCTGTTTGGAAGGAAATGTTATAAATGTGTTGTCTGCCCAATATCTCATTTGCTGTTATTCCCATCTCTGCACACTGGGGGGTGCATGTAGGAGTTGATTATTCTTATCATTGTAACATTTCATCAGTGTTGTTGTCATGGATGCACTCATTCATCTGAATTGTTGCACAGTTCTGCTTGGACACCCCTTGTTGAAGTGGAACTGGAGGTTGTTCCATCACTTAATCCTCCTCCTCATCAAGTTCATATGAATCCTCCTCAACTACCTCAGTTTCAGTGTCAGCTATTAGTTTAATATTACCTTTGTTCAGTCACTTGTACCTCATTATTGAAGATGGTATGTCCTGTGCTACTTTAACTGTGTACCGTGGTAGTTGCAGTTCAACTGCTAAAGCCAAGTTTGCTGTCTGTGTAAAATGCTGACTGTAAACTTAGCTTCTACATTCAAAAGTGGTAAGATAAGCCATTGTCTGATGGTTCTTATAGCAGCAGGAAATCTTGGACTCTGTTCCTTGTGGCATTCATAATTACAGATTTCTAAAAATTGCTATAGAGTTCCTAGAAATTTCTGGAACTTTTCAAAGCTGGATATGAAATAATTTTCTTATACTGCAGTGCAACGAGTTAAAATAACAAAGGTAATTTAAAGAAAAGGAAACTGATATAGTCTAATACATACTGATTACTTCAAAATATTGTGTACCAGAGAATGGATTTGTTCTTAGCAGTTTTTGTTTGGATTTGGGAGTCTGAAAAATGTAGTAATACATTTTTAATGCTGCATTTTAGACATTCAAAATGTGTTAAAAATCCAACTTGACACCTACATTCAATCTGCTGAAGGCTAAAAACGGGAATAATGCATTTGATAGACACTTGTCTTCTCCAGTGGGGTACACCTTTACATATCGCTTCAGGGCTACTGAATTTCAGAATATGAGTTCAAGTTTTGTGATTATTGAATTTAAAAAATTGTTTTATTTTCATAAATTATTATGTCAGAAATTTCTTACAGACACAGGGTACTGGACACAAGAGCCAAGTTCATATTACTTCATGACCACCGATTATTCCACTCCTCTCTACACTACCTCTGGAAGAAGATTGTGAATGTCATATTTTTACGCGAGCATGGTAGGCATCATGGTTCTGTTCTCCTTAGTCACCAGAATATGCATCCATGGTATGATATCAGTACAGTGCCATTTCCCTTACCCATTCATAATACCATCATACTGTATCACCTGGACACATGGCATAAAGACAAATTCCACTCAGGGGTTGATCTGTTCAGAGAGAAGACTTTGGACCTCAGAGGACAACAGTTCCGAGTTGTTACCTTCCAGCATCTACCAGCAAGCATCAAAATGGAAAATCTTTCTTGTGGGATGGACAGTTTAGTGGAATGCAATGGTCCCACTAGCTTTGGAGGACTTGAGATAGAGGTATGTGTCAAGAAGTCTCAGAAGTGTTGAAACTACAAAAATGAAATTTTTAATTTTCTTCCACATACCAGTCATATGCCTCAAAGACATACAAAAATGTAAACATGCAGGTTATGTAAAAAATATTTTTTGCCCACCTGCAACTTTTTGTGGATCCATGGGTGGGTGGAATGTCTGTCTTAGCCAGGTTTCTCTGTTTTCTGTAGTGAGTATTTGTGTTGAATGTATATGTATATATGTCACAGAGCTTACCAATTTTTATTTCAAATCTCTAATTTATTTTGTTATTGGTGAACACCGACGTTCCCTTCGTATTTTGTAATAACTTTGAACGCTATCATGTGTTCTGCTGGACAGTACAGTTCTGAACATTTGGAATTTAGATGATCACACATCTGTCTGTCATTTCATAATTTTTCATAAAGGGGAGTGTCTCCATCTTGTAGTGACAGGTTATAATTTTTGTGAAATGTACACACACACACACACACACACACACACACGTGTAAAGTCTTACTAAAATTCATCAGTACAATTGAATTTAGTTGCACATTTGACAGCATTTGTTTAGTTGCTCTAAAGAATTAGATAGTTGTTGAGTACAAGTCCTGCAGAGTGAAGGACTGAGATTCAACCATCTCTCAAAGGTCCCGGTAGATGAGCCCACTCCAGATTGCCCAACTGAGCCCCCATGAAGAGAGATGCCCATCCCCAGAGCCTTCCTTTCATAACCATCAGGGCCCTTAGCAAAGGAGCACCCCCTCCATATTCCCCTAACAGAGCTCCCATAGAGAGAGATGCTCCGTTTCCAGAGCCCCTTTCCACTATCTCTCATAGTTGCCAGTGAACGGACCCCCCATGTTACTTTACAGGGCCCCTATGGAAAATGTTGCCCATCTCAGAGCCTCACAAGGCTCAGTAGCCAAGCCCCCTATTAAGACCCCCAGCAGCGCCCCCATGGAGAATGATGTCCGTCCCCTGAGCCCTCCTCCCCATGTCCTTCCTGGTCCCCCCCGAAACATAGCTCCCGTAAAGAGAGATGCTCCCTTTCTGGAGCCCTCCAACTATCTCTTAAAATTCCCAGTCAATAGACACTCCAGATTCCCCAACAGGCCCCTACATAGACACCCATCTTGAGAGCTTTCATCTACACCTTTCCCTCAAAGTCCCTGGTAAATGAGCCCCCCTCCATGTTCCCCAACAGGGTCCCTATGGAGAGAGACGCTTCGTCTCCAGAGCCAATGGTTTATTCCTTCATTTATATCTGTCAGAGTCCCCAGTAAGGAGCCCTCCCATGAAAAAAGGAGAATACATTTGGTCACCGTCCAAGGAGCCCCACATGGTTGGAAGGCTTACATAAATTGGGGTGCACCCTGGTTCCCCAAGGGGATCGTTTACAACACTGCAATCATTACCCTAGTGCCATGCAGCCTTCAGCACAATACCTTCCACCTTGGCTTGGGTAGACCAGAGCCCTGATAGCCAGTGTGTGTCATAGCGACCCTCATCAGGTGTGCCCTCTACAACTGTTACGCCTCCCACGTGACCCTGGGTAGAGTAGAGTACAAATCCGCAATACCCCCAGGTATGGACGGGGGGTTAGGTTTATGGGAGGCTGACAGTGAAATATGTAGGCATCAGTAATGACTACATTATCTACACTTCCTTCATACATTTTTTGTATGATGGCTATAAGATACAGTAAATGAAACATGTGACATAAACACTTTTACATCTTTGTGTTTCAGGTACTAAGGACACTTGCAACTGCAATGAATTTTCAGCCAGACTTGTATGAAGCACAGAACGCAGATGTAGAGCGATGGGGTCGCAAACAGCTGAATGGCTCCTACTCAGGTTTGCTAGGAGAAGTGATGAATGGAGAGGCTGACATTGCTCTGGGAAATTTGTATTATACACCACACTATATGGAACTCATGGATCTCACCATTCCTTATAACACAGAGTGCCTCACCTTCCTGACACCAGAATCACTCACTGACAACTCTTGGATGACGCTGATTCTGCCTTTCAAGTAAGGATTATGGCTTGTCATGAAAGTAGTAATAAATGAAATTTGTGCATGCTGTTTCTGTGCTGAGATATTTAGCAGAAAAACATTCTATTATTTTATCCTTCATAGGGACTTATAAATTGAAGTTTGTAGGAAGCTGCAAATAATTATTTTAAAGCATGAAATAGTAAATTAGGTTTCCATTTACCAATAATGTCTTAGAGCAAAGGTGCATGAATATATTTTGTGGGATTTGAGGTTCTCATGAGAGTGACTCTGATGATTACTGTCTTCTGGAATGTGATACCATGTAGTCTGGTAGAAATACACCATTATTTCAGAGAAACCTGCTGTCTCTATCATCAGAGCTGCCCTGATGATGCTGGCTGCAAGTTCCTCCAAAACGTCGGTATTCTTGTGCCAGCGACACAGCTACACAGTATTACAGTCCCTAAGACATGTTCATGATGTATTTTGCTCCTAGCTTCACAGTGCTTTTTCATCTCCAAATTAGATATAGTGCTGAATAAGATTGGTAAAGTTACCATAAAGATAAGGTCTGTTTTAAGTGCCATCTTAGCAATCCCTTGTAGACTACTGCTGAACTCTGTTCCTGAGACTTGTTCATCTGCCTGCTTTAGAACGAGAATTTCTCAAGGTGTCTTGTCTTAATTGCACCACTTTGTTTAGAGCAGAACATGAAAGTCAGGGTGCAGGAAATGTGCTCATAACATTAAGGTAGAAGTGAGTAGTAAAAAATAAGTTGTGAGTCCATGAATGAGGATAGCTGCTTTATGTCAACATGGAGAGATAGTATTAATTCCAATGAACTGAGGCACTTTTGTTAGCATTGTTGTTAGATCACACAGGTCATTCAGTGGGTAACATACTGTAATGGATAGTGTATAGTTTATATTGGATGCTAGACAATGAAACAAATACGGATATTTTCAATAGAAGAAAAGAATCCTTTTTTAATGGCAGTAGGCACAAAAAGCAATGAAGTGATACACAGATTTTAAGGCAATTCATTCGTGTTGTGTTTCCGGTCAATAAAAGCCACAGACAGCCCATCAGCACAACAGTGTTGATATTCTTTACAATGTATGTTGTGTTGACAGACTGCCTGTCAGCTTTATTGAAATAATAAAGTCTCAACATGATGAAAAAGTGTAAAGTCTGGTGTAAAATGCTGTCAACCATCAGGATACGTATTATGAAACTGATGATATGGTTAACATATCCTTATGGGAAACTGTAATGAAATATGTATAGGTATACATCCTGATCTAGATCAGCCCTCATGGAAAATGGGGAGAAAATAGTAGTATCAGTATTGAGGTGGTTGTAGCAGCAGTGTTCAAAACTTCTATTCAGAAGGTACCCAGGTCAGATTTTTTGTTATGGTTATCATATAACCAGGCTGAATTTTTGTCTGATTTACACTATCTTTCCCCAAGCAAATCCTGGATTTATATACTCATTTTTAGGCATGTTTGAATAACAGTGAAAGCACTTATTAGCTTCATCATGTCTGTCTGTCCACATGTATCAGTGTAGCTACCACTGAACAAATTGTCATGAAATTTTAAATTAGGCTTTTTATCAAAATCTATCAAGAAACTTTATATTTTCTTCAAATCAGACAACAATATCAGGCATTTTACATGAATACCTAAGTACATCTTTTGTCCCTTGACAACAGTACAAAGAGAACCCATTCTTGCATTTCCATGGCAATACTCAGTGGTGTTATATTGTTGACAGCTACATGTAAGTCAGTAACCGCATAAAGGGAATGCATTGTTGCATTTCCATGGAAATAGTAGTTATGCAAACACACCACAATGTTGTGTTATACACACATCATATCTTTTTCTCTCAAATTTAGCACTATAAAACCTTTGCACTTCAATAATATCATTGTATGACCTATGAATCAATCATAAGTAATGTTCCTTTTTGTTCTGCTTTGTCTTTGTTCAGACCAGCGATGTGGGCTACAGTATTTGTGGTTCTGATTCTGGCCGGATTTGTGTTTTATGCCCTGGCTAATTACCATAACCACATTGTGTCTACTGCAATAAATTACAAAACAAGCAGTATCATCATGGTACAAAACAGATGCAAAATAAATGATAGCAAAGTAGACATACATGTTCAGGATAAAGCAAAGGCAAGTGGTGAAGGTCTGTACTTGTTCAGTCAATTAGAGAATGGAATTTTGTACACATATGGCATGCTCCTGTTGATTTCCCTCCCCAAATTTCCATCAGGCTGGTCTCTCCGTGTCCTGACAGGATGGTGGTGGATATACTGTATTCTTCTGGTGGTTGCCTACAGAGCAAGCATGACTGCAATTCTTGCTAACCCAACTCCCAGGTAAGTCAGCTGTCAAAACAGTTCATACTGAGCTAGCTCAGCCATATGTTATTATGGAATTACAGCATTTCTCATTGATTTTTTATTTTATTTCCCTTTTGAACCAGAGTTCACCTGGAAGTTAAGTCTTAATATGTACATACATATGTGTATACAGTAGAATTCCTTTAATCCAGTTACTCATACTCCAGAAGTCCTGGTACTCTGGAAGCTAAGCAAATTAATCCTACCACTGAAAGTTTTGCCATTACTAATATTCAGTTTGTATACTGATTCTATGAGTTCATCTTGTGTTATGTGCACTCTTTTGAGCCCATTGAGCCATTATAATGGCTTCAAAAAATCCCAAGATGATTCAATAAGATGTAGCTGGAAGAAGGAAACACAGTGTTAATGATTGCTGAGAAATCTGAAATAATTAGGAGATTGAAATTAGCAAAAACTTCATACAAACTTGAATCATTAACTATGTATGATATAAAGAATCAAAAGTACCAACTACAATTTTTTGTGGTGTGTATTGAAAATATGAAGGGCCTTCTGAAGCAGCAGACACTGGAAGAACCTAATTTAGGGCAACTGCATAAGGTGCTGTGCAAGTGTTTATATCAGTGTGTTCTGAAGGAAAACTCATGACAGGGCCTATGATGATTGAAAAAAACCTAAGTTTTTTAATGGTCAAATGAATATAACTTATAAGTATAGGAGAAGTAACCAAAAATTACATGTAAGAACTTTGGTCAGTACAGTCTGAAAATCTGCAATATTTGACAATGCTGGCACCTCTCTGGTCATATGGGGGCCGGATTAAAGGAATTCTGCTGTATTAAAATCTGCTTTTCTTGAGACACTGGGTCTGGTTGGGGATTAGCATAGTCAGTTTAGTGACTGCCCTATAGGCTACACGATCTGGAGTTCAAAACCCACTAGGGGTAAGAGATTTTCTTCCCTCCAAACATGCAGACTGATTCTAGCACCCGCCCCATCTCCTATTCTTCAGTTACCAGATGCTCTTTCCCAGAGGCAGCAGGGCTGAACTCTCATTTCTGTCTAGTGTCAAGGTTATGGAGTAGTAGAGCTATACTTCTGCGTCCCCTGTATATCGTCATGGTGTGTATGGGGACACCTTAACTTGGTTTGGCTGTTATTCTTCATACTGTTTGGATCAGTCAGTTCCATTGCATGCAAAAGCACATTGTATGGTGTGGATGGACTTTTTCAAACATACAAACATCAGTACCTCAAGAAATCTAAAAATGAAGATCTAGAACTTAACATTCATGATACAAATTGAGTTTATGAGATAAAATTAATTGCAGGCATAGAGTATTGCCCAGATGTCCAGAGCCTACATATTGGATGAATAATGACTAACAAACACATGGTTGACATATGTTTCTTCATGATCCTTTTAAGAGGATTAAAGTGTAGTGCTTACAGCCTTGGCTTGTATGGCCATGGGTTTGCTGTCTCTTTCACTATCAATCATCTCTCACAATATGTAAGAAATTTTTGGTCTGTCATGGACTGGTCTCCCATGGAAATAAAACATATCAGTGGAATTTGATGATGGAAGTCTTTTGGGATATTAGGCTGTGTTAGCTGCTAAATTTTGTTTCTCAAGGTGGGCAGCTATGAAGAAAGTTGCCTTATGAGTAATGAATCAAGAGAATATTAAGGTGGGAGGGACACTGTGTAGACTGGTAATAGGTACCAAAATTTTGAAGCATCCAGCAGCCTTCATGTTCTGCCCTGAAGATATAGCTTTAAAAACATTGATGCTTGCTTAACTACACTGCATTTCATCCCAGCAACCATAACCTTAACCTAGAGAAGTGTTTTGCAGGACTGTAAACAACCCAGGAAATTACTTCATTTTATGAGTCTCTTGTGTAACAAATTTGTCCAAACAAGAATAAGAATGTGTGAACAAACATTTTTACTTGGAGGTAGGAGCAACATGTTACAATAGATCTTACAGTAACTGGTCATGCATTGAATGAAGAAGCCCATATGTTATGACCCAGTGGTGTGTTGTTGTGTTAGTGATGTTAAACTTTAATGCGTTTCTCTTTTATGTTGAAAATTGTCTCTGAAGCTTTGTGTAAGTCAGAAATTTTGGGCACTCTGTGACATTGTAACACAGACAGCTCAGTCAATAAAAGGTTCACTACAAGCTGAATGCCCGGGGTTTCACTCCAAGCAGGGTCAAAGTTTTTTATTTCTGCCACTGCATCTGGACTGGCTCTGGGGTTCTTCAAGCTTTTCAATCCAGTGAGAACTGGAGTCTCTTTCCTTGGGGATAAAATGGCCAGAGAGTGAAGCTGGTCACTCACTCCCATTTAAGCTTAGGCCATGAATTTGTGGATCTTAACCTCTGTTCCCTCACATGCTTAAACTTAACATCAGTGCATGCCATTAATTTGCAGTATATCACTAGGCATCCTCCAAACCTGCAATTCTTACAGTTTATAAAGAATTGTTAGTTTCAAAAGAACCTGTTTATAATACAGAGAATGTGTGGTTCTTTTTGGGGTAAAACTGCTTTTGTAAAGCATTTTATACCAATAAACATAAGACAGTGGGAGTAAATAAGAAATGTTCAGACACTTATAATACACCATTTAGTCTGGTCAAATGTCTACCCAGAATTCTTAACGGTAGTGGTAACCCACTATTTAACTCTGCACTTCAGTTGTAGAACACACCAAAATTAAATACTCCCCTCAATACTGAATATCGAGCATTTTGGGACGATGATGATGATGACCGCAGACAACCAAAGTGCTTGGAAAAAAACCTGTTTCTTGGACTGGCCTATAGTAAGAAGCCAATGACTGACTGCCTGAGCCATAGCACAGCCAAATATTTATTGCATTTCACTCCAGATGTATGCAGGACCACACATAAGTCTTCATGTGAAGTGTCTGTCACTGTCCAGTTTAAAATTAAATTTTAATATATGAAATTTTCTTAGAACTCCCCAATATCACATGCCATGGAAAAGCACTCAGCAGTTCTGCTCTTATTACCTGCTGATAGAGGGATGAATGGAGAGACATAATGATGCCAACTTACACAAATTTTCCCTGCGAACATGCTAACAGGTGGCAAACCTATATACAGACGAATGGGAATTGACAGTTGCACTGAATTTGCCACTTCTACCATAATGACACTTACACAAAGTGTCCCTAGCTTTTCTTTATACTAAAACTAAAGGTTATTTAAGTAACATGTCATGTGGTGTCAGGATACAATCAATTTACACGGTGCAGCAAATGGTTATACATGAAGTAATAAAAACTGATAAACTGTGGAACAGTGTACAGGGATATGCAATGGAAAATACAGTGTTCTTGAATTTTGTTATATATTATTAGTGCATTAGTGATATTTATGAATTTCGAAGGGTCACCATAGACACGCTGGATCAGTTGGTTGACAATCAGATTACCTGTGGTGGGTGGGGCGAAGAGATGAAGCAGTTCTTCCTTACTTCACTGGACACCTCAGGACAAAAAATTGGCCTAAAATTTGAGGTCATCTACGATACTGATCTTGCAGTGGAGAGAGTGGCTAGAGGAGAATTTGCTTACTATGAAAATATTCATTTCCTACAATACTTACGTGTCAGAAGGCAACTTGTAATGAAAGACAATAAAACCAAGAAAGATGTAAACAAACATCAAGACTCAGACGGAGAAAGGAACCTCCATATCATGCATGACTGTGTAATTCACATGCCTGTATCAATTGGCCTTCAGAAAAATTCACCTCTAAAGCCCCACATGGACAGATTCTTGCGCTATATTGTTGAAGCAGGTCTTGTCAAGAAATGGCTGAAAGATGTAATGCTCAAAATCATGTCCATGGATAACGCACCAGAAGAGGAAAAGAGCAACAAACCTCTCATGAATCTACACAAACTGTACGTGGCCTTTGTGGCCCTTGGTATGGGGTACTTGATAAGCATATGTACACTCATTGGGGAAAAAATACATTGGGAGTGTGTTGTAAAGAAAAATACAATGTATGATAAGTATGCTATCAATATTTATTATGATTATAAGAAGTCAAAAAATGTTATTAAAAAATTAACTACTAACCGCCACAAGTAGTACTATTTTATGAAGTGTTACTGTCGTGTGTCACCTGCAGTTTTAATTCATATAGCAAGGTCACCAGATATACAATGTATATTTACCAGCCACTAGACAAAATGTGTGTGACTACACAATTAGAAATGAGATAAAAGTGATAAGAAAACATGTATCTTTGTGGAGTCTTGCATATGGCAATGGTGTATTAGACCTTATACAAGAATACTGAATATATATTTTATTAATTCTTTCTATTTGTTAACTCTTAGCCAGCCCTATTTTGCTGCTACTAAATAAGACAACCTTATTCATCATCATCCCTTGACATGTCCACCAGTGTGGGTTATTGTATGATGAGGTATGTTCTGTTTCTCTCCTCCCAGAAATATTGTTCCAGTGTCTGTATCCTCTACTGCATATGTCTCTCTCTTGATCTTGTAACTTCTCATGCCACATAAATACACTCTACACTTGCATTATTTTCTTGCATGTTGACTGTAACAAATTCCACAAGCACCTTACTGACTTTTCATTTCATATTGAACACAGTCTGCAGTCATTTACATGATCTTAGTTTGCTTGCTGTGAACAATCTTAGATGGCTCTCTTAGTGATGTAAGTGAAATAAATATACTTACTTACTCCACGGAGCAGAGTCCTTCTTGAGAAGTTAACCAGTTCTCAGCTAGTCAAGAAATTCCCTGCATTTTATGGAATCCGAAGGTTCATTACCATATTCATACGTACCCGCCACCTGTCCCTATCCTGAGCTAGCTCGATCCAGTCCATACCCCCACTTCCTAAAGTTGTGCGTTAACCTGCAGCACGGACACTACTGCAGCCTAACAGCACTTAACCTCCAACCTACAGCAAACCAAGAATGAAACGACCAATGTGGTAATCAACATTGTAGTCGCGAGCTCCTGATGATGGGCATAGTAGTGCCTGAAACATGTTTAGTCTATAAGAAGTACAATAAAATAATAAGTTTATTCTTCAGTTATCACAATGATGCACGGTCCAACAAACATCAAATCTCTTCTACATGTTTATTTCCTCCAAAAGTTTCCCCACTGATTTTGACATGTTCCATTCCAACCAGTCACTGAAGCCCAAATCTTGTTTCTTGTTCCATTCTGTTCTTCCTAAAGGACGCTTACCAGGTATGTTTGTTGTTTGGTAAAGTTCTGGCAACTCCTCCACCCTTTTTTACTGTTCCCAGGGCATGTAAGTGTTAATCACAGTGTGAAGAATATAAGAAACAGCACTGTTTAAACATCTTGATATCAATTTATGCCTGAAGAAAAATGTTCAGTCACGTAATAAGCCTGTTTGATTTAGCCACTAGACTTGGTCCCAAATGACTTGAAATATAGTTCTATTCCAGAGAAAGTATCAGTCACCAAACTGTAGACAGATACTTACCTCAAAGTATAAAACTGTTTAAAGAGACCAACAAATGCACTGGGATATATGAATGTAATTTTATTATATAACAATCGCCAACATGCTTCAGCCATAAGTGTGGCCATCCTTAGGGAGGCGAGAATAAGAATACATCTTTGGAGTGATATAATTGTATTTGAATTCTTGTTCTCACCACTCTGAGGATGGGCATGATTGGCTGAAACATGTTGGTTATTGCTATGTAGTAAACATTTTCGTACACTTTCAATATATAAAACTGCAGTCTACAGCTGCCATTTAATAGGAAAGGGAAAAATACACAGTCAAACCCCAATATAGCACCACCTTCACATAATTCCCATGAAAGTCTCAGAAAATACATTCCCTATAATACAGTATTGCAAGTTACCACCACCCTCAATATGCTGCCACAAATTGCAGTGTATAGACAGTAGAACTGTATCAGGGTTTGGCTCTATATGCATGCATGCATACATACATATATACATACATGTTGTTCATAATACAACATTTAAAAGTATAAACCAAATGTCAAATATCCTGTCACACATGTTAACCAACATTCCAATCCTCAGTGTTTACCTTGTATAAATCTTTAAATATAAAATTTGCACTTTGTCATATTCTAGTAAGGCACCTATATTCCTAGGTGAAGAAACGAATAATGAATACAGCAAATGTATAACCAGGCAATTAACTTTCCTATACTACCTTACTAAATTAACTTGTAATACACGTTAGTGACAATTCATTATGGAAAAGGTGATGCACTAAATCTGTGGGCTTGCTGTATCATCTCTTTCTTCACCTCTTACAAAATATTTAATTGGTTCACATACTAACTACATTGAAATTAAATGTTATCAGGCAGTACATAAGTGTAGATTAAATTTACTTTTCTGAATACCTCCTACACCGTTCAAATGCAAAAATCAATCTGACAGGCAAAGTGGTATATGTCACGTTTTCTTCACTGGATGACTGGCACCCCTGTGCCTGTCAGTGCAATAGGTTTATTACTGACCTGCCTTCATATATGCTGTGCTCTGTGGGGCAAACTATGACTTACAACATTTTTCCTATTCATAGATCACAACACTGCAATACCATATATGCACTTACTTTATATGTCTTGATGACCAACTTACATTTTGGCTTTTAATGACACATATAATTATAAAAGCATAATTCCATGTAAATGTATGTATTAATTTATAGAAATCACAACCATTAGATATACCTTCTAACACTACAACTCCCCAGTTCATATTCATAACCATATTATTACCTAATTTTAATAGAGTAACCCAATGTTAATTCAGTGCACATTTTTAAAGATCTAGTTTACATCAGCTGTATTATCTGGAAAAGTTTTCAGCTCTATAATGTCAGTAACCTGAATGCTGATTAAAATCAATTTTAAAAATATGTAAAGTCTTCTGAGATATGACTTGGTATTTAAAAGCTAAAGATAATTTGGAGGAGCTAACAGTTTCCGTATTCAGGGTGCATACAGTCAAACGCAGAAGAGTGCATGGCACCCTGAAAATTAGTGCAGCAGCTCCTTCAAAATGACATTACATGCCAGGAGACTGGAATCTTTATCACCACCATTATGAGACCCTCAAATCTCACAAGCAACTAAAAGTTTTAATTTAATGTTGCAAGGAGTAAAAGCTCGTCAATTCAAACCGATATGCCATGGAAAGAGAATGCTAGTATAGCAGTAAGCTTTGTCATAAATTGAAAGAATAAAAAACTCTTCAAAACAGCATAGAAAGAATTTTCAGCAGCCACTCATACTTCAGCATAAAGCATCATCACTTTTTTTCACTTTGGAATATTAAAATGGACCTTAAGGACATTGGTCTTGGTAATATGGATTACATAGAAGCAGGACTCTACTGCATACCATCATAATAATGATTATGAACTAACACTTTCAATAAGGTGGGTTGTGTTTATGTTTAAGCTTTCTCCTCTCTTTTTCCTCCCATTTGCACCTCATTTGTATCTATGCCCAAGTTGTCACACACGTTTGCCCTCCTCCTGAACACATATTAAAACCACTCTGACCATAAAAATAAATTGAGAACTGCTAGATGGATTTGCATTGTACCTAATACTGGATAACTGATAATGGAGAACTGAACTAATCCAGCCCATCCATCCCAATTCCAGTCAGAATTATTGGGCACAAATAACAAACTATATATACATATGTATATATCTGGAAGCATACATGTTTTGTTATACACCTTGAGCTTGAACTTGTAAAATATTTATCAGAGCAAAAATATGTTGCATCAAAAGTAGTACAAAATTACATAACACACAGTTTATACACAAAACACTCTTCTGTCATTATTGCACTTTGTAATGGGATGAATGTGCCAAAAATGGTTATGCCATGTATACATCTCCTAACTTGTGTTTATCTTCCACAGTTGGGTTTTCTGACTTCGTCCCTGGGCTATCCAACTGTCAAAGATTTTGGTTTTTTTTTTTTTTTGGGGGGGGGGGGGGAGGGGGGGGGTTATGTTTTAAGTGGCGCCTCCCCCGGGAAGCCCTTGACAAACAAAGGG
>Ga0123352_10010525_pt1 | contig 14511 bp, 10 predicted proteins | sample TergutLab28metaG_FD_89700 | JGI IMG/M metagenome (GOLD analysis project Ga0123352, IMG submission 89700) | Labiotermes labralis P1 segment gut microbial communities from Petit-Saut dam, French Guiana - Lab288 P1 | ecosystem: Host-associated > Arthropoda: Insects > Digestive system > Gut ... | reverse complement strand
CTCCTCTTTTTTTTTTTTTGGTAGTGTAATTGTTCCCCCAGCAAACAAAAGAGGGCAAGGTCCGGCAAAATAAAATTTTTTGTTTTTTTTTTATTTACCCACCCCCCCCCCCCCCCCACCCATCCCTGTTTGAAGTGTCGAGGAATCGGAAATTAAAGTAATTGTCTTGTAACAGCAAAGAGAATTTTTGCCTCAACATGGTGTTCAACCTACCGTGACGATGAGTCATAGGAATCACGGTTTTTTTTTTTGGTAGTGGAACACTTTTATTGTTGTTCTTTTGTTAGGAGGCATTCCCAGAGGGATTCTTCCTGTTACGCCGTTTTTACTATGTTTCTTGAAAGCAAAAATGATGACTAGGACACATTTGTCTTATTTGGGCTTTAGATATCTCTTGGGCAATCTGTTGTCACAACATGAATAAAGCTGTACCAGAAGTGTGTGGTCTATTAACCTATGAACCCTTTGTACTGTTCTGTTTGGCATTTTATGTGAGATACTTTGACAGGCACGTGCTGCTGTCTGCATAAACTTAAGGATGTTGTTACTGCTGTAAGCTGTCTTTTTTATTTCTGTAACTTAACTAACGTTCAGATCGGTTCCTTTTATCTGACCTCCTGAATATTACTTGTTATTGGGCATTATAATAAGATGAAGTTTTCATAAAGCTTTCTGGATCAAAGCAAAACATGATTGTGGTGCCCTGGAAATTAAAAAAGTTTACACATAACAACAATGAAATTTCACAGGCATTGTCCGAGTTGCTGCAAAAATACGTTACATTTTTTTTTAATGCATATCTCAAGTAACCCCCACAGAAAACAAGCAAGGGTTTAGCCACTGTTAAGTTGGTGACCATAATAATCCTTCTGAGATATGATTTTTTTTTTTTGGTAAACTACACAGACTGCGTGCTGCGGATGTGCATCTTTATGCCTTGGTCTATGCAGATGTAATGAGTTGATGATGGAAAAAGTGGCCCGAAGTTGTGACTTACTTTTAAGTATGGCAGTTTCTGTCAAACCACTAAGTAAGTCTTTTATCATGAGAAAATGTAGCTGGCAAGACAAACGCCTTACAATGAAGCAGAGGTCAGGAAAAATGTGACTGCTATTAATATGTATCAAACCCTGCGATGCCTGATGCTTCAGTAATGTGATGTAATTAAAATGCATAGGGCGCAATTTATGAAAGTCATGAAGAAAGACATCAGAAGTCAGTAACAGCTGTTTTTAGATGTCATTACCAACATACACCCAGCAAATGAAAGTCCATTACTGCTGGAGCCACTGATCTTCATCCATGCCACACAACTTGAAACCAAATATCACAGTTTTAAAAATTGCGTTGTGGGATTTTCTGTATTTTATTACCATTCCCAACACACAATCTCGGTGATCCATATGAACGTGGAAGTGCTTGTGAATCTTAATTGGTAACCCTTGGTGGGTAATAGATTCTGAACATCTGAATTTCTGTACGTAATTCTGTGGAATGTGGAGTTTATATAGTCAGCATGATACATACATTACATGTAACAAATTCCCTGCATAGGAGGATAGTAATTGTAGTGTCTGTAATGATGTATAACTGTACACTTTCAGTATATGATGCTCTAGTACTGTGGCATAACAGCAGAGCAGTGTAAGGTAGCAGACGTGAGGGAGGAATTGCCAATAGGCAGCAGGGTCTTTCAAAAAAAATACCAGCAGTGCTGTCCTATTATTCAGTCATTTTTTAAGTCATTCTGTCTGTGAATTAAATTAATGGTTCATTTATTCTGGTTTGTGAACATGCTTTATTTATTATTTCGAAGTTGAGATGTGTACTTAAAATAGACTATGTATGGAGAACAGAGTGCAAGTTTAGAACCAGAAGTTTGTTCACTATCGTTTTGTGGTTGTATGTCTTTGAATTAAGTGGACTAGTATGTTTGTAGAGTTGGCATGGAGTGCTGGCAGCGTGGCGTATTGGATTTTTATGTTGTAACCTGATTTCAAGGTTAGCTGGTGTAGCATAGGAGCGAATTGAATAGCTAGATGTGTGTGTGGAGCTGGAGAGCTGGAGTTGGGACCTGACCATGGGGCCCAGCATGAAGCAATGCACCCACTTCATTGCCATTTTACTAACACAAAATAATGCTGATTGTAGACAGTACTTTCAGCAGTTGTTCACATTACTGCCACAGGGCTTATTTCTAAGTTAGTGAGTATGGTTGGATAGAAGGTCGTTTGTTGTATTTGCAGTAGCAGGTTTGAATGTATCCGCATCACCAACTGTACTCAGTGACATTCCCCCCCCCAAACCTTTATTCGGCCAAGCAATTGTGTGGCATTACTGTACATGTTATATTTGCTGTTTTTCTCTCAGCTTTATGATGGTGGAACATTCCATGATATATTCACATATTAATAGGTGCTACATGCTTGTATGATGTAAAGTAACCTACAAATTACTATTTTTGATTGTGTGTGTGTGTGTGTATTATTGTTTAGAATTCGGTCCTATATATGAGACAATATAAGTCTGATCAAGGAATCTGCAAAGTGCTAGTATTGTAAGTGTACTTATATCAAAGAGATTGGTTTCAGGAAAATTAAATATGTGTGTATTGATCATAATTAGTTCCCTTTGAAGACAGAGTATTGAGCAGGATGCAAAAAGTGACAAAGATTCATCCTGTGTTCTAAATAACTTCTTGCCAGTTCAACAGTAAGTGGTCTTCATCCATCATCATAATCGCCTGTGTTTCCATGATTGCTTGACATTCATAGATCTTCTTGTAATGTTCTGTTCAGACTTTGACATTCAGGTGACCATTCATCGTGATAAATTCTTATAATAAAACCAACTAGATGCACTAATTTCTCAAATTTATTTTTGGAATAAAACTCTACATGTTTCATACAGTTCCTCTGTCCATCATCAGGAGTTTTTCACTGTACACAGCAATGGTATAGGTCATGCAGGTTTGCTGACAGCTTGTGAGCAGGATCAGGACGGAACTTGCAGCTCTGTCCTGATCCTGCTTGCAAGCTGTCAGCAAACCTGTGTGACATATACCATTGCTGTGTGCACGGTAAAAAACTCCTGATGATGGACAGAGAAACTGTCCGAAACACGTACAGTTTTATTCAAAAAATAAATATGAGAACTTAGTGCATCTAGTTGGTTTTATTACAAGAAATTTGTTCAGATGTAATGTGGATGGCATGTCTCGGGACTATTTAATAGTCTGTCAGAGATGGGTGACAAGGCAGCTGTGAATACTGGTAAAAGAACAGTACTGGTGCCATTTACTGCAGTGTTCTCTATAATACTGGATGTTTGGAAACCATGTGACTTACAATCTTCTCCTGAGGAACATTAAGAACAAAACAGAAACTATTTTAATGTGTTCACATGTTGCACACTAGCAGAGTTAAAAATCACGAAATTTCCAGTGTTGTGTACTTAACGAGCCGTGGAGGTAGGATTAATACAAAAAGTGCACATTAAACACTTATCATTTGGTACTATCACATTTATATATACACACACACACACACAAAACCAGTAGATCATGTAGCAGTTGATCCCTTCTCTCTCCACCCCTCCCTGTCTGTCCATAAGGTCCAGCTCTCTGAAACTTGCAGTGTAATGTTGTTGCCCTTGACCTCTGCAGCAAGTCCCCTCCCCCCCCCCTCCATTACAATAGGCACTTGAATAGACTCACGTTGCACCCACCCACAAGTCACTACTACCATTTATACTTGTGTTTCAAAAACATACAGTCACATGACACATTGATTTCTGTACAGTTATATGTCTCTGCAAGGTTATGTTTTGTTGGTGTAGATGAAACAAACTACTGTTAACACTTGACAGATGTAAAATATTTTGGGAAGTGACCACTAAGAAAACCAACAGAAAATGGGGGGGGATAATATTAAAGTTAATCAGAGATACATAGAGTGTGAAGGTATGTGCTTCATTCTGCTGGTTCAGATAAAAACTAATGGTCATGTTTCTGACATTGGCTTTGGACCTCTGGGTTCTGTTGCTTTAGCATTGTCAGTTCTGTGCTGTGGCACATTAGCAGATTTTATTTCTTATTGATATATTTATACAGTATCAGCTTGCTAGTTAGAGAAATGAAGGGAAGGTGCTTGTGGATTGGTTCTTGTTATTTCTGCATTAACATTGCCTGCTGAAGATTACAGCTTTCTGGGATGTGATGCCATGCAATGTAGTAGATAGTTACCAGCATTTTCGAAGGACCTCCAACCTTCTCAGTAGTAGAGTATAACACTTGCGTGTTTTGTATGTGAGGTGTGCCGGTTAGAATCTCAGATCACTGAATCTTGGTTTTTATGTAATTTTATGCACCCAAGTGAGTATCATGTTAGTAGTTCGCAATTTATTTCAGTTGCTCTCTCCCCTTACATTTTCCTGCTGATATTGATATTGAATTTGTAGGTAAATAACCCATTCAACAAAAATACACAGAAACGCAAAGTTCTTTATTCAGATTCACTTCTATGGCATGTAGACGTTTCTTAATTATATACACTCCTTTACATCCATGGAAGTGTTATTTTGAAAATTTGGTTTTAATTTCAAATTTCTTAGCTCATCATCTTACACTTGACTTGCATTTCTCAGTAATAATTCAGCTGAGCTAGTTCAGCTATCCTAATGAAACCTGTCTAACCCTCAGATAATAGAGTCATGAGGTTAAAAATCTGTAACACCATAGGTGGCATGTGGAAGGTGGATCCTCATTTTTTTGTAGGGGGGGGGCAGTGTGTGAAAGTGAAGTCCCCTGCCACCTGCAGTTTTGGCACCTTTTCAAGTATCCATTTCTGCCACATTTTGTCAGTTGTTTTATTTACCTGTTTAGTTCATTGACTTGAGAAAGCACTTGGAACATACACACCAAGAGACCCACAACATTTGCTCATGGCAGGGCTGGAATGATATCTGAAACCAGTTTTTTAGTTTTGAGGTTATTCATTGACAACTAGAAAAATAGACTCATATTATAGTCTTATGGGGTTATGGCACCATACAGTTGGTGGGTGAGAACCAATGTGCAGATTAATGTCCCACTTCCATTTTCAGACAGTGTAGGTATTATATTACTGGGGAGACCTAGGCGTAAATGGGTGGATAATATTAGGATGGATCTCCAGGAGGTGGAATGTGGGTATATGGACTGGATTGGGCTGGCCTAGGATAGGGACAGGTGGTGGACGCTTGTGAGTGTGGTAATGAACTTTTGGGTTCCGTGACATGTGGGGAATTTCTTGACTAGCCGCAAACCAGTTAGCTTCTCAAGAAGGACTCTGCACCATGGAGTAAGTAAGTATTATATTCCTCTGAACGTTTGGTGCCTGCCTACCTGATTACATGGCATTATAACCTGGAAGACTGCATTATGCATGATGTATTGTAATAATGTGCAGGCAATATTGTATGGTTGATTTAAGGTCTATAAAATTGACCTAGTTTTTGATTCATGTTCACAGCAGGTATAGTTTCCCCACCATTCACCATGAGACTTGGGTGTTTCCTATCTCTGTTTTTCCAACTGCGTGATTTTCTGTAAACATACCCCAGCAGTTGGCAAGGGATTGCTACACTGCACACTCACTGCCATTTTTCAGGAAGGAATATATTCACACTTTGTGTGTCCTGTAATGAAACAGCAGATTGGCATTGCCTCTTCTGTATTGTGACTAATGTAGTGTGTGTTGCTTCTAGGGTGCTGGACAAGATCGTCTGGGTATCTACATCAAATCTGTGGTGAAAGGTGGAGCAGCGGATGTGGTAAGTTGAGGTAGTTCTCCAGCTGAACACTTGCCATTTCCATACTAATATCCATGACAGTACTGGAACCACAGAATGAGGGTTATGTAAACTAACTTTATAAGAGCATAGCATTGTTTTGTTTTATTTCTGTTGTGATTTGCATAGTTCATATGCTTATGAATTTATTGTGTACACTGAGTTCACTGATAATTTTTTTTCTTCTTCCTTATTAGAGGAATGAATTAGTATAGAATATTCCATGTTTCTTTATTATAGTGTGTAGTTTAAGGTATTCCATATCAAAGGATCATGATTGCTATGGTTCATGTAATTTTGTTTGGGTAGTGGAATCATTAAGAATAGACTGGCTGAGTGTGGGGCTGGAGTGGAGGAGACAAGGCATGTATACGTATAGAACTTAGGTGGGTAAACCTCTTGGAAGGCATCCACTTAGTAGACCAAGAAGAAGATGGGATATTGATATTTATCTTAGGAATGCAAGTTGTATGAGGGTAGGGTATGGCTGAAACAGACTTACGAGTAATGAAGTTCGTAAATTATCACACCAGTATTCAGTATATAAACATACATATAGAACCATAATGTTCTCCTTCTAGTACGTTATTCCTGTACCATAATTTTGAATCCATTTACAGTAGCTTTCACGGTGTATGTTATGAGACACATGGGACTTGTACTTTTAATTTGTGAATTGATGACTGTTGTTGTTATTGCTTTGTCTTCAGGATGGTCAGTTACAAGCAGGTGACCAGTTGTTGAAGGTTGATGGACAGAGTTTAGTTGGAATAACACAAGAAAAGTAAGTCAAAATTTCACTTAGTATACAATGTAGTTCCTGCCTCTGTTTCACTGTATACTGCAGACTGTGTCAGAAGTACATTGGTAGACACGGTGAATATGAACTGTCATTGCAAAGCATGTAGAAAGTTGTAAATTAGATGGCATAACATGGTCACATATCTGGAATGTGTGGTATAATAATTCATCACTTGATGTAGAAAAGGTACTTGTGTCTGCAAGAATATTTGGATTTTCTGTTTAAAGTATCTGAATGCATATTAAATATGTTGATAAATATTGCACTTTTGTTGTAGTTAACTGTGTTTTCTGTATGGACATAGATTGACATCAGCTGATGATAACATGCTTGACAAAAATGACAGACATTTTGCATTCACCACCATTCATACAAAGAAACCTGTCTTGGCTTTAGATATGCTAATTTTTGCCTATAACATGGCTGTTCAAGATGATTTGATGATGAAAACTGAGTGAAGTATTGTAGACAGAGAGGGTAAGTATGGTGAGTTGGGAGGTTTATAAGTAACTGGATACTAATGGGGAATATTTTGTGCATAAAGTGGAAGTGACAGGACCTGGGGAAACTAGCATAATGATAAATTCATAATTTTTACTCTTCACCATATGCTGTTGGGATAATCAAAACTAGGAGGTGAGCAGGGCATGTAGCATGTAAGTAATGGTTGAGAAATGCACACATGATTTTAAGAACTGCATGCCTGTAGGCTGAAATCGCACATCATACAAGCTTTTGTTTGGGAAAACCTGAAGGGATGAGCCCACTTTTAAGAGGTCATATATTTATTTAAAACTAAGGGTTTTCTGAAGTTAACACTGTAGTTTGGTAGATAAATCTACAAAACTGCTTGTCATAATATTCCAGAAAACTTACATTGAGTTTGTTTTTATATTTTGAAATGAAACTTTCTTTTCCCAGAATGACTGTCCTCTGCCTCTCCTGACCTGTGCACTAAACTCTGTGGTGTTTCACATTACCTTTTAACCCTGTTTCATATCAGTTGACAGGTTACAATAACAAGATAGATACAAATAGTGGCTCTTGTTATTACAGGGCAGCTGAGTACCTTGTTCGGACTGGTCCAACAGCAACACTGGAGGTTGCGAAGCAGGGTGCCATTTACCATGGTTTAGCAACATTACTTCAGCAGCCTTCACCAGTTATGGGAAGAGGTAAGGCTAACAACATGACATGCTATTCATACTCTACTGTGCTTCATGTTCTGAAGTGCAGGGGTCTTATGTTGAGAGCTTGCAGAAATTACAGTGCAAGGAATATTGATGCTTTTGTTCTATATATGTCCAGAGAATTGGTTTGTAAGTGGATTCACTTTCATCTGGGTTTGGTGATCACAGATTACTGGTCATTTATATGTCTGCTTATGTCCATGTTGTGAACAGTATTTTTAATGTTCTTCATTCTGACATGCAAGTTCCTGTATTAGTGTGGGTGGATAGTGTTACCCCATCATACAAACATGTGCTATATGCTACTGTATTACTGTCCATTGGCAGTGTTAAATCTGAACCCAAAAGTATGGATGAATGACCACACTATCTGCACATAATACATACGGTGTTCACAAATGAAATTAATTTTGATGTTTTGCTGACCAGGCATCTCAGTATAATCTTAGTAATTAACCAACTTAATGCACAAAATCTTGTTTTATAGTAAGTTTATTATATGCCTCTACATGTTTTGAGCACTGTGTGCTCATCATCAGGAGGTCAAAATTGTATTATACAGCATCTGGTATCATCACATCTGTAGGTGGCACCTACAGGTGTGATGATACCAAGTGTTGTATAACACAGTTTTGACCTCCTGATGATGAGCACACAGTGCTCAAAACATGTAGAGGCATATAATAAACTTATTATAAAACAATACTTTGTGCATTAAGTTGGTTAATTACTAAGATTAAAATGAAATTAAGTTATATAAGCAGTGTTGTTTATATATATATATATTTATTTATTTATAATTCTCAGGTTTTTTAAAGTAAATGAGCAGATATTATGAATTATACAGTATAAATTACTGTAATCAAAAAGAGTGTAGCCACAACACTGAATGCAACTTGTCTTTCATTCATTTTTCTTGCAGCACTGTCATATGGGACAGCATCTCTGTTTTATTATGTCAGAACCATTAGTGACAGTATGTAGGTTCCTGTCAATATCTGACTTGCACACATTGTTACTGTCGGAGGCATTTATGACTTCACACATCGTTTATGGTTACATCTGCCCATTTCTTGTGTGCCCGTATGTCTTTATCTTTCACTTTTCCATGTTCATGTTTGTACCTTAACTTTACCTCTGTGGGACATTAAGATTTTCTGTGCAAGTGTTTTGTTGTATACACAGGACAGTTGTGAATAACAACAACTACTACTAATGCTTCTTCTACCTCTACCATTACTACTATCACTACCACCACCACCTACCACTACAACTACTATTGCTACTACTACTACTACCACCACCACCACCACCACCACCATACTACTACCTACCACAACCACAACTACTATTGCTACTACTACTGCTGCTACTATTGCTACTACTACAACTACAACTACTATTGCTACTACTACTACTACCACAACCACAACTACTATTGCTACTACTACTGCTGCTACTACTTACTACTACTACCACTACTACTACCCCCACCACTAATGCTAATGCTGGTACTATTACTGCTACTACCTCAACTACTATTGCTGCTGCTACTACTACTACTGCCACCACCACCACCATACTACTACCTACCACAACCACAACTACTATTGCTACTACTACTACTACAACTACAACTACTATTGCTACTACTACTACTACTACTACTACCACAACCACAACTAGTATTGCTACTACTACTGCTGCTACTACTTACTACTACTACCACCCCCACCACTAATGCTAATGCTGGTACTACTACTGCTACTACCTCAACTACTATTGCTGCTGCTACTACTACTACTACCACCACTACCACCCCTACCACTGATGCTAATGCTGGTTCTACTGTTACTGCTGCTGTCCTTTCTTCCTTCCCAGTGATTACTAGTAGTGGTGTGAAAAGTTAAACATCTAACTCATCTTCTGCAGACAGTGCTGTCTGTCCTGCCATCAGGTACTTAATGACATAGTTGATTGGTGCTGCTGACTTATAGGGACTTCATAGCTAAATGAAATCCAGACATTATTTGACAGAACTATGATCAGCGCTTCCCATACTTCATCTATAAAATGTATGTTGACTTGTCTGTTGTCATTGTCGTTGTCTTCACACCACTGTATGTTGGTTTTATCACCTTTCTGATTCTATATATGACAGTCTAAAATAATAAGGGCAGAATACAATAAAATATTCAGATAATTGCATTAACTGACATTGCTTTATGGATTAAGATATTGACAGTGCCAGAGCTGAGCCACTGGTTGACAGGCATATTCATCATCTTATGTACAAATATCTAGGACTTCTGTATGCTGGAACTTCTGTGAAAAATTACAAGCTGCCAAATCAGTCTACTTTCTTTAAGAAATTTTTTTAAACATTTTATGTTTTCTAATGTTTGTGTTAGAGGTGTCTGTATATGTGTGTGTTTCCGTATGTTGGTTACATGCGTCAGTATATTATGGCACACATGTAGTAAACTGATCTTTATTTCTTTACTATAAATTTCAATTACTATGTTCAATATTTTCTATACTAACGTTTCCTCTAACACTTTTCTAACAGCTCGATATCAGACAAGATCTCGCCCTAATTCTGAACTGCTTACTCCATCATATAACATCAGATCTGGCAGAGGATCTCTTCTACCTAGCATGTCTGTAGCAAATCTTCATTCTTCAGCTTCAACCAACAAACAGCATCCACGTGCTTATCAGGAAAGGCTTATTGACTGGAAGAACAGCAAATCAGGTGTGATCTCCAATGAACATTCGTATCCCACAAACCCATCTATTTATTCTGCATTACATATGACTTTTGCTCCATCTACACATTTCCCCAGTCATTCTTGGTGCTTACAGTGTACCAGCTCTTATGTAAGTGAAGAAAAAGGTGCATCAGGCAACAGCTTGACAGTACCACACTCTTACTGAAAACACACATCTCTTATGGTTATTGGTATTGTATATTTGTGTGTGTGTTTCAGTATGATGGTTACATGCGTCAGTATATTATACCACACATGTAGTAAACTGATCTTTATTTCTTTACTATAAGTTTCAATTACTATGTTCAGTGTTTTCTCTACTAACGTTTCCTCTAACACTTTTCTAACAGCTCTGACAAGATCTCGCCCTAATTCTGAACTGCTTACTCCATCGTATAACAACAGATCTGGCAGAGGACCTCTTCCACCTAGCATGTCTGTAGCAAATCTTCATTCTTCAGCTCCAACCAACAAACTGCATCCAAGTGCTTATCGGGAAAGGCTTATTGACCAGAACGACGGCGAATCAGGTGTGATCTCCAATGAACATTTGTATCCCACAAACCCATCTATTTATTCTGCATTACATATGACTCCTGTTCCATCTGCACATTTCCCCAGTCATTCTCGGTGCTTACAGTGTACCAGATCTTATGTAAGTGAAGAAAAAGGTGCATCAGGCAACAGCTCAACAGTACCACACTCTCACTCAAAACACACAACTCTTATGGTTATTGGTACCAGTAAAGTTTGTGACAGTGAAAGTGGGAGTAAGTTTTGTAACGCTGAAACAAACACTGAATCAATTAGTACAGTAAATGGTAAGGCAGGTTCCATACTAAAAGTTACCTCTTCTGAAAAACAGGAATACCCATCATTGACTAAATTTTTCCGCAGGAAATTTATGAAAGGGCGTAATGGTGAGTCAGATGGAGTTAGTGCCAGTAAGGGGGATGTTACTTCTAAAGCACAGGTGCCTGAACAGTTTAAGTGTAACAGTGTTACTTGTGGAACTGCTGTTGATGCTGAAAATGGATCATTGTCATCTGTTGTGTCAAGTGGAGACTGCAATGACTCTGCATCACTATGTCGCTTGAATGACTGTTGCTCTCCATCATCAACATTAACTTCTGACTCATCAGATCCAGCTGCAAACTGTATGACTGACAGTAGATGTAAGTATTCTCCTAACAGACTTGAACTCAAAATAACAAACGGAAGAATCGAGACAGCAGATCGGAATTTGTATACGGATTATTCATTCAGGCTGAATGGAAGTATGAAGAAAATTAAGGATGTTGATAATATTTTACTGGGAAACCTGAACACTAGTGATGTGAGTAAGGTACAAGGCAAACTGGAGAACTTTGAAAATACTGAGAATGATGGTAATGTGGAAGAAAGAATAACATCAGTGCTGAATTTGGACCTGAGCAGTATTAAAGATGATGAACCCTTATCAGAATGTCGAAATGATCGTATTAAAGGGTCAAAATGTTGGAAATCGCCTGAGGAAGTTAGATTGGGATATGGTCGTGTTGCTGCATTAGCCCAACATTTTTCCCGCCTTGGAGACAGCGGTCTGATAAGGCTTTGTGGAAGGGAAGGGTACAGAGGAAGACTTGGGCCAAGTGCTTATAGAGGAGTGTTTAAATCAGTTCCTGATATGTCCAGAATGTGTCTTAATAAAGATGGAAAGAAAGAGTGTTCTGTATCAGGACCAATCACCTCATGCAGTCGTGTGTATAGTGTTGAGCTGGGAGCTGTAAGTTACAGCATGGATCATTTATTTGGAGGCAGCAATGAGGATTTAGGAGTGCATGGCCACTACAAAAGCTGTGAGGAGCTTGATTTGAAAGGTGATAAGACAGGATTTAAGGTGGCAGGAAACGTGAGCAAGGAATTTGAGAAAAAAGAAGGAATTAAAAAATTTGAAGGTGCATTGTATTCAAGACTTGCAAGAAGTGAGGAAAATATGCAAGTTTTGACTAAAATGAAATCACAAGACAACCACTTGCATTTTAGTAACAGTGCCAGTAATAGTTGTATACCACAAACACCGCATGAATCTGCTGGAGCAAAGCAAAGAGCTTTTATTATACTTGCTTCAAGTGGCATACCTGTTAAGCACAGTAAAAGTAAATGCAGCATTGTGTCAGCACCGAGTTACGCTGGTAGCCCTCATAAGTTTCCTTTGTCTAGTGCTGAGCGGCCAAAGAGTGAAGATAATATATTGAAAGTGGGTCTTTTGAGTGGTGTTGGTCGATCTTGGGAACAAGAGAGGAGTCCTTGTACTAAAAATGAGAATAATTTGATACCTTGTGTCAAGTCTGAGAGTGCATTGTTGCCAAATCAGGTTGGATTTAACATTACACAGGACTGTAGGCCCAAGAGTGAAGATAATGTATTGTTGTCGGTGTATGCTGAAGACAGGTTTTGTCTTCTTTCTGATGGAAATGATGTCAGAAGGATGTTAGAGCCTCGGTCAGCAACTGCCAGCTGGGCAAATAAAGATCCAGAGCACAACAAATTTCCAGCTGTCACAAGGTGTAAGCAACAAAGCAATTATTGGAATGTTTACATGTGTCTTTGTTGCTATTATTTGATCATTTTCTTTTCCCCACGTTTGTGAATCACTTTAAATTGAAGATTAATTTTACTGTCTTTCGTTATTCAGGCAGTGCATTCATTGTTTTCTTTGCTTAGTGGGCAGTACATTTTTGATATCTAGTTAAGTTATGGAGTATGTTGTATATTTGGCATGTATGTTGCATGTCAGCATGGTTCACATAACTGCTTTGTAGACACTTTCACATTATTGCCTTTCAAGTTACAATAACTGTGATACATTTCTTGCTGTAATGTATCACTCTTTCTTAAACACAGTTTGCTGTACTAATTTTGAGTTTCTGAAGTATAATACTCTTTCCTCCTCCTGATGCAATAAAACATAGTAACATGTCACTTAATATCTAAATATCTGCAAAAGAACTGGGCTGTTGGCATCCCACACTGTCTGAAATGCAACAGGCCAAAATCAACAGAGAGTGGTTATGAGGGCATTGTTTTTGCTGCAGAGCTGCATTTTGTCTTGAGCATCTGATTATTTTGCATTTGAATCCATGGATTTGAATTTGGAAGTAGTGTTTTTATACACAGCTTCACATTAGTTTGACCAAAGTTAAACTTGTTACACAATTTTCTGGGTATATTGGTTCAGAGTGGTAAATTTTCAGATGTTTCAGATAAAACTTGTTGCGTCCATTTTTATTTAAACCCTTAAGGAATAATTTCGTCTGAAATGTTTGTAGTTTTTACCATTTTGGCACGGATTTATACCCAGAAGTTTTGGACTGCCGTGAAAACTTCAGGATCTATGCTTCCTGAATTTCTTGCTAAGGTAGTGTAAGGATTGGAAAATAAAAAAAATTGGACACCTTGCCATCAAATTGAAAAGTGTGTCAGATGTTTACTGTTCATAGAAGTGGTATTTAAAACTAACAAAACATCATGGTGAAATTGAGATAGCCTATTGATTCTGAACTTCTAAATTACTTGTAAAAATTGTACCAGTATGTGTAAAAGTGGAGGTCACTCCATGACATGCCCTAACAGGCATGGAGGGGAGGGGGAGGTGTAGCTCTAACCCATTTTCATCCTTGGTGCTAGAAGGGGGGTGGGAGCAAGCGTATGTACCGGTGTTAATTGTGAGAAGAGGATGGTATGTGTACCATTGTACATTTTATGTTTATTGGACCATGCATCATCTTGATAGTTGAATAAAGAGAGACCAACTTGATGTCACTTGCTTTATTATTTCATTATTTAATGCTCAACATGTTTTGGATGTTAATACATCCATCTTCAGGAGCTTGCAACTTATTTGTTGAGTTATTTCATGGGTTGTATTGCTCTGGTT
>Ga0123352_10010523_pt1 | contig 14512 bp, 7 predicted proteins | sample TergutLab28metaG_FD_89700 | JGI IMG/M metagenome (GOLD analysis project Ga0123352, IMG submission 89700) | Labiotermes labralis P1 segment gut microbial communities from Petit-Saut dam, French Guiana - Lab288 P1 | ecosystem: Host-associated > Arthropoda: Insects > Digestive system > Gut ... | reverse complement strand
TGTGTGTGTGTGTGTGTGTGAACGTCCAATTCTTACCTTTACTGTGAAGGAAGAACTCATCTCAAAACAATTTTTAAGTTTATGCTAATAGTATATTGGACACTGACCATTGTCTGGTGTGTGTTTGATATGATGTACGTAACATTTCGTAAGTTGTCTATATTTCCAGCTTAAGGTGACTGGCTTACAGATAAATTTTAATTATTAGTGATGACATTAAATATACAGCCTGGGATATTCTGAACGTAAGACTGTAGGCCTATTGACACATAGCAGTTTACAAATTGCAATTCCAATGCGCTTCCTTTCGTTAGAGTAACATACAAGGATTAGGCCCATCCATAAATAACAAGTTGGTCAGAGTGCCTTGTTTATTATTAACAGTTTTTAAGTTCATATGTATTTAATTTGAGTCACGAAATTTAATGTGTTATGTGATTGTTTTTATCTCCAAAAGAGCAGAGCCTTACTACGTAACTCAAAACAAGGATCTTACTGATGGCTAAATATTTTATTACAAACAAATTTTATCCTTTTTGTACTGAATTACAGGCTTATACGACATATTTAGGAATCCGTATAATGCTAAAAGCTTGCTTCTGATTTCGAATAAGAAATTAATGGTAGAGTTGTCCCTATACACGGCATGAAGCCATGTGAGGGAGTAGGTGTACAGCTTCACTTATTTTTAAACTCGGGGCTTGGTGGGTTAGTGGTCAGCCTTAAGCCCCGGCTGCTTTACCCTCACGGAAAGAGCTTCCGGTACCCATTTCAAAGAAGGCTAAGTGAACCAAGGAGCTGTTCTGGACGTTTTGAAAAAGGCATAAATCTCTTTTCCCTGCCGTGAATCAAACCACAGTTTATCGACTACACTATCTCGGTTCCTCGAATAAAAAGCAGGTGTACATTATAGCATTTTCACAGCGCATAAAATTTCTTTCATGCTGCACCAGCATTCGCTAAACCCTCTTTAACACTTCTAAGACAATCTCATGTATGTACGTAGATGATAAGTGCGAAGATTTGTGGCAATGTGTCTTACTGAGGTGACGTATGGATCAGGCTATTCTTCGAAATGTTGTGTATTTCACAACAGACACTAAACCATAAGCAAAATCAAACAGACGTGTCGTCTTACGTGAATCACACTTGACATTTGTTTCCCGTCCCTCAGAAAACACAGCGTTCCTCTATGACAAATGTATATTTTGACGTTAACGAAAACATTGACTATTTATTTTGAGATCTTAATGTAGCGGATAAATTCATTCTGTGGACGAAGTACTAAGTTGCTGAACACTCAAATAGATATAGAACTGGAATTAGGTAATTTGTGTGAATGTTTCTGAAAAATAATGATACGGACACAAATGCCGTTCCCATTTCTCTGGAACAAGCCAACGAAAAAATCAACATTAATAATGTAAAAATATCTCTTCATGGAAGTCCAAAATTCGGAAAAACAAATTGTAAAACCATCTTCTCTGGCATGAAATTTTTCCAGAAGTGGATGTCTTCCGAAGAACAGGCTTAACTTTCTTGCGGCCTCAGATTACGGACATTTTAGGCCTACACTATTCCTAATTGCCAACCGGTAAACCGTTCTCATTAGGCCCTGCCCTGTTAAACTAAACCATGCAACTTATTTCCCATTTCGAAAGATTACCAAACCAGCGCCTTTCCTCCATGTCCGGTGGTGGCAATGGAAACCTTCCTGATTTTGCCCACTGTTTCACGCTTCGCCGAACTTGGGCAGAATATATTGAAATTTGCACTGGCCAAAATGCGACAACCCATTAATTTTCTCCCAATAGCCGCCAGAGCTTTAATCAGTCAGTCTTTGTCCCAAGACTTTCTTCAAGGCATCTTCACAGACCTTTGGAAATTAAGGCAGATACCATCCATCGATGCCTCCAAGCATCGTTCCGGGAAAGATATTTGGTGTATCCCGAAGGATAAATGCAGCGTCTGTTGGCACGAAGCATGCTGTGCTCATAGCGGTCTTAAAACACAAAATGTTTTCTCTCACATACGTGAGATCGTGCTGTATTGATTATTAAAAACATGCAGTGGATTTAAGTGTGTTCAGTGTCAATATTATTAGAGAACTCGCCTTTTGATATCCTTGTGCCAGTGGAACAAAGCCATTCTCACAGAATATCAACACAAAACATTCGCTATGATTTACCTCTTTCGAGAAACCTCTGGTGGGATGTGTGTTGGTGATTTTAGGCACGGGAGACCATATTTAGGCCTTTGTATTAGAAATTATCGTATGCCATTATTTCTGTATAAGGTAATTATTTTCTCTGCAAATAGCATTATTTTCTCAGGCTTGTTTCGTGCACGGCAGAAGTTGCTGTGAAGCCCTGTTGCTTGCTGACAGAAGCCACTTTGCTGTGCTCGTTTTTTGATCGATTATCACCACCGTTAAACACTATCGTCATGAATTAGTTGAACTTCACTTACCAGTCTTGATCTTCTGCATTATTCCATTAGCTTGAGCTGAAAGGCACATTTCCCTTTTTCACTTTTTACGGTGCTGAGATTATTATCTATATGATGAAGCATTACTGAAGCTTCATTAGTTTTTGCGACCATTGAGTCATTTCCTATGTGCCATGGCACTTAAAAAAATACCTTTTTTATTTTCAAAAAATACCATTGTTTCATATTTAATAGTAATATAGCATTATGCAAAACTACTTATGATTTATGTAAACCACTTTTTGTGTCGTGCACTATGTTGACTTAATGAAATAATTAATGAGCTAGGATAGTTTGTTTTTGAGCATAACCACATCTTCAGTTACGCTCTTTATTTCCTGCTACGTCAGCTGCATGCCTGGCATATTCATCAGACCTTGCAATTACAAATAGGCCTATATCCGTGAGGTGCAAAATGAATTTCTGCTGCACTGCCAAGAATAAGAAAGATGTACTGCAGGAAGATGCACGTGATATCTCACAATCCTAATCTCAGTATTCATCTGCCAACTTATAAAAACAACTCCTTGTTACGGGGATTTACTAAGAAGCCAGTACACCTGAGTGCATGACAGTAACAATAAAATTACTCAATGCATGTGTGGAAAACACGGGCAAATGTGAACGCGACTATTAATGGGCCAATTGATAACCATTTGCAATACATCTGGATGACATTCTTTTAAAAAAAAATGGCACATTTTTTGGTATTAGTATATTGTAGAACTCATTTATTACCGAACTTTATGTCACATATCCCTGTTTCTTTGTGCACATGAAGGAAAAACTATGGCCGTTAGTAAATGTAGTTTTGCTGTCAAATCTTTAAGTGAAAGACAAAGGCAGGTGTTTGTATGGACGAAATTATGACGCAAAGAGTACGAGAATAGTAATAAATAGTAGCAGAGTAAACTATAAAACACGCGGCCTTGGTTCAGTTATATATTTCACTTATTTCTCACACCTAGGCCTTATTAACCTACACTGTTGGATAGGGTTGTGAGTTTTCGTCTGATGAAAATACGGTATATTCCAATGGCCGGCTTTTGTGGATCATTAAGTTTAGTAATTTTGAAATACTTGGCTTCAATTAGTACAGGCTCTTGTATTTTGATTGGATAATATCGTGCCTACGTAACTACTTGACTAAACCACATAAACTAAGTATAGCTAATGGTATTTGTTCCAAATAGTAGAAACTTGCATTTTAGGCGCATTCACAAAACTGCAAAAAGCGACTATTATCTTCATCACGTTTGCTTTTCTGTCCTCAGGGAACAACTCAGCTCCAGCTGGACGGATTTTCGTGAAATATGAGGATTTCTGGAAAATCTGTTGAGAAAATTCAGATCAAAGTCTAACAGGAATAATGGGTACTTTACATGAAGACCTAGGTAAATGTATGATAAGTATGATCATGTTTCGCTGAATTTTTAGGACGAGAAATGTTTCAGACAAAGGTTTTAAATAATATTAAAACAGATATTTTATGTTCAGTAACTTTTTTTTTAATTCGTGCCATTTATGAGATAATGAGGAAAAATACTGCCGAGCCATACAGGCCATGACATTATAATAGGGCGCATGCGCTTTGCATACGGGATAACTAAGGTAATAGTATACATATATACTCATAATGTTTACTACTTACTGCTTTTCCAGTGCAACAATGGTTTACGCGAACGCGCCTGAATGATACCTTATAAGTGAAGTGCTTGTCTTCTTTTAAATTACATAAAGATTGTACCAGGTAGATGTCAGTGCAGGGCGCCGCTGTTTAACACTTATTTGTGGTAGAAATTAATGTCATATACAAAAGCAGAGAGTGGAATTTCAATTGTCGAGCGTGTGGGGCAACCTGTCACTAAGTAATTGTATAAAAGGGTTACATTCTTTGTTCCTCTCTCCTCCAATACGGTGAACCCAAAGGAAGGAAAATAAAACGTATCAAGTATGTCATGAACAGAAGTGTCACCTCTGTGCTGTGGATAGAAATGATACTGACAAGCTTAGAGCATCGGCAGTCAATTTACATTCTGTTTTGGAGAGGCTAACGGCTAGTAAGGTTAGGGTCTTTGGCGGCAGGCAACGTCATCTGACGCCTTTCAGCTTGATTTGCTGTATGGTAAATTTAAAACGTGTTCTGTTTGAAAACACACATAAACACATGAACATATCCGATCTTTTGAACGGCTTAGGTTCTGTTACAGGTCGAATTTCAAAGGTATCTTCTGTTACAAAGAAACTTGCATTTTTCACCAACGTAATATAATCTTACAGCATTTGCTTGCATACGGGAACACGTGTTGGAAATTTGGCCTACACCGGCTATTGTGGTTTGGGTTCTTTGTGGATCTTGTCAGTCTTTCAAGGTACGTGTAGCTTCTCTTACCTTGAAAGCAACACTCAACATTATTGTCCTTCCACCTGTTGCGATTGGCAGGTTATTTATCCAGCTATAGCAGTCAATCGTATTGATAGCCTTTATCATTGTGAGATAGAAGTAGTGAAAGCAGCTGAACAGAATTAGTGCGTTGACTGGATTAAGCTGGCAGAGTTTGGAGCTTAATGGCGGGCTGCTGTAAACGGTGTAGTAAACAAGTTTCATAAGACGGGGAATTATCTGACCAGGTGAGTGACCGTCAGATGCTTGTGGGTACCTTTCTGGTACTGGATCAAAATAAAAAGTTATCTCAATTAGTAATGCTTCTGACTTGCCTCGAGTCGTGGCCGGTTTCTCAGTCATTCCATCAAAATGGCCGAGTGACGGGCCTACGGTTACATAGACCATATACGTATCACACCCTTCCCAATTCACTATGTGTTTATCATTTTACTGTTCGACACAATAGACCTATAGTCTGAGGCATTGATAGCAACATTAAACAAACCGGAAGAAAGCCCTGGATGAATTTTAGCCACTGAGACTCGTCTTTCTTCATATATGGAGACGAAATAAGAAGCCATTTATACTTTCTGTTACTTGATTTTTTCTTCTCCACCACATCCCTCGTTTTTACCTTCTTTTTTTATTCCTAGTTTCATTCTGGGATATCTGCATTTGTATCTTCCTTCCTTATCCTCCTTATTCTTTTATTCATAATCATTTCTTCGGCGTTAGGAGCCTCACAGTATCATGCATTATGTCTGAAAGGGCAATAAGGCAGCAGACATAATTTTCAAACTTAGTGCCTTGAAATGAAGGCGACAGTTGCCTCTGGGAGTGACCAAATTGTTAGGTACATCACTGTATATTAGTTAATGAAAAGGTACGGCTGTGTCGCTGATATTAACCCCTCCCCTAAAGTCAAAAGAACCTTGTTTATGTACTACATGAAGGGAATTTTGTGTCTGTTTTCACTCACATTGCAATGTAATAGCTTTGTTGCCTTCTATGAGACCTTCATTACCGCGAAAAGTAATTTGTCTTTGATGGTTCTTTTCTTCCAAGGCGTCTGGATATCTTCCTTTCAACGTTCCTCTGAAATTTACTTCAGGAAGTTGAAAAAGTGTTCGTGAGACGAGCGAGTTATGATACAAAAGAGTAATTAAAACGTAAAAACAAATTGCGCAGGTAAATCTTTTCATGTTTTTCGAGAACAGAGATTCAAGTGTTGAGGAAAGTATATGGAAGACCTTATAGTTGGTTAGCCATTCAAGACATTCTCTACCCCTAAATGACAACGAAAAGCTCATTGCCCTGTCCACAAGGGTCTCCTTGGTCCGAAAGCACTTCACTTAACAAATAAAGTTTTGTTTTTTTGGAAAGTTAAAATAAACGAAAATTCTATATCAGAAAAAACTGTGCACTTAGAGCTACGAATTAAATGCCTCACATTTCTGTTATTTTATAATGCATAGCAAAGCCTGCCGTTTTTCAAGCGTTTGTATTGGCCAGGGTTTGTTTACTTGTTTGTAGTTTGTTTAACGACGCTGTCAGTAACTCAGGCTATATACCTATGTTAATCAGAGGAGTAACTCTCTTGAAAGCATCCATTAAACATTTCCTAGCCTATCGTTAACAAGAAGTTTATCAGGCAAGAAAATGTGTTAGAGGCACTTCTGAATTATTTAACATTTAATTTGCTAAACATCTGAACATAATTAAAAATTAGTACAGGAATATGTTTTATCCATTGCTTATTATATGGATCATTATGGCGTGTCAGTGTAATTTGTTACACTGGCTTGTGCACTCTAATGAACAACATCCCAGAAACTCTATAAACCCAGAGCACTACTACTGATTAATAGTCGAACTTCGAATAATGCTGTTCGGGTCATTATTTGTGCAATTTTTTTTTGCCATAACTTAAGTAAGAGAGCGGCAATAACTTCTGAAAGACTCTTGTGAAGCGGCTGTGTGATGATATGACGGGACGCATGATGGTAGGTGGTTGTAGCCTGTAGCTTTCTTTGATATTCCGCGCGACGCTATTTCATGGACAGACACATCCCCCTTGTTGTTGTTGTTGTATCAGATTTTGCGTTAGTAATTGAAATAATGCCGTATCACATTCAGCACAACTTATTATGTAATGCGGTTTTTACATGTTTTGGCTCATTAAATTGATCACCAGGCCAGTACACTAATTACGAGTATTAAACCAACAGATATGTCGTTAGATAAGCCCAAAACTTGAATTTCTACTTACTTGTACTTTCAGCTTCTTAAGCATGAAACAAAAGTGTAGTTACTGGAAGAATTATAAGAAAGGCATAAATACACTGTGTGCAAAAACGGATTTTCTTATGTCACAGGTGATGGTACCTATGCTCAACCTTCGGCTTTAAATGGTTTAATTAAGGTTTATTTATGGCCTTGTTTCTCGTATATGTCTATTAATATTCTAATCTGAATTTTTTAGTTACTTTTGTATATTTCGGTTTAGTCATCAAATGTTGTGGTCCATATTTGCTTGTTTTGGTATTTTAGTGTATTTTTACTTAATTACACACTGGAGATGACGGTGGGTCTGAAGGTTGACCTCGTTATGAAATTTCTGCCGATACCGAATCCTGTCTCTTATTGTAAATGGTACATGAAAAAGCGTCAATAAATGTTTTCGACTTGACTTTTGCACTTACACAGGATGTCTTGGAATTAGATTCCGCAAGTTAGCAGAACAAAACAGTATAATAATAAAATAAATGTAAACTAAATTCACCCTATAACAGGTCACCAAGACCCAGAGGGGGAGTGAAGGTGTAGCTCTACACTTCCTTTAACCTCGGCGCGATATGGGGTCATGGTTAGTGCCACGTCCCAGCCGCTTTACCCCCGGGAATGAACCGGTACCCATTGTATAGGAGACTAGGTGGACCTCAAGGTGAGTCTGGACAGGTGCTGAAAATCTCGCCTCCACCGGGATTCGATCCCCGAACTGTCCATCCCGTAGCTAGTTGCTATACCAACTACGCTATCCCGGCCTTTGAGTAATAAAATAACGAGTGATTTCACAGGGCTATTGTGAACCATAACGAATGAATCTTTAAGCAGCACTTTTCCGAATAAATGTATATAAAAATTTGCACTTTTTGTTGTTGCAGGTTTACCCTGCCTTTCACAAAACGGTGAGTACTTATATTTTTTATTTATTTTACTTGTATTTATACTTTGTTTCTGCTGTTGAATGAAATATTGTTGAATGGTTTCGTATGTAGCCCTTTTTAATTAGCGTCGCATGTATACTTCGCTGTATTTGGCACACTTGTATAATACGAGTGAGTGAAATTGCCAGCCCCTCCCTATCGGGCTGACGTGAACTTCAATGGAATATTAGTGAATACGTTGTATGAAGATACGAATCCTTCGAGAAATCGGTGTGTAATTATTACTAGTTTAATCGATGATGAACGTACTCTCAGCTACATATCGTTTTAAAGAATGCGTATCGTGTTGGTTAACTTAACCTCAAAATTCTCCATCTAACATATAAATTGTTTCCTTACTACAAAGAATTTGTGTAATATCTAAAATTGTTTCACGTAAATGTCCTGCTTCAGAGCACATATTACGATCTGCAGTTTGTGTTGTATCGCCTAATATCAGAGACGTGAATATTAATTGTTCACTCGACTTTGATTTTATCATAATATTAGATGATTTGTGCGTTTATTGAAGACCGATACATAAGGAAATAATTAAAGTAGGTTTATAATGTACTGAAAACCTCTATCTGTTAATACGCTACCCAGTTCGTACATTAAAATAACCTTATAACAGTTGCTTTAAACTTGTATTACCTTATGTGTTTCCAAAATGTGACAGTGGTTGTTTTGCTACGTCAGTACTTGTATGGTTGGAGACTATTCTGTTTCGGTGACAGGGTGGTTAGTACACGGGATTGGTATTCGTGAGTCATACATCTGTTCGCAACCGTCACCAGTCATCTTAAAATAAATGGAGGTTCAGCGGCTAACGGCCTATTGAAAACGGGAGTAGAACCGAGCGTCGAAGTGTCATGTGTAAGGTCAACCCCAGACAATGGACAATGCCTAGCGTAATAATAGTGGCATATGGCTTAATAGTAGTTTCTTGTAACAGTGAAGTAGGACGGAGCGTAACATGACGTGTAATACAGCGGTGCACATCTCGAACAGAATAGTAAGGGGAAGGTGCCCGTGAGAATAACGTGACATTCAGTTACACAAAAACAAGGATCGATTGGATTCCACTGCAGTGGAGTTCGTAACATAAGTGCCTGCGGTTAACTGTGGGTATTTCATGTGTAAAATAGTACTTTGGTAAGGCGCACAATAACTAAAGGCAGTAACATTCTTAGTCACAGAATGACGTACTGAAACTAACACTTCAGTTTTTGTTTTGTTATGTACAGATCTACATAAATATCCGAATCTCAACGTGGGCAAACGTTTTTGTTCCAAAATAATGTCAGGTGGAACCTGTTACTGGTACCATGCATACAACCGCGCTGAAATATTGTCATCTGTACGTGACGTATAAACATCCACAACAATTAACCGTCATATTGTTTTTGATTGAGTCGACGTAAAACGTAATGAAGAAATAAAATAGGCCTTTGAATGAATCTTTGAAAGTGTAATGCAAAGTATAAGAAAATTCACCCCGCAGATTTTTGTGTTTGCCTATTGAACCAAAACTTCATTCACATGTATGAAAATAATTCGGGGGCAGCATAACGACTTGGGGGCAAAAGGAAGAACAATGAAATGTATAGTACTTGGAAGGTATGAAGGGAAACCGCTTTTTGTCAAACTTACAGCCGCTAACTAGCTAAAATCACATTGAAGGTAATTACAAATAACGAGTACTGTGTAAATAAGAGTTAATGGTTACTACCGTCTGATTAGGACTTACCGGTGGTGGCAAGTAATTTGTGCTTGAAGAGGGAAATTTATAGCAGTAAAACAAATATTCTCCAACAAAATGCCGTTTAGTTCAGTGCATAAAAACAAAACATATATATGTCAAATACCATTTATTCGAATAGTTATTCCTTAATATTATTCCGCTTCAGTTTCACCGATTGAGCTCGCTGAAATGTTTAGATTCAGAATTAATTCTGAAACAACGGGTCTTTCTTGCTAATACTGGGACGGGGGGTTGGCTCAACAAAAGGACTGCATTCAATACTAAACTGAACCTGAGAAAGTTCCGTCAGGTAGACGGTCTTCAGGCCGAGACTGTAGTCAGTAGCCCGCTGAATTCTAATGACTTCGTTACGAGTGTCATGCCCGGTTTGCCTTTTACCGAAGCAGTGTCACATTTAGCAAGGCGAAAACGAAGCCGTGACGTATTAAATGATTTTTAAAAGAGGTAACTACACACGAATAATTTGAAATAAAGCAGTGACACAGCAAGTGATTTGGAAACGAAGCAAAATTAAAATGTTTTGGAATCCAAGTGTTGGCACATGAAATGTTGTGAAAACAAAGTTTTGACACACGAAATAATTTGGAACAAGGTAATGGCGCATGATTGTTAGGAAACAAAGTAACAGTAAGTTAAATAATTTGAAAACAAAACAATGACAAATAAAATGACTGCCTAGAAAGCTTATCTTTTGATAATACTAGTCTAATGGAAAATAACTTGTGGAATTCATGTTATTAGCTGCTTGTTTGTTTATTCAAGAATTAATGTCTTTTTAGGCTACTTAATGGCTCTGTTTCACGTACATAGGTTTTGTAAAGTTCAAGAGGACTGAAGTGTGATCACGAGTAAAGAGTAAATAAGAATCAGTTGAAAGAGGGCTGTCGTGTCTTGTCTGAAGGCATATTTCCGACATTATCTTGGAAGGACAAGGAAATATCTAAGAGCCGCAGACGTAAGAGCAGAGGTTCTATCGGAGTACTGAATGCAGCGTTACCGCTGCATCTGCCTGTTCAGAACCAAACACAAAATATGTGGTGAAGTCTGATTCCTGACTTTGGTTTTGCCCTTGGTTTGATGGCCAGACCTGACTCTTTGATACTGTGTTGTAAAAGTTTTCAGTGTAGGCTATTTTAAAGGTATACTTGTTACAAGGAACGTACCATATTAATGTGTGAGTATGTCTGTTTGTCCACTGCCATCTGTCCTGTAACTCAGGTCCGGACAAAGAGAATTTGTTATTATTTCCTGCCTAGACCTCTTCCAAAACAGATGTGTTTCAGATTTGAATTTTCCTAATCACTCAGTTTTAAAACATGTTTGTAAGATCTACAACTGCATTTATTTTCCCATCGATCTATATGTATCCTATATACGAGTATGTTTATAGGCTTGTATGTAAAGGCCAAGTTGTTCTCGTGCGTAAACACCATGTCAAAACTTGTGGGTAGTGGGGGTAAACCTACAAGCTTTGTTCATCGCGCCACTTAATACAGGCGAGTCGCTGTATGATTAGTGTTACGACTGTGGAAATAGCAACCTCTTCCGCTAAGAGACGAGATGAGTGGGTTCTGAACCGATCATAACGCGGTGGCATCTTACTTACATATAAATATTTCTCTTCTCATAAACCTTTATACCGGTTCTGTGGCCCACCTAGCCTCCTTTTCAATGGGTTGCGGGTTTCGTTTCTGGGGGAAAAACGGTCGGAGCATGTAGCTGACCACTCATCTCTGCATAGTACCGGGGTTAAGAATGAATGGAGCTAAATTTTACTCCTGCTGTATGTCTTCAGCTTTTGGGTAGGGAGAACTTTACCTTTTTTACATGTGCGTAAACAAATAGCCTACTTCACAGTCCGGACGCTGGCTGCCCTGATGACCACTTTATCTGCACCGTATGGAATTCGACGTTTACCTTTGTCCGTATATTCGACGCACCCACAAACAGACTAATACACAGATTGACAGACATTAGGAAGAGAAGTTGTGTCACTATTCATTTAATTATTTTGTGTCATGCATATTTTTTTCTCCAAGGTCTGTGTCAAGAAGATCGTCATATTCCAATTTATTTACATGGGAGCGCGTACTTTTCAGATGCTATGCATTTTTCCAAAATTTATTTTTGTTAAAGAAATTCATGCATATTATTTTATATATACTTAAGTGACCTTATCATTTTCCATGCTGTACACGAAATATGTCGATTTGAGACCAATATTTCTTCTCCCGGACAACTTTGTTGTGTGGAATAATAAATTACACGTATTCCCCTCTTTCTTCGCATTTCCAGCTCACCGCTTATGACTTAAAATTTGAATAGGATTACATCCTAATCTGCCGTAGTGGCATACAAACAAAAGGTGCTATTTGCTGTGCGCAGTGGAGATGTACGTACCGTTGATGTTACGCTGCTTCCTTGTGGAACACGTGTTGGGGAGCTGCCACGCACACAAACACTGGCTGATCATCCAGACCTCTTCAAGATCAGACCGACTCAGCCCACCGTCTCTGGGCTGTCCGGAATGTTAATGGGGGATCAGACTGGTTTTGCAGGGGTGTAGCTCTCAGGGGTGTCATGATCTTACTGGCAACAGGTTGCACTAGTCGCGACGGATGAATTCAAGTGCAGAAAGAAGCAATGAAACATTTCAAATTATCGCACATTTTTTTCCCCATTCCAAATTTAAAAACCTGAAGATTAAAGCATTCATAAATATAATTATACCCTTCTGATGCGTCTGAGAGAATATTGAAAGTGTGGAAGAGAACGCACAGCTGTCATCTTGATATTGATGATTACGTGGTACAAAAAATTTCTAGGGCAATGTGGTTTGTGGTAGTACCAGTACCCTACTGTTCAGTTCGGTCACCAAAAAAAGGGTGTACCGTTATTGCGACTCCGAAGAAAGGGTGATCTCGCTAATACTTCAGCAGTCGAGATCGAGTGCTGCTCTAAGTGATAAATTGAAATTTTGTAAGAATAAGGGCAAAGTGGCAATGTAATAGACGAAGCGTAGGTTTGTGTAAGTTCGAATTTTAAATAGTGGTATGATTTGTAATAACGAACTGAGAAATATACGAAGGTATGGTCATGGCCTATTTATATGAAGTGAATAAATTCACGAATTAATATCCATCAAGATGTCAGCTGTCCGAATCGGCATCGAAACTCGATTTATTCATATAAGCCACACAGTAGTAGCACAATATATAGAATACGCATTAGGATAAGATGGACGTACAGAATTTTTGTAGAAAATTTGTGGGTAATATTAAAATAAGGGGTACTAATGTTGCCTTTGTACATGTGAAATTTATTTAAAGGGTGTCATTGTGGGATTTAAGGTAATGTTTTGTGGTGACGGTGTTGTGCCGTCTGGCTGTGTGAAGAAAAAAACCGCTTCTTAAATTACTCTTAGCCGGAATATTTGTACCAGGCATTTGTTTAATTTTAAAAAATATTACATTTGAAGCGTTGTTAACAATAAGAATAAAGCCAAGACTGCGTCATTGGTCACACCGTGTTTTGAGTGTCTTGAGTATTTCGTTTGATGACTACTTTGTCGTATTTTGATGGAATTTTATTGAAAATATTCAGATAACAGTTTGGCCTAATTTAAGCAGTATGATCTGGTGCCTCAGTAAATTTATGCATTTATCTCTTATCAGCATTGGGCACGCTGAATGTGATCAGCTTTCGAACGTAATTAATGGGCCTTAATGTGGTATTAATTTTATGCCGCATGTTGTTTGCTTTTACGCTGGACCTTCTTCAAAGAACAAAGTTGTATTAGGCTTTATGATCTCTAGCAGAGATCTGTGCGTAGCCTACCGAGAGAAAGAAAACTATAGCATGGAAGCCAGGCTGACGGTATGTAAATAGACAATAATTCCCACAAATTCATGCCGACTTGAAACTTAGATTAAGAAGAACATAAACTATTATCAAAATTCTCGCAGCGGAAATTAAATGTTCATGGAATGTGGGTCTACAGATTTAGACAAAAATAAAAATGGAGGTGTAAGGGATTGGTTAAATATGTACTCAGTACATGGCGGAGAGGTAGATCCACTTAAACGGAAAGGAGACACACATAGTTTTGTCTTCACCACCAATCAAAGAATGTGATCATAGGTAGACCAGTCGAAAATAAAGGGGCCTTAACTTAATACATCGAATACAGAAGAAGAAAAATTGTTCGAAGTTTCTGAGAAACCTACTCTCTCAATTTCAGTTTATCTGAAATTTCTAATAATACACTCTGTTAAGAATTTTGCTTTCGAAGTGATTGTTTTGGGACGCTATAAGCTTGTTTCTGTTTAATTTTTTTGCTTGTGCATATTTTAAGGCGTAAACGGCTAGCGACCCTGGCGGCCCCCGGGTGATCCATTATAATGAAGGACTCGTGTAATAACACCCACAGTTTGAAAATTACTTTAACCAACATTTGAGACCTTGCATTCTTAAGCTGCCTTCGGGCAAATTAAGGTATTTTATGACAAAATCTGGTAGGTACAAACGAGAAAGATAATTCAGTTGGGAGGGAGGTCTTATATAAGATTCTCATTGAGTTTGGTATCCCTAGGAAACTTGTAAGGTTAGTAAAGATGAGTCTGACTGAAACATATAGCAGAGTCCGGGTAGGCAAGAATGTGTCTGACA